>OLLN01000413.1_pt1 | contig 88333 bp, 84 predicted proteins | sample 1604281 | NCBI WGS metagenome assembly OLLN01 (sample SAMEA104055716, study PRJEB20765) | soil metagenome | biome: Arctic tundra; feature: Polygonal ground; material: soil | place: USA | collected 2011-09 | depth 0-0.5 m | reverse complement strand
CCCCCGCCGCACCGGCTGGCTCGACCTCCCCGTCCTTCGCACCTCGGCCATGCTGAGCGGTCTCGACGCCATCGCCCTGACCAAGCTGGACGTCCTCGACGAGTTCGACGAGATCCCCGTCTGCACCGGCTACAACGTTCGCGGCGAGAATTGGAAAACGTTCCCGGCGTTCGCAGTTGCCCACAACGACTACAAGCCGGTGTACCGCACATTCAAAGGCTGGAAGTCGCCGACCGTCGGCATGACGTCGTACGACGATCTGCCGCAGGCCGCGAAGGACTACGTCCGATTCATCGAGGACGAAGTGGAGTGCCCGGCCACGATCATCTCGACGGGACCAAGGCGCGAAGAGACGATCGTGCGATAGGGAACCAGCACAGACAAGAGTGTCTGTGCCACAACACTCAGGGCAATGTGGCACAGACACTCTTGTCTGTGCTGCCCGTGCCGAACGTCTCGATGTGAAATCTGATCGCCGAGCGAACGTCGGCGAGAGCTTCGTCATAGGTATCGCCTTCGCCTACGACAATTCCGCGCATGCCCACCGCATAGGCTACGTAGCCATCCTCATGTTTTTCGACGATGATCTTGATCGAGCTCACACCTGTGAGTATCGCACGGCCGGGAACGAAGCAGCCGGGCGAGACGCCCGGCTGCCCGCGTGCGAGACGCACGCACTCCTTGACCTACAATCCGCGGATGCCGACTGCTGCCCCACCCGTCCGCCCTGTCACGCTCGATGAGATCTACGCTGCCCGCGAGCGGATTCGAGGCGTCATCACGCGGACCCCGCTGATCAAGTTGCGGCATGACGCGGCGGCGCCGGAGATCTGGCTCAAGCTCGACAATCTGCAACCGATCAATGCGTTCAAGATCCGTGGCGCGGCGAATGCGGTAGCGATGCTGACACCCGAGGAGCGGGCGAGAGGCGTGTGGACGATCAGCGCGGGAAATGCCGGACAGGGTGTGGCCTACGCAGCGCGCGAGTACGGCATTCCCTGCTCGGTCCTGGCGATCGAGACGGCTCCCGAGACGAAGATCGAGCGGATGCGCAATCTCGGCGCGCGAATCGTCAAGGCGCCGTTCGACGCCTGTTGGAAAGCGATGGAAGAGCGGCGATTCGAAGGGATGGAAGGCTCGTTTGTTCATCCCTTCGACGATCACAACTTCATCGCCGGCAACGCGTCGCTGGGGCTGGAGATCCTCGAAGATCTTCCGACGGTTCGGACCGTCATCGCGGCGATCGGCGGCGGCGGACTCGTCTCCGGAATCGGCAGCGCCATCCGACAACTTGCGCCATCGGTGAAGATCCTCGGCGCCGAGCCGGAGACTGCCGCGCCAGGCGCACGGTCATTCGAGAAGGCATCAGCCCAACAATTCGAGGAGTGGCAGCCGTCGTTCGTCGATGGCGCGGGCGGCAAGAGCATGTTTCCACGGATGTGGGAGCGGATGCAGGGAATCGTCGACGGCTCGATCGTCGTCACGCTCGACGAAACCAAGCGCGCCATGCGCATGGTGGCCGAGAAGGTTCGCGTCATCGCAGAGGGCGCCGGCGCGCTGGCAGTCGCAGCCGCCCTCAGCGGCAAAGCAGGCGAAGGCCCGATCGTCGCGGTCATCTCCGGCGGCAATATCGATCTGAAGAAGTTCGCGGAGTTGATTGGAGCGGCTTAGCTCTTGACGACGAGCTTCTTCTTTCGTCGATCTACCTTGAAGTTGTGCCTCGCCTCCGCCTCCTCGATCGAGTGCGACACCGTGATTTTTTCGTCGCGTTTCGCCATCTCGGCGAGGCGCTGATAGTGAATGCGCAGCACTTTCAGCTCTTCCTCTGACAGATCTTCGACGGAGATCAGCCGGTTGCTCGCTCCTTCCAGCGCGGCCACGATCTCGTCGAGCTTCAACTGCACGGCCAGGGCGTCGCGGTTCTGCGCGCGCTGAATCAGGAAGACCATAAGAAACGTGACGATCGAGCTGCCGGTGTTGATGACCAGTTGCCAGGTATCGGAAAAGTGAAAGAGCGGACCGGTGATGATCCAGATGAGGATGATCGAGGCCGCACAGACAAAGGCCGTCGTCGAGCCCGCCCACGCGGTGGCGGCGCTGGCGAAGCGGGAAAGAATGTTGCGGTGATCGTGATGTCGTCGGTCAGCCATCGGTTTCACAGCAGAGCCTGTTCACGCGCGGTGCCAACGCCGTTTAGAATGCGCCGCCATGGTCCGTCACCTTTTTCGATGTGTTGCCATTCTCGTCTGCTCGCTCTCCGCGCTCGCTGCTACGCATCCCCGCGATTTCAACCTTTACCTCGGCAACGCCAGCAGCGAGACGAACGGCCACGGCCGGTCCCGCTTCCGCACGATCAGCTTCGAGTTGCTCACAGAGCCACACTTCTTCAAGCGCTACGTCGACCGCTGGTTGCCAAATGCCCGAGTCGGCGTCGATATCGACTACGCCGACGTCCGCCAGCCGCGGAGTTGGTTCGGTCACACGTACGGTGATCCTGACGACTCCGTACGCGCCGAGTGGGCGCATTTTTTCGTGCGGCAGTATTGGAACACGTCGTCCAATCTGATTCGGCCCTACGCCGACCTCGGTACGGGACCGATGTGGTCGAACAGGCGGATTCCTGCTGCGACGTCGAAACTCAATGCCAACTCGCAGCTCGGACTCGGGGTAGTCCTCTTTCCCAATGCCCGCATCCCCGTCTACGCTGGCTATCGGTTCTTCCATATCTCGAACGGCGGCGTGGCCGGTCGCAACCCTGGTCTCAATGTGAATGGCTTCTTCGTCGGGACGAATTTGCGGCGGCGCTGAGCTCTACTTCACCTTCGCCAGCGGTTGATACGTTGCAGGCGCCATCGGATAGTCGTGGCGGTCAGCCATTTGCGCGATCGGTGTGTTCATGATGGGGATGCGCTGGCCGGCGATGGTGACGAACTTGCCGCTCGGAACTTCTTTGTCGATCTGCGTTGCCATGCGCACCTTCACGCTTTTCGGATCGAGGAGGACGACCGATCCTTTCTTCAGCAGCATAGACGGTACAAAGACGTCGGCGTTGCCTGGAATGTCGCCCAGGACCAGGTGGGCGGCGGGGGCGTTTGGGGCGGTGAAGGTGATCGTCACGTTTCCGGGCGGCACGTCGAGCAGGAGAAAAGCGCCGGTCTCGGCGACGCCTCCGGAGACATACGGAGCGTTCTCGACCCAGACATTCGTATCGTGGAAGAGACTCGCTTTGCGCGCGGACTCCGTTTCGATCGTGTGGTAGGCCGCCGCGTTCTCGCCGGCATCGACGTCGGTGATCCAGCCGCGGACGCTGATCGGCTCCTTCGCCACGTGTGGCCCCGATTTCGTCCCGAAATCACAGGCGATGGTGAGGAGCGCGAGAAAGAAAACGACGCATCGTTTTATGTTCACCACAAAAGCATAGACTGAGATCCTTGGATCGGCTCGCTCTGCTGCAAAACGCAAAACGCGTTGGGTATGTTTTTTCGGGCGGCTCCTCGCGATGTGCCTTTCAGATCGGCGTCATCGAAGCGCTCGCCGAGCTCGGTGTGAAACCGGCGCTGGCGATTGGCGTCTCGGCGGGCGCCTGGAACGCAGCGATGGTTGCGGCGCGCTCCGAGAAACGCATCCGCTACTACTGGCGCTCCTTCATGCGCATGCCCCACATCGACCTGCGCAACCTCCTCATCGATCATTCGCCGTGGCGTTTCCGGCATTTGCATGAGCGAACCTTCGGCCGGTTCATGGGCCGCGATCGATTCAAACAACCTGACGCGCTGCCGCTGCTCGTTTCAGTGACGCGTTTTCGCGACGGTGCCAACGTCATCTTCGATGCGCGCGACGTCGACGATCCTCTCCAGCTCCTCCTGGCCACGAACTACTTTCCGCCGTTCTACACGCACCGGCCGCGCATCGCCGGCGAGGCCTACGGCGACGGCGGAATCTCGGACAACGCGCCGTACGAGAAAGCGTTGGAGCTGGGATGCGATGCCGTCGTCGTCGTGGCGCAGAAGGGGGAATCGGAGGGTGGCCTCTTCAAAGCGAAAGGCGACTACGACCACGTGGTCACCGATCCGCGCGTCGTCGTCATCCGCCCGCGCCACCGGCTTCCGTTCCGGTTCACGGAACGGCGCTGGCGTGTCCTCGATGTTCTGGCGCGAATCGGCTACCTGCGCACGCGCGAAGTGCTGCTCGATGAGGAGCATGAAGAAACGAACGTGCGCGCCGAGGGGGAAGCTCCCAGCGCCAGGGCCCGACGAATCCTCCGTGCGATAATCCGTCACCCCGTATGACCCGTGCCCTCTCTCTGACCTCAATCGCTCTCGCTTCCGCGCTTTTCCTTCTCGCGCAAGCTCCCCCAACGGCGCCGCCACCGAACCCGGCCAATCAGGCCACTGTGCGCGCCGCGAATGGCGATCACAAAGTCACCATCGCGCAGCAGAACGGCCAGACCTACTTTGCCGCCGACGAGGTCATCGCCGCGCTCGGCGGGACCCTGGTTCACGAAGGAAACGGCTTCAAGGCATCGCTCAATAACACTATTGCAGCGTTTGGAACCGACAGCCGCTTCGCCGTCGTCAAAGATGATCTGATCGAGATGCCCGTGCCGCCGGTGACGATCGACAACCGGCCATTCGTCCCCTGGCAGTTCTTCCAGGGCTTCCTGCTTCGCTCCTCCGGGCTCGACGCAACGTGGGATCCGGCCGCGCGTCTGCTGCAGATTCATCCCGCGCAAACTGCCGCGGTCGGAGTTCAGGTCTCTGTCGCCAATGTGCAGGGAATCTCGAAGCTGGTTCTGACACTCACCGCGCCGGCGGAGTACGCCATCGTCAAAGAGCCGGGCGCGTACACGGTGCGATTCAAGACTGCCATCAAGGCGCCGTACGTCGAGCAGGCGCACGAAGATCCGTACGTCGCGAAGACATCGTTCGCCGGCAACGACCTTCGCATCCAGCTCACCGCGCCCGACGTTGTCGGCGATGCCTACCGGCTCGAAAACCCGTTCCGCATCGTCCTCGATCTTCGCAAAGGTGCCGCAGCCGCACCGGGAACGCCGCAGCCGCTCACGTCGTCGCGGCCGGTCGAGTCGCCCGGGATCCATACGATCGTCATCGATCCCGGCCACGGCGGAAAAGAGGTTGGCGCGATCGGGCCCGGCGGGCTGATGGAGAAGGATGCCACGCTCGCGGTTTGCAGGCTGCTGGCGGCTTCGCTCGAAGCCAGGTTGAAAACACGCGTGGTCCTGACGCGCAATGACGATACGGTCGTGCCGCTCGATCAGCGCACAGCCATCGCCAACCAGTATCACGCGGATCTCTTTCTCTCGGTCCACATGAATGCCGCCATCGTCAAAGGCGCGCACGGAGCCGAGACCTACTTCCTTTCGCTCGACGCCTCGGACAAGCTCGCCGAGAAGGCGGCCGAGGTCGAAAACAATTCGGCGAAAACCCTGGCCACGCCAGCCTCTTCGAGCGATTTGAAACTCATCCTCTGGGATCTCGCGCAGCAGGAGTACCTCAACGAATCGAGCCGTCTCGCGCAGGCCGTGCAGGAAGAGATGAACCGGATCACCGGCATCCAAAGCCGCGGCGTGAAGCAGGCACCGTTCAAGGTGCTCGTCGGAGCGACGATGCCGGCCGCTCTGGTCGAAGTGGCGTTCATCACGAATCCCGATGAAGAGGCGAAGATCAAGTCGGACGCATTCCAGAAGACGGTCGTCGAGGCTCTGACAACCGCCGTGGCGCGGTACAAAGTCGACTACGAGACGCGGATCGGTGTCGCCCAGCCGCCGACGGCACCGCTTGCGCCGACCGCGACCACACCGTCGTCAACGCCCGCTGCACCCACCACGACGGGCGCGACGACATCCGCGGCGACGAGGACAGGAACGTAGTGCGCCGCTCCATCGCGATCCTGATCGCACTTCTCGCGCTCGGCGTCGGGTGCCGGAAGCGCGAGCTCACGCAAAACCTCAATGTCGAGAACAAGGTCGAGGTTCGTCCCGTGACGCTCTTCTTCGAGGGTCCCGAGATGCTGCTGGTGCGCGAAACGCGGAGCGTGGCACTGCCGGAGAACCCCGGCGGCGCATTGTCGATCGTAGCCCGCGAGCTTCTCAAAGGGTCAGCCAACGCCGGTGTGCCGCACATTTTCCCCCGCGACACCGTCGTTCGCGCCGCCTTCCTTCTCCCCGACGGCACCGCCTTCGTCGACCTCGGCGGCCCCACGCTGACGCAGGGCTGGGCAACCGGCAGCCACGAAGAGCTCATGGCCGTCTACTCCGTCGTCCAGACAGTCACCACCGATTTTCCTGCGGCGAAGCGCGTTCGCATCCTCGTCAACGGAGAGCCGGCGGAAACCCTCGCCGGCCATGTGAACCTCGAGCACGCGCTCACGCCGATGCCGGTGTTCGTCGCGAAGTAGGCAATCGTCACGCTCTGTCCGGATACGTACCTTTCAATTGCGGCGGCATCTTCGCGTCCATCCCCAGCGATGCTTCGAGCTCGACGGCATTCACGATCGCCTGGCCGCGGAAGTGATTGTTCGTGATGACGTAGGTCTCTTTCGCCTCGGACATCCGGTGAATTCGATCGACCCACGGCGTCAGCTCTTCGCTCGAGTAGAGGTAGTTGTAGCGCTCCCACGACTCGCCGTGCGCAAACCATTTTTCGAAGTTGCGGCCGTGAAGACGGACATACCCCACCGGTCCTGTCAGCGTGTCTGACGGCTTGACCGAATCGTGAAAAAGCGGCTGATCGATGTTCACCCATGACACCTTGCGCTCCTCTAGAAACTGCAGGAAGGCGTCATTCTGAAACGTGGAGTGGCGCACCTCGAGTGATAGCGGGTAGCCGTCGAAGCCATCGAAGAGACGCTCCAACTGGCCGCGACTCTCCTTGCTGTTCCGGAAGCTCCACGGGTACTGGATCAGCACCGCGCCGAGGCGGTTGGATTCGGCGAGAGGGTCGAGGTAATCGCGAAAGGCTCTGACGTCGTTTTCGGTGAAACCCGCGGCGTCATGCGTGAAGCCGCGAAAGATTTTCGTCGTGAACTTGAACGCCGGATTGGCGGTCACGCAGCGTACCCACGACTTCGCGTGCGAGGGTGGCGGGATTCGGTAGAAGGGCGAGTTGATCTCGATCGTGTCGAAGAACGAGGCCAGGTAGGCGAGGTGATCGAACTTCGATCCGTGCGGTGGATAGACGATTCCCTCCCAATCGGAGTAGCTCCAGCCAGCGGGCCCGATGCGGATCTGATGTTCCATGATTGATGGTCAAATTGATGGTCAATACGTTGACGAACTTATTTTGAGCAACCCGTAATTCATTGCCTGCGTTAGGCATCTATGCTAAAACGCAAGCCAACGAATCCAGCGAAAGAACAAAACCTCAGGACTGCGACAAAGCGTTCCAGGGGTACCGCTGTATTCGCTACCGAAGGGAGGCTGGTCGACCTAACCGATTCGCTTGTAGAACACAAAAGCGGGGAGAAGGTCGCGGCACCCCGCACACATTCTGCGCTGCGGCACCACCATCTGATCGTAGATTCAAAGGAACAATTTTAGGAGATCAAGGTTCATGGATACATTCAACGATAAGTCTCTCAACTGCGCCGACTGTGGACAGGAATTCGTGTTCAGCAAGAATGAACAGGCGTTCTATTCAGAGCGCGGTTTCACGAACGAGCCAAAGCGCTGCAAGAACTGCCGCGACAAACGGAAGACGGCGCGCGACGGAAACGGCGGCGGCGGTGGCCGTGAGCGCCAGATGGTGAGTGTGACATGCGATGGCTGCGGAGTCGGTACGGAAGTGCCGTTCACGCCGGTCAGCGGCAAGCCTGTGTACTGCCGCGATTGCTACAACCAGCGCCGCACAGGCGCCCGCTCGTCGAGCTGGGCGTAAGTTTCCTACATCGATTACGACGACGGCGGGCCCTCGGGCCCGCCGTTTTGTTTCTGCGGTAGCAACCGCGCAACCCCGCTACCTCGCATACAATCCCGCGCGCTTGAGCCGGCCTCTTCTGAAACCCGTCCGCAACATCCTCGATCTCGTCGGCAACACGCCGATGCTCCAGCTCACGAACATCCCCACTGCCGCAATGGCGGACCTCTTCGTGAAGCTCGAGTTCCTCAGTCCCGGCTTTTCCGTCAAAGACCGCATCGGCGTCGGGATGATCGAGCGCGCCGTGCGGGATGGGAAGCTCGCCAAGGGCGGCACGATCATCGAGCCGACGGCCGGCAACACCGGCATCGCGCTGGCGCTGGCCGGCACGCGCATGGGCTATCGCGTCATCCTGTGCGTCCCCGAAAACTTCTCGCTCGAAAAGCGCGAGGTGATGAAGGCGCTCGGCGGCGAATTGGTGCTGACGCCGAAGGACGACGGGATGAAAGGGGCGATCGCGAAGGCCGAGGAGCTGGCGCGGTCCATCCCCGATTCCTACGTGCCGCAACAGTTCACGAATCACTACAACAGCGACGCGCATTACGCCACGACCGGTCCTGAGATCTGGGAGCAGATGGAAGGCCGCGTCGATGCCTGGCTGGCAGGAGCAGGTACGGGCGGCACGTTCAGCGGCGTTGCGAAGTATCTCAAGGAGCGCAATCCCGACTGCTGGTGTGTCGTCGTCGAGCCGCAGGGATCGATTCTCAAAGGGGGCGAGGCGGGACCGCATGAAGTCGAAGGCATCGGCGCCTCTTCATTCATCCCGCCGGTTCTCGACATGTCTCTGGCCGATGACGTGATCCAGATCTACGACGATCCCGCCTTCGTCATGGTGCGGCGCCTTGCTGCCGAGGAGGGCGTGCTGGGCGCGTCGTCAGCGGGAGCGAACGTCGCTGCCGCGCTGCAGGTTGCCGAAAAGCTCGGCCCCGGCAAGCGGGTCGTCACGCTCATCCCTGATGCTTCCGAGCGCTACATGTCGAAAGGCATCTATACGAAGTGGGCGAAGGCGGGAATGAAGGTTGAGGGATGAACGATGAAGGATGAACGATGACCGGAGACTGCGCAGGCAGCGTTCATCCTTCATCCTTCCCCGTTCATCCTTTCAAGGAGCCCCATGGCCTTCTCCACTGATTGCATTCACGCCGGGCAGGAGCCGGAGCCGGTCACCGGCTCGGTCACCTATCCGATTTTCCAGACCTCGACCTACGTGCAGCCGGAGCTCGGAAAGAACAAGGGTTTCGAGTACGCGCGCACGAAGAACCCGACGCGCTCGGTGCTCGAGGCCAATCTCGCCGCGCTCGAGCGTGGAAAACACGCACACTGCTTCGCCTCGGGCATGTCGGCGACCGACACGGTTTTCCGTCTGCTGAAGTCAGGTGATCACGTCATCGCCGGCGAGAACATGTACGGCGGTTCGTACCGGCTCTTCAGCAAAGTCTGCGAGAAATTCGGGATCCGCTTCACGTACGTCGACACGTCGAACGTCGAGAATGTCCGCGCGGCGTTGCGGCCGGAAACGAGAATCGTCTTTCTGGAAACGCCGACGAATCCGATGATGACGCTGACGGACATCGCGGCGTGCACCGAAGTCGCGCATGCCGGCGGCGCGCTCGTCGTCGTCGACAACACGTTCTGTTCGCCGTACCTTCAGCGCCCGATCGAGCTTGGCGCCGACCTCGTCGTTCATTCGACGACGAAGTTCCTGAACGGCCACTCGGACTCGGTGGGCGGTGTGGTCGTTTCCAACGACGACGCGATCGCGGAGCAGATCGGATTCCTGCAGAACGCGGTCGGCGCGATTCTCTCCCCGTTCGATTCATGGCTCGTCCTGCGCGGCGTGAAGACGCTGGCCGTCCGGATGAGGCAGCACGAAGAAAACGGGATGGCCATGGCGGAGTACATTTCGCAGCATCCAAAAGCACTAAAGGTTTACTACCCGGGGCTTCCTGACCATCCGCAGCACGAATTGGCGAAGCGGCAGATGCGCGGCTTCGGCTCGATGATCTCGTTCGACGTCGGTTCGCTCGCGAATGCCAAGAAGTTCCTCGACCGCGTTCGCCTCTGCTCACTCGCAGAATCCCTCGGCGGCGTGGAGACGCTGATCTCGCATCCGGAGACGATGACGCACGCCTCCGTCCCCCTCGAAACGCGCACTCGCCTCGGCATCACTCCGGGCCTCGTGCGAATCTCGGTGGGAATCGAGGATGTCGAGGACCTCATCGCCGACGTGAAGAACGCGTTCGACGGCATCTAGGCTCCAAAATCAATGAACCACAAAGACGCAGTGATCACGGAGAAGTCTCTGTGTCCTCAGCGTCTCTGTGGTTAATGATTCTGGATCGCCGGAAACGAGCAACTCTCGTAGACTGCTCGCTGTGGAAGTCTCCGATGCTCTCCCCGGCGCTGACCTGATCCGCGATGGTTTGCGCGATCTTGCCGCAGGCGTCGAATCGATCCCATCGCTCGTCGTCCTGGTCGGCGCTCCACGTTTGCGGCGCATCGGATTCGATGTCCCCGATGACACGCCGTTTCTCCCCGAGGACCGGCTTTACGCGAGGCTGTCGGAAGAGGACTCCGACTCGGCGCACTCGCGCTACAACGCGTTGATCAGAAGGCTCGTCAGCTTCGAGCGTGCAGCCGAATGCGTGAAGTCGTAACCGAACCGCGGCTGCGCACGTTCATGCGCGCCATCGCTGCCGAGGCGCGGGAGCCGGGCCGCATCTATTTCACCGGTGGGGCCTGCGCGGTGTTGCAACACTGGCGCGAAAGCACGCTCGACATCGACATCACGATCCTGCCGGAGAGTGACTGCATTCTCCGAACGATTCCTGGTCTGAAGGAACTTCTTCACGTCAATGTCGAGCTGGCGTCGCCGGCCGACTTCGTTCCGCCGTTGCCGGGATGGGAGACGCGCAGTCCTTTCATCGCTCTTGAAGGTCCGATTTCATTTCATCACTACGATTTCTATTCGCAAGCGCTGTCGAAGCTGGAGCGCTCGCATCGGAAGGATCTGCTGGACGTGAGCGCGATGATTCGAGATGGACTTGTCGACCCCGAGCGGCTGAAGGCGTTGTTCGAGGAAGTCGAAGATCTCCTCTATCGATATCCTGCAGTCGATCCACGGTCGTTGCGCGCAGCCGTCGAACGACTCCCGCGCCTCTGAGCGCTTTACAATACGGCCCCCATGGCGCCCGCTCTCCCGTATCTGCTGCTCATTGCGGCGTATCTGATCGGGTCCATTCCGTTCAGCTATCTGGTGGTCAAGCTCGCTGCGGGAGCGGATATCCGGTACCACGGCAGTCGCAATGTGGGAGCGACGAATGTGGCCCGCACGTTCGGGAAGGTGCCTGGAGTCATCGCTCTAGCCCTGGACATCGCCAAAGGCTACGCCGTCGTAGCACTGGCCGTCTGGATCGTGCAGCGACCGGACTGGCCGCTGATCGCCGATAGCGCGCACATGTCGGCGTTCTATTCGACCTCGTTCTGGGTCTCAATGGCGGCGCTCGTTGCCGTGCTCGCGCACATGTTCCCGGTCTGGCTTCGCTTTCATGGCGGCAAAGGTGTGGCCACGGCCACGGGTGCCTTTCTGGCGCTCGATCCGCGCGTGATCATGGCAGGCGTGCTGGTGTTTCTGATCGTCATTCTGGCGACGCGCTTCGTGTCGTTGGCGTCGATTCTCAGCGCTTCGTCGATTCCGATCTTTTTTCGATTTCTCGTTCACGCGCCGTTCTGGACGATCATCATCAGCATCGTCATCGCCTTCGCCATCATCCTCAAACATCACTCCAACATCGCCCGGCTGGCCGCGGGCACGGAACGCAGGATGGGAAAAGGGGAGGAGTGATGAAAATCTCGATCATCGGCGCAGGCTCTTTTGGAACGGCGATGGCTGCGGTCGCTGCGAGTTGCGGCAATGACGTGGTTCTCTGGGCCCACGACCCGAATATCGCGGCTGAGATCGAGCAGACGCGCCACAATCCGATCTATTTGCCCACCATCGCTCTTGACGCGCAAGTGCACGCCACCAACTCCCTTGCTGAGGCCGCCGCGTTCAGCGACGTTCTTTTCATGATGGTGCCGAGCCACCACTTCCGAGGGGTGCTCGCGCAGATCCGGCCGCACCTGCAGCGCCAGGTCTCGATCGTGAGCGGCACGAAGGGAATCGAGAACGACACGCTGATGCGCATGTCCGAGGTCACGGAGATCGAGTTGAAGGACGCGCAGCGCGGCTTTGCCGTTCTGTCAGGACCGACCTTTGCGCTGGAGACGGCGCGCGGCGACCCAACGGCAGCGGTCGTGGCTTCGACCGACCTTGCGCTCGCGGAACAGGTGCAGCACGCGATGTCGTGCCCGACGTTTCGCCTCTACAACTCGAACGATGTTGCCGGTGTCGAGCTCGCCGGCTCGTTGAAGAACGTCATCGCCATCGCCGCCGGCGTGCTCGAAGGACTCGGGTTGGGATCGAATACGACCGCAGCGCTGATCACGCGCGGTCTCCACGAGATGACGAAGCTCGCCATCGCCCTCGGCGGACGACCGGAGACTCTCGCGGGGCTGGCCGGAATGGGCGATCTGGTCCTCACCTGCACCGGCTCTCTTTCCCGCAATCGCAGCGTCGGCGTCGCCCTCGGCAAGGGAAAGCCGCTCGCCGAGATTCTGTCGGAGACGCGGGCCGTGGCGGAAGGGGTGAGGACATCGAAAGCGGCCAGAGAGCTCGCCGACCGGCATCACATCGACATGCCGATCACCGTCGAGATGGTTCGCGTGCTTCACGAAAACGAATCGCCACGCGTGGCGCTGCAACGTTTGATGACGAGGTCGCTGAAGGCGGAAGCGGCACTCTAAAGTGGCGGCTTCGGCGAGGTCGGCTGCATCGTGGTCGGCGTCGCCGGCTTCATCGTCTGGACCGGACCGCCCTCCTGCGCTGGCTGATCGTTCAGCATCCCTTCCGGCGTATCGCCTTCCATGAGCTGTGCAGCGCGCTCGGCGGCGAGCCTTTTCTCGTGTTCGGTCTTCGCTGCTGCAGCGGCTGCGGTCGTGGCCTCGATCGCCTTTCTTCGGTTTTCAGCGAGCCATTGCTCCTCGGACTGACCCGGTGCAACGCGCACCGGGGTGATCGGCTGCTGGGATGCGGTCGTCGTGAAATGACCGCCCGTGCGGATGAGAGTCTCGTTCGTGATGACCGTCGAGGCCTTGATTCCGGGTTTGTGGGCGGCCTTGGCCGCGCGGACCAGCGGCGAGTCAACACTCGTGGTGTTCGAGCCGGACAACACCACCGCCACCGGAGCGGCGGGTTGTGATTTTGCCGCCTCTTTTGGCTTGGACTGCGGGTCGCTTGCGTAAAGGGAAAGAGTCGCCAGGATCAGGCTGGCTGTGAGCGCGATCGGCTTCATCGAGGCCTCCGGTAAGGTTCAATGTTACGCTTCGCCCGCCAAATTTCATGAGATACCCCGAATCTTGCACTCTGCGGGTTTGAATGTCGCCCGAGCTACTGCTCCAGAAGTTTGGATACCTCGCCGTCTTCGTGGGGACGTTCCTCGAAGGCGAGACGATCCTGGTGATGGGCGGCTTCTTCGCGGAGCGCCGATACCTGGCCCTCCCGCTGGTGATCGTCACAGCCTTCGGGGGCTCGTATGCCGGCCATGTCTGCTGGTTCTGGCTTGGACGCACGCAGGGGGTGCGTCTGCTCGACCGTTTCCCCAGATTGAAGAAGCATTTCGGGAAGGGGGTCCGCCTGTTCGAGCGCTACGGCGCGCCGGCGATCTTCATCACTCAGTGGCTCTACGGACTGCGCATTACCTGCGCGGTGATCATCGGGATCTCGAAGATCTCCACGATCAAGTTTCTGCTCTACGAGGCGCTGACCTGTATGGTCTGGGCAATCGTCATCGGCACCGCAGGCTTCTACTTCGGCCGGGCTGTAGAGCGAGTGCTCGGCCGGGCCGCGCACATCGAGAAATACGGTCTGCTGCTGCTCGCAGTCATCGGCGTCAGTCTCTGGGCGTATCACCGCTGGAAAGACCGGCGCGAGGAGCAGGCGCCCGAGGTCTAGATTTTCATTCACTGCACTTGAGATACGAATGCCCAAACCGCTAGCAGCCGTCATCGCACAGATCACAGCGGGCAAGATTCCGTCGGTGATCCTCGTCGGCGGATCGAGCGACTTTCTTGCCGAGGATGCGTTCCGCGATTTGCGCGACGCGATCGTCGCAGCGAAGCCGGGTGTGTCGGTCGAATCGTACGAAGCCGGCAGCGAGCTCGCCGCGATCCTCGACTCCTACCGGACGATGTCGCTCTTCGGATCGGCGCGCCTGATCGTCGTCTCCGACGTAAACGCGTTCGTCTCCGCGAAGGAGTTGGCGTCGCTGTACGACAAATCGGTCGCGGATTGGAAATCGGCGAAGACGGACAGGAAGCGCTCGTCGGCAGCCGCCAAGCTCCTGCACGTGCTGGGACTCGTCGGCGCTGACTTCGACATGACCGATCGCGAGATCGCGACGGCACTCGGTGCGACGCTCGATCCGGTGCTTACGGACATGCTCGCGTTCTGCCGCACAACGGGGAAGAAAGCGTCGCGCGGCGAAGATGATGCGGCCCTCCTCACCGAGGCGATCTCGCGTGGCGGGGCGCCGAACACGTGGCTTTTGATGCGTAGCGGCGAAGTTCCGCGCGAGTCGGCCACGGTCGAGCTCATCGACCGCAATGGCGCCGTCGTCGTCATGGATCTGACCCGCGAGACGTTCGCCGGCGCACTCGATCGCGCCATCGCCGAGGTGGCGGAAGAGGCGCAGGTGCGCTTCGACCCGAGGGCGCTGGGGATGCTGCGGCAACGTCTCGGCATCGAGCGGCTGCTGGCCGACAAGTTCGCGAAGGATGTCCCGGACCTGCGCCCTGCCGTGTCCGAGGCCGAGCGGCTGGCCACGCTCGCGGGCACGGGCGGGCGCGTGACGGCGGAGATGGTGGAGCGCGAAGTAGCTGTCGTCGAAGGCGGTGCGCGCTACGAGTTCGGATCGCTCTTCACGGAAGGGAAGATCATCGAAGCGATCGCCAAGCTGCGCGATCTGGTGGCACAGGCCCGGCGCGACGACCCGAAAGCGCCGCTCGACATCCAGTACGGCAAGTTCCTCTTCCCGCTCGCCGACGAAGTGCGCCAGATGATAGGCGTGGTCTCCTTCGCGCGCACGAACCGCATCGATCTCCGCGCGCCGATGAACTACAACCGTTTCAAAGACACGCTTGCCGACCGGCTCGGCGACTCGCTCAAGGCCAACGGCCTGGTGCGCCAGAAGCCGCATCCTTTCCCTCTGCACAAAAAGTGGGAGGCAGCGCGGAACCAGACGGAGGCGGGCCTGTTCCGCGCGCTGGCCGCACTGGCCGACCTCGAGATCAAGCGGAAGTCGGGAGGAATCCCGGCCGACCTCGGGATCGAGACATTCTTGCTGCAGCGGTTGCGGGGGTGAGCGTAGGTCCGTCGGCTCTTGGCCCGGAGGGTGCTGGTCATGTGCCTGATATCAGGGAAGTTTCGCAGCCTCGTCGCACCCTTTTCAGGAGGTCGTGACAACATGGTATCCTTAATGCTACAAATCCACTGTGGAAGCTCAACCTTTCGTTCCGTCCGATGGATGCGCCCCCAAGGTTCTCTCTGGGGAATGGACCTTTGCCGTGGAATGTCTATGAGGAAAACATCGGCCCCCAACCGCGTCCGGCCTTTGGTAGGACGGCCAGTTGGTCCCGGCGGTGGATGGTGAGGACGAAACCGTGTCAGCCCTAGCCGACCTCGAATCCTCCGATACCTCAATCCCGTGGATCAAGATTTTGAGCGCGGTTCCAATGGTCCGGCGGGCCATTCTCGTCCAGGATGAGCCTGTTCTCACAGTGCAACAAACCAAAGACGCACATGCACTCGTCAAGCGCGCTTGGGATTCCTGGCTCGCGGAGGCGTATCGCTCGACCGCTGCTCGGATCTCCGGCGTACCGATAAGTCAGCTCGCGTTCGATCCAGACAAAGAAACCGTCCGATATCGGATGGACGGAAAGACGCCGATGATCGATCTGCCGCGTCTTCGCACCCGGACTGGTACCAAGTTGAAATTCGACCAGCGCAGCTGCGTCGCGCTTTGCACTGACAAGTCCACAACGAACAAGTACAGCTCGAAAGTGTGGACTCGCGTCGGTCCGCCGGAATTGGACCTCGGCTGCGCCATCACCGACGTCCGTGAATGGACGAGAACTTATCGTCGGCAGGCGAATGCTTGCTGCAAATGGTTCTACGATGAGTTCATCTCCCTGACAAAAGCGCTATTCGAGCAAAATGAATCCACAGAAACGGGCGGACTCGAGGTAACGACCGTGGGCTTGCAAGTGAAAGGCGAGCCCGATGATGACTATTTCGACGATTGGCTGCTTAGTGCCGACCGTCCGAACGTCGACAATCCCGATCTCTTCCGGTTTTTGGCTGACGCTGCTGACGTAGAGCTGGATCTCCGTGATATCCAAGCGATCGAGCCGGACTCCTACTGGATGTCCATTCCAAACACAGTCGAGCTGCCAAACGGAGATCTCGCCTCGCGACGATTTCTCTATCTCGTTCGGCCAATCGGCGATCAGCGATTCGTAGTCGGTGTTGGGTTCGATGATTCGGGAACGGGCGAACTGGCGGGTGACGTAGCCCTCAAGATCTCGCGCTTCTTCGCGAACAGAATTTAGGCGCAGAGATGACGAAGAGCACAAACGACCGTGTTAGGGACGACATGGCCCGAGAGCCCGGCCACAATCCTTTTTTCGCGCTCGCCGACAGACTTTGCATTCCGCATGTTCTGCCCGAGGTGCAGAATCTACGCCGTCCCGAGGATGGCATCGTCCGCCTTGCACTCATCTCGATGCCGAACGTCGAGTACTCGCACAAAGAGGTTCCTTGGCGGCGGAAGATCCCCAGCGGGGTCGACAAGGAAGATGTCCGTCGAACGCTCGGAGCCGTGAGTGACGCCGACTCGAAGAGAATGCTCCAAGCGTTCCGTGAGTCGCTAAAGATGGCACTCAAGGATTGCGGGGCGAACATCGTTTGCTTCAGCGAGCTCGGCCTTCCGAGCAGGAACGCCATTCCTCTCGTGGGTGCGCAACGCATTGCCTTCGAAATGAGTTGTAAGTACAACGCGCTTATCATCGCTGGAACCGCTCATGATTCCCGTACGATGTTCAACACGGGCTACCTGTTTCATCCTGCTGAACAACGAGCCACCTGGGCCTTTCACAAAAACGCTAGCGCCCACAAAATGCACGAACGAATCATGACGCCAGCCCGTCGCCGGGTCTTGATCATCGATGCCTTCGGCCTGCGAATCGCCACGATGATCTGCCTTGATGTCGTCGACTACACAACTCTTGCGTCGGTGATGGGGGCGGGTGATCAGGTGGAAGTGATCTTGGTGCCGAGTTACACAAAGCGGTTCGAGAAGATGCAGGACGTGGCGTCGGTTGCTTCCCGGGCACTGCCGGGAGTGGTGGCGCTGGTCAACGCCGGCCTACCGCGGGTGGGGTCGGCCTACGTCGCGCAATGCGGTGAGACAATTGATTTTCCGTCGCCGCCCGAAGTGCTCTCGGGTGGCGCCGAGGTCGCACTGCTATCGCTAAGAATCGACGAACTGAAGGAAAAACGGACGCAGGCGAAAAACGAACCCGACCCATACCTCGACTGGATGTTCGGCAACCGGTACATCCCTCGCGCCCTCGAACACCCACAGCGGATTTGATCCAGATGTGCTGGAAGGACTCGAACTCCGGCAATCCGATCAAATAATCTGTCCTTTGGAGAGTCGAAACGTGCCGTTCGTGAGGAACGATAGGTCGGCGGCGGCTATCTCATAAAACGTTGACGCCTCGATTCGCGCGCTCGCGTCGTGATTTCCGCGTGCTTCGTTTTGGCGCTTCCGAGTGAGCATGGGACTCATTCCATCTTTACAGGTCGGGCATAGTTATCGGATGTGATCGGGATAGACTCGAAAGGATGTCGCTTCGCTCCGTCGACCGCCGCGCGTGGCATGCGCTCTTTGCCGCGCAGCTCGGCTGGATGCTCGACGCGATGGATTTTCTTCTGTTCAGTTTCGCGGTCATTCCGATCCGCGAAGAGTTTCACCTCACGAACTCCACGATGGGCGCGCTCACCTCGGTCGCGCTGATCGCCAGCGCCATCGGCGGAATGGTCTTCGGACGCCTTGCCGACCGCCTCGGCCGCGTGCGAGCACTGACGCTCTCGATCCTGCTCTACTCCGCTGCCACCGCCGGTCTGGCGACGAGCGCCGCGCTCTGGCAACTCGTCGCGTGGCGCATTCTGGTCGGCCTTGGTATGGGCGGAGAGTGGTCCGCCGGTTCGGTGCTGGTCGCGGAGACCTGGCCGGCGGAACACCGCGGCAAAGCGATGGGATTGATGCAGTCCGGCTGGGCGATCGGGGCGTTGATCGCTGCCGCGGTGTCGGCCCTGACCATCGAGCGCTTCGGCTGGCGCGTGCTGTTTCTCATCGGCGCGCTGCCCGCCATCGCCGCGTTCTTCATCCGCCGCAACGTCGAGGAGCCACAGGTGTGGCGCGAGCGCCCACGCGAAGCTTCGCGGTGGAGCGAGATGTTCGAGACGCCCTTCCTGCGCCGCACGACGATCGCGACGCTTCTCGCCAGCAGCGTGCTGATGGCCTTCTGGGGTGTGACTTCGTGGCTGCCGACGTTCCTGGCGACCCCGTTGGTGAAAGGGGGCGCAGGTCTGACCGTCGCCACCTCGGCGAGCTGGCTGATCGCGTTGCAGGTTGGCGCGTTCTTCGGCTACATCAGCTTCGGATGGATCGCTGACCGCATCGGACGCCGTCCGGCGTTCACGTTCTTCATGATCGCGTCGACGATTCTCGTTCCGCTCTTCGCCTTCTATGCCCGCACGCCAACTTTGCTCCTGGTCCTCGGGCCGCTCCTCGGCTTCTTCGCGCACGGCTACTTCTCGCTGTTCGGTGCGATGCTCGCGGAGCTGTTCCCGACGCGCATCCGCGCCGGCGCGCAAGGCTTCTGCTACAACGGTGGTCGCTTCGCATCCGCTGCTGCGACGTTCGCGATCGGCAAGGCATCGTTGACGCACAGCTTCGCGACGGTCATCACTTGCGCCGCGTTCTTTTTCGCGGTCGGCGCGGGGCTGGTCTGGCTGCTACCCGAAACGAAAGGAGCCGAACTGTGATCGATCTCAGTGCCGACCTCGGCGAAGGCGCGCCGGACGAACCGGAGATCTGGCCGCTCATCACGTCCGCGAACGTGGCCTGCGGCGGCCACTACGGTGACGTCGATTCGATGACGCACGCCGTCCGCCGCGCGCGCGAGATCGGCGTCCGTATCGGTGCGCACCCGTCGTATCCCGACCGCGCGAACTTCGGACGGAAATCGATGGCGATGCCGTCGCAAGCGCTGCGTTCTTCGATCATCGAGCAAATCAATGCGCTTCGCGATATCGCCGGCAAGTTGCATCACGTCAAACCGCACGGCGCGCTTTACAACGACGCGCATAAAGATCGGACACTTGCGGAGATCGTGATCGATGCGATTCGCGCAGTCGATCCATCGCTTCCGATCGTCTGCGGCGATTCCTCGCAAATGGCCGTCGCCGCGCGCGCCGCCGGCACACCTGTCATTCGCGAGGCCTTTGCCGATCGCCGCTACAACGCCGATGGCTCCCTCGCCGCCCGCAGCGAGCCCGGCTCGCTGCTCGATGTTTTGGAAGCCGCGACACAAGCAGCGATGCTCGCGAATGAGAATGCCGTCATCGCACGCGACGGCACGCGCATCACCATTCCATTCGACACGATCTGTATTCACGCCGACATGGAGCACGCCGTCGAGCGGCTGCGTGCGATACGACAACACCTCGGAGGAACACATTGAAGAAGCTTGCTCTCGCAATCGTTTTGGCCATTGTCGCGCTGGCCGCAGCCGCGCAGCAGTTCGATCTCTCGATCGACAACATCATGCGTGGTCCCGGTCTTTACGGCTGGACACCCGAGGAGGTGCGGTGGTCGCCGGACGGTCAGCGCGTTTACTTTTCGTGGAAGCTCTACACCGACACGCTGGAAAAGGATCGCGACACGTACGTCGTCAACCGCGATGGCAGCGGACTGCGCAAACTGAGCGATGAGGAGAAAAAGGACGCGCCGCCGGCGAACGCGCAGTGGACGCGCGACAAGCACCGTGCTGTTTACACCGATGAAGGCGACGTCTTTCTCTGGGATTCGGCGACGAACAAACGCCGCGCGTTGACGCAGACCAACGAGAACGAGAGCTCGCCGCAGTTCACGTTCGATGAGACGCGCGTGACGTTCGTTCGCGCGAACAACGTCTTCGCCATCGATCTAGCCAACGGATCGCTGACGCAGCTCACGAACATCGTAGCGCCCGACGACAAAGGGCCGAACGTCACGTTGTGGGACGACGCCGCGAAAAAGGGGACGGCCAGCCAGGAGTACATCAAAGCCGAGGAGCGCAAGCTGCTCGACATCATCGACCGCAAGGCGAAAAAGCGCGAAGAGGAAGAGGCCAAGCGAAAACGCGAACATCCCATCAAGCCGTTCAAGCTCGACAAGAAACAGAGCGTCGCTACCGCCCGGCTCACTCCGGACGGTAAGTACGTCGTCCTCGGCGTCAACAACGAGTCCGACAAGGCAAAGAAGACGATCGTGCCGAACTACATCACCGAGGCGGTGTACACGGACACGATTCCCGGACGCGAGAAAGTCGGCGACGCGCAGCCGCCATCGCGCATCGCGGTGGTCAGCGCCAACAATGGTGAGGTCAAGTGGTTCGATCACGGACTCAAGCCGCTGACGTCGCCCGAGAAAGAATCGACGACGGCCGCGAAGGCAACGACCGAAGATCAGGGAAAGGCATCCGAGCAGAAGACGGAGAAGAGCGCCGACACGCAGAAGGAGAGCACGCAGCCGAAGGAGCGCGATGTCAATCTGCGCGCGCCGGTCTGGTCCGAGGATGGCAAGCACGCGTTCGTCGTCGTCCGTTCGTCGGACAACAAAGACGCCTGGATCATGGCCTTCGATCCGGCTACGGCGAAGGGACGAATCATCGTCACGATGCACGACGATGCCTGGCTGCGATTCGACACCTCGTTCGGCTGGCTGGCCGACAACGCCACGATTTATTACCTCTCGGAGCAGTCCGGCTACATGCATCTCTACTCCGTTCCGTATCCGATCGCGAGGACGGACGAAAAGATGCCGGAGACAAAGGTGCTCGGCGAGCCAAACGAGAAAAGGCTGGCGACGCGCGAGGTGCGAAACGATTTGATCGTGATCATGGAGAGTCTGGCGCCGAAGCCTCTGACCAGCGGCAAGTGGGAAGTCGACTCCGTGGCGCTGTCAGGCGACAAACGCTGGTTCGAGCTCATCACGAGCGAGGAAAGCCCATACGAGAGACACCTATATCGCATGAATCCGACAGGCGGAGCGCGAACAAAACTGACGTCGATGACCGGCGACAACGAGGCCGTCCTTTCACCTGACGGCAACGCCATCGCGAGTGTCTACTCGTACACGAACAAGCCCCCCGAGCTCTACGTCAACGGAAAGCGCGTCACCAATTCACCGGCGCCGGACTTTGCAAATTACGCATGGCTCGACGTCCCGATCGTCAACGTTCCCGCCCGCGACGGCGTGAATGTTCCGGCCCGCATCTACAAACCTGCGAACTGGAAGCCGGGCGGCAAGGCGGTGGTCTTCGTGCATGGCGCCGGCTATCTGCAGAACGTGCATCGCTGGTGGTCGAGCTATTCGCACGAGTTCATGTTTCATCACCTGCTGATGTCGAAGGGCTACCTCGTGCTCGACGTCGATTACCGCGGCTCGCGCGGTTACGGGCGCGACTGGCGCACGGCGATCTACCGGCACATGGGCGGCAAGGATCTCGACGATCAGGTCGATGCCGCGCGCTGGCTCGTGAAGGAGCACGGCGTCGATCCGAAACGAATCGGGGTCTACGGCGGGAGCTACGGCGGCTTCATCACGCTGATGGCGATGTTCACGACGCCGGATGTCTTCGCCGCCGGCGCCGCGCTGCGTCCCGTGACCGACTGGGCTCAATACAACAACGGCTACACCTCGGGCATCCTCAACTTCCCGCAGACCGACGCCGAGGCCTATCGCAAATCGTCGCCGATCTACTTCGCGCAGGGACTCAAAGGAAAGCTGCTGATCTGCCACGGAATGGTCGACACGAACGTGCACTTCCAGGACAGCGTTCGGCTGGCGCAGCGCCTCATCGAACTGCGCAAGACGAACTGGGAGCTGGCGCCATACCCTGTCGAGAACCACGGCTTCGTGGAGCCGACGAGCTGGGCGGATGAGTACAAGCGGATTTTGAAGTTGTTCGAGACGATGTAGTTTTGAGTTGTTGCGACGAGGGATTGGTCACGCGGAGACGCGGAGGACGCGGAGGAGAACCCGCGCAATAATGTCCCCATGAATCCCGTCGCCTCCCCACCCGAAGCCCCCCCCGCCCACGGCGTCGCCGATCTGCGCGAAGGCATCGAGACCTTTCTTCGCTTTGCGCGCGGCAAGGTGTGGCAGGAGGCGTCGATGCGGGAGAGGTTGTACGCGCTCTCCATCGCGGTCCGCCGCCCGATGCTCGACGCCATGCGCGACACGGAGCGCCGCTATCGCGACCAGGACGCCAAACGTCTCTATTACCTTTCCATGGAGTTCCTCATGGGCCGTGCCCTCGGGAACAACCTCGCGAACCTCGAGCTGTACGACGACGCCAAGGCATTCATCGCCGAGCTGGGCGTGGATTTCGACGAGATCGAGTCGCTCGAGCACGACGCTGCTCTCGGCAACGGCGGTCTGGGCCGCCTGGCAGCGTGCTTCCTCGATTCCCTGGCCTCGCTCGACATGCCCGGTTTCGGCTACGGCATCAACTACGAGTTCGGTCTCTTCCGCCAGACCTTCGTCAACGGCTACCAGCACGAGAAGCCCGATCACTGGTTCGACGACGACGGATCGCCGTGGCTGATCCACCGCGACGGAGATGCCATCATCGTTCCTGTCTACGGCTCCATTGCCCACACAACGATTGACGGCGTCTACAAGCCGAAGTGGGTCGGGTTCAAGGAGATCGTCGGCGTTCCGCACGACATGCCGATCGTCGGCTACGGAGGGCGGACGGTGAACGTTCTCCGCCTCTACACCGCGCGCTCGTCCGACGAGTTCGACATTGGCATCTTCAACTCCGGCGACTACATCGCAGCGGTGCAGCACAAGATCAACACCGAGGCCATCTCGAAGATCCTCTATCCCTCGGACTCCGTCGATCGAGGCCGCGAGCTGCGCTTGACGCAGGAGTACTTCCTCGTCGCCTGTTCCGTGCGCGACATCGTGACGCGCTATCTGAAGACGCACAACTCTTTCGACAAGTTTGCGGAGAAGGTGGCCATCCAGATGAACGACACGCACCCGGCGCTTACGGTCGCCGAACTGATGCGCCTGTTCATCGACGACTACGGGCTGCCGTGGGAGCAGGCGTGGTCGATCACGGTCGCGACGTGCGGGTACACGAACCACACGCTGATGCCGGAGGCGCTGGAGAAGTGGCCGTTCGACCTGATCGGGCGGCTGCTGCCGCGTCATCTGCAGATCGTGCAGGAGATCAACCGGAGGCTTCTTGCCGAGGTGGAGCGGCGCTATCCCGGCGATACGGTCATGGTGCAGCGCGTTTCGCTCTTCGACGAGAGCGAGCGCCGCAATGTGCGGATGGGGAATCTGGCGATGGCCGGCAGCCACTCGATCAACGGAGTGGCGGTCCTGCACTCCGAGCTCGTGAAGACGGCGCTGGCTCCGGAGTTTCACAAGCTTTATCCGGAACGGTTCAACAACAAGACGAATGGTGTTACGCCGCGCCGCTGGTTGCTGCATGCCAACCGGCCGCTGGCCTCGCTCATCACGCGCGCGATCGGCGACAGTTGGATCCGCAATCTCGACGACTTGCGGCAGCTTGAAGGGTTCGTCGATGACGCCGGCCTGCTGGACCGCCTCGACTCGGTCAAGAGCCGGAACAAGCTCGCGCTCGCGCACCTGACGAAGAAGATGACCAACATCGTCATCGATCCCAGCTCGCTGTTCGACGTGCAGGTCAAGCGGATGCACGAGTACAAGCGGCAACTGCTGAACATCCTCCACGTCGTCGATCGCTACTGGCGGCTTGCCGAAGACCGGCAAACGCCGCTCGTGCCGCGCACGTTTTTCTTTGCCGGCAAGTCGGCGCCCGGCTACTTCATGGCCAAGCTGATCATCAAGTTGATTCACTCGGTCGGTGAAGTCGTGAACGCCGACCCGCGAACGCGCGACTGGCTGCGCGTCGTTTTCCTTCCCGACTATCGCGTCACACTTGCCGAGGCGATCATTCCGGCGGCCGAGCTGAGCGAGCAGATTTCGACAGCGGGAAAGGAAGCCTCGGGTACCGGCAACATGAAGCTCGCACTCAACGGCGCGCTGACGATTGGCACGCTCGACGGAGCGAATATCGAGATCCGCGACGAGGTGGGCGAAGAGAACATCTTCATCTTCGGCCTTCGCGCGGACGAGGTGGCGCGCCTCGTCGCCGAGGGCTATCACCCCGAGCACTACCTCGGCTCCAGCCGCGACCTGCGCCGCGTCGTCGACTCCATCGCCTCGGGGCATTTCTCCCGCGGCGACAAAGACATCTTCCGCCCCATCGTCGCGAACCTGCTCAGTGCCCGGGACGAGTACGTGCACCTCGCCGACCTGGAGCCGTATATCGAGGCGCAGCAGCGCGTCGATATCACCTGGCGCGACCGCGCGCAGTGGAACCGCAAGTCACTGCTGAACATCGCACGAATGGGCAAGTTCTCCTCGGATCGCACGATCGGCGAGTACGCGCGGGAGATCTGGAACATCAAGCCGGCGGAAGTGAGTCGTTAGCGAGAGTTGGGGTGTTGCAGCGGTGATTCGCACTGGCCCGCAATAGACTTAGCCACTCACATAAATGGTCCGTTTTCGCGATTTCTCCATTCGCAGCAAGTTGATGACCGGCTTCATGCTGACGAGTCTGGCAGCGCTGCTGCTGACGATCGGCGCGCTGGCTGCGTACGATCGGTCCACGTTTCGCGACGAAGTTCTGCGCGACGTCAACACGCTGGCCGGCATCATCGGCGAGAACGCGTCGTCGTCGGTTGCGTTCAACGATAAGGAGAGTGCCGAGGCCGCGCTCGCGGCGCTGCGGGCGCAGCCACAGATTACCGGCGCAGCGATCTACGACAGCAACGGCGCGCTATTCGCGACCTACGCACGTGCGAAAGACGGCGACACGCCGGGTGCATTGCCGCATGATGGCGCGTTTATCGACGCGCAGCACATCGGCGTCACGCGGCCGGTGCTTTTCAACGGCGCACGCGTCGGGACCGTCACGGTCCGTTCCGATTTGAGCGAGATGGCCGTGCGCCGGACGCGCACGCTGCAGATCGCCGGCGGTATCTACGTTGGCGCGGCTTTCCTGGCGCTCCTCCTCGCATCGCTTTTCCAACGTGCGATCACGCGTCCCATCCATCGGCTGCTGCGCGCCGAGAAACGCGTTTCCCGTGAGAAGGACTACACGTTACGCGTCGAGAAGGAAGCGAACGATGAGATCGGCCTTCTCATCGACGGATTCAACGAGATGCTGGCGGAGATCCGAGCGCGCGACGCGGAGATCCTGGCGAAACACGATCAGGAAATGGCACTGGCAAGGGCGATCCAGACGTCCGTCCTGCCGCGGACGTTCGAGCTGCCGGGCTACGACATCTCGGCCATCATGCTGCCGGCCGAAGAAGTGGGCGGCGACTTCTATGAGTTCCGTCGCACAGGCGCCGGCGCGTGGATTGGTGTCGGTGACGTCACCGGCCACGGCGTGACATCGGGTCTGATCATGATGATGGCGCAGGCAATGTTCACGATGCTTTGCGAGCAGAATGGGCATTACCAGTCGCCCGCAAAATTCGTCTCGCTTCTCAATCGCGCCATGTTCTACAACCTCAAGTCACGGCTTGGACAGGAGAAGTTCATGACCATGGTCGTGGCGCGCATCGAAGACGACGGGAAGATCGTCTACGCCGGAGCGCACACCGATCTGCTCGTCTACCGAGCCGCGGACAAGAGCGTCGAGCGGCTGCCGACCGAGGGGCTGTGGCTCGGCATCTCCGCCGACGTCGAGCCGCACACGATCGACAGGTCGATCTCTCTCCGCCGCGGCGATGTGGCGTTGCTTCATACCGACGGAGTGACCGAATCGCGCAACACGGCCGGCGAGTGTTACGACATGGAGCGGCTGACCGCGGAACTGAAGAGACTTCACGATGAGCCGGCGGAGACGATCGTCGCATCGATCGCCGCGACGGCATGGCAGTGGGCCGGGACGCCGAAGGATGACGTCAGCCTGATGGCAGTCAAAAGGAGCTGAAGAATGATCACGGAGCGGCTATCTTCCGACTACGTCGAGATGCGGTTCGGGCCGCGATGGACGTACATCAGTTGTGTGCGCAAGTTCGTGGCGAGCTTTTTCATGATCGGACTCTCGGACAAAGAGCGTGCCGAGCAGATCTCGATGGCTGCCTCCGAGCTTCTGGAAAACGCCGTCAAGTACGCCTCCGAAGAAGAGGGCTACCTCAAGATCTCGATCGCCAAGGCCGAGAACGAGGTTGACGTCTGCGTGAAGAACAAAGCGGAGCCGCACCACATCAACACGCTGCGCCGCGAGCTCGCTCTCATCCAGACCGGCCAGCCGGAGCAGGTCTATCTGAAAAAAATGGAGGAGGCGGCGATGACCGAGGGGCAGAGCCGGCTCGGACTGATCCGGATTCTTTACGAGGCGGGTGCGCGATTGCGTCTCGAGGTCAACGATGGCGAGGTCTCCATTCACGCCATCTTCAAACTGGAGGCGGCATGAGCGCCGAACGTGGTTTCGTTCCTCTCACGGTCGAGTCGCTCTCGATCGTTCCCAGACTCGACGGCGACACGCTGCGCATCGCAATGAGCGGCGCGGTCGAGATGCGCGATCCCGGCGATGCGCTGAATCCTTACTGGACGCTGATCGATGAGGAAGCGCGGCGCCGCAACGTGAAAGTGGTCGAGCTCGATGTTCAGGATCTCAATTTCATGAACAGCTCGGGCATCCTGACGCTCGTCCGCTGGATCACGCGCTGCAAATCGACGCCTGATTGCTACCGTCTCGTGTTGCGCTATGACCGCAACGTAACCTGGCAGCGCGCTTCCATCCCCACGTTGGCGAAGCTCGCTCCGAATGTCGTCGTACCGATGGAGATCGATGGCTGACGTTGAACGCGCGCCGGGTTACGACCTGACGTGCCATGCCTGTGGCGCCGCAGTGCGGCCCATCGACCAGTTCTGCAGCCAGTGCGGACGGCGCGATCCTGCGCACTTGCAGGGAGTGCAGAGCCACGACGGCAGTCTGACCTCGACGACGCTCGTGAGCGACGGTCCCACCAACGAAGACGCGTACCCGACGTTCATCGCGCCCGAGGAGGCGATGGGTCAGGGGACGCTGATCAAGTCCGTACGGCGCGAGCACTCGACGCGTCTGAACACACGCGCTGTCGAGACGATGCTCGCGCCGGGAACGATCTTCGCGCGGCGCTATCGCATCCAGCGCTTCCTCGGCTCGGGCGCGATGGGCTACGTCTGCTGCGCGATCGATGAGTCGATCGATGAAGTGGTGGCGCTGAAGGTGCTCTCGCTGCCGATCCACGAGGACCCCGACGCGTACGATCGATTCAAGACCGAGTTGAAGCTGGCGCGCCGCATCCGCCATCGCAACGTCGTGCAGAGTTTTGACCTCGGGTTCGCCGAGGGCTATCCGTTCATCTCGATGGAGTACATCGATGCCGACAATCTCCTCAAGCATCTGACGCGGCGTACGGCGTTCGATGAACAGTCGGCGTTGGCGATCATGCGCCAGGTGTTGCGCGGTCTGCGCGCGGCCCACGACCTCGGGATCGTGCATCGCGACATCAAGCCCGAAAACATCCTGCTCAACAAGGATCGGATGGCCTTCATCACCGACTTCGGCGTGGCCACGTCGCAGGACATCGTTCAAAAAGAGCTGGCCGGCACGCCGGACTACATGGCTCCCGAACAGCTCCGTTGCGAGCCGGTGGTGGCGGCGTCGGATCTCTATTCGTGCGGCGTCGTGCTCTACCGCCTGCTGACGGGCGAGTTGCCGTATCGCGCGAGGTCGATCAAGGAAGTGCTGGAGGCGCATCTCTACGCCGCACCGGAGCCGATCGATCGCTCGCTCAATGTCTCCAACGACACGCGCGAGCTCGTCTCGTCGATGTTGCAGAAGAAAGTTGCGGACCGGCCGCGCAGTGCTCGCGAATTGCTCGACCGGATCGACATCATGCAGAAGGCCGCAACGATGACGAGGAGCGCCTCGAAGCGCGTGACGGCGCTGGTGATCGATCACGATCCGGCGGCGCTGGCGTTTCTCAGCGGCGTTCTGAAGACCGAGGGCTACCGCGTGCTGGCCACCGACAACGCGCGCGAAGGCGTCAACCTCGCGTTCGAGCAGAGCCCGGCCATCATCTTTCTCGACAGCCGGATCCGCGGCGGCTTCGATCTACCCACTGAGGCGAAAGGCGAAGAGCCCGCCGCCGACGGCCTCGGCTTCGTCCGCGTCGTCCAGCGCGACGAGCGCCTCCGTCCCGTCCCCATCGTGCTCATGACCGACGAGATGCTCGCCCAGCTCGACAACACCTTCGAAAAAGCCGGCGTCGCCGGCGTGATGCGCAGACCGCTTTCGACGATGGATGTGAAGGGCGCGCTGAGCCTGATCAAGATGGGGTGATTGCGAACGAACCCAGTTCGTTTGGAACCAAGCAAACCTCGTTAGGCAAGAAAGAGATTGCGGAAGCCGTTGCTCTCAGCTAAATACCTCGGCCTCGGAGGTAAATACCTCGACCTCGGAGGTAAATACCTCGCGCTCGGGAGGTAAATACCTCGGACTTGGAGCTAAATACCTCGGCCTCGGGAGCTAAATACCTCGGACTCGGAGCTAAATACCTCGGACTCGGAGGTAAATACCTCGCCTTCGAAGGTAAATACCTCAGCCTCGGAGCTAAATACCTCGACTTCGGAGCTAAATACCTCGGCCTTCGAGGTAAATACCTCGCCCTCGGAGGTAAATACCTCGGCTTCGAAGGTAAATACCTCGGCCTCCGAGATAAATACCTCGCCCTCCGAGGTAAATACCTCGGCCTCGGAGATATTTATCTCGCCCTCCGAACTCTCGTAACCTATTGATCGGATGTCAGTTATTGGCCTCCCGCTCCGGATCCAACCACCGAGGCATCGGAAGGAGTGCGGTCGTCTCGACCGCGGGCACTCGGGCGTCCTCGCCCGAGTGCAGTCGGGGCGGAGGCCGAAAGTCGTTAACGTTCAAGTGCTTGGTGAAGTACGGCGTCGCAGTTTCTGCCGCGCAGACTCCTGGAAACCAGGCAGAGTCAGGTGCCGCGTCTTCTCCAACCCCCCCGCCCCCCCTCACGGCGGCCCGAACATATCTTCCGGAATCTCGACTCGCGGCAACTCGACTGACACGCGGAGCGGCAGCGCGATCGGAGGCTCGATCTTCAAGCCGAGCGCTGCTACCGGCGGCGTCTGGATCTCGCGTTTGGCGGCGACACGTGGCTCGGCGCCGATGCGAACAGCGCTGCTCATCTGCAGTGGTGCGAGCGTCGCGCGGGAGAGCGAGCGGAAGGCTTCGTCGAGCGCGGTGCGCTCCGCCGCAGGCATCGGTCCAAACGCGGCTACCGGCATCGGCTGCGGTGAGGTGGTGTGAACGATGCGCAAGTCCTTCACATGATCGGCGAGCAGTGGATTGGACTCGGATACGAGCGCCGCGTCGGTGCGGCCGTAGAGTGCGTTTGCGAGTGCGGTGAGATCATCGGCCACGCGGTTCGTCAGGCCGGCGCCGTCGTCGCCGAGGGCATCGACGCCACTGACCGTTTTTCCGCGGAGATCGGCCAGTGACTTCGCCGGGCTGCGTGCGGGCACGACCACAACGCGGCGGTACGTCGTCCGGGCCATCGTGGCTGAAGGCGTAGCGTGGCGCGAATTCGCCCGGCAGAAACTCGGGATTGGCGATGACGACTCCGACACTCTCGCGGTTTGCATTGATGAACGTGCGGGCATCCTCGGCACGGCGGAAGAGCTCCGGCTTCAACGGCAGCGACGATCCGGCGGCAAGGCTGTTGACGATGGCCGTGGCGCCCTCCGCGAGTTTCTTCTCGTTCTCAGCCGGCGTGTCAGGAAGAAAGACGACGACCGTGTTTCGTTGCTGCGGCGCCGAAGCCTCCGTCACTTGCGGCGCTTCCTCAACAGCCTGCGCCGCCTCGAGATTCTTCTTCGCCATGGTTGCGATCGCAGTGGGCAGATCGCCGGCGATCGCTCGCGCGAGGGTAGTGACGGAGTTTGAAGTTTGAAAATGTCACAACTTAGGTCTATCAGGAGTCTCCTTACCTGCCTCCGCTGACGAACGGCTCACATCTCTCCACGCCCGTGCGCTGCTCTGCCGCACCAGAACCTCCAAGTACCGATTCGTTGCAACGGCTTCAGCTCTCAACTCACACAACGTAGCTCGTATGTCACAGAGCGCCGACCACGCCTTGCCAATTGCCGACCTAGCCCACTCCATGACGAGGAAGGTCACCATGACCAAAACGGCGGCTTTCCACCCGCCCTCGTACCAGAGAGCCGCCATCGCGATAGCGGGAATGCTCCACCATGCGACCTTAGATAGCATAAGCAATGGCCCCTTAGCCTATTCGTATCTGTCCGACTGGACAAGCGGAACTAACCGAGTCTAGACTCCTCGCATGCTTAAACGATCACGCAAAAAAGAGGATGGAGTCCAGAGCGCGCGCAGGGTTGCTGACCAGGTGATCGTCCTGTCGGGCGATGTGCCAGACGAGCCGACGATAAAGCGCGTTGTGTCGCCAGAAGTTAGCCGTGCGGCCTCGATCATGGGAAGGCGCGGCGGCGCGAAAGGCGGCCCAGCAAGGGCTGCTGCGTTGAGTTCAGAGCGTAAGACGGAGATCGCGCGAAACGCGGCGCGGAAGCGGTGGGGGCCGAAGAAACCTGAATGAATAACGTTTCTTCGTGACACCGCTACGGCGAAGGAGTAGGCTTTCCGTCGTAAATACACGAACGCCCTCGTTCAATCTTGCGGACGGGACGAGGGCGGCGTGCAACGACAGTAGCGGGGTCGGTTCTGACGGGCGGCATTGGGGTTTAGACCCGACGCCGAGGGTTTGATTCCCTCCGACTCCACCACTTTTCATGGTCCGGTAACTCAGATGGACAGAGTGACAGCCTGCTAAGCTGAGAGTCGTGGGTTCGAGCCCCACCCGGACCACTCTTTTTAGCGGTGTACGGCTTTCACCGTATGAACCACTAAACTCTTTCAAAGATCAGTTACTTTTCTTGACCAGGGTCAAGATTAGAGCGTGACGTATACTTTGTCAACAAAGTCAACAAAAGTTGAGCACTTTGTAGAAAAGTGAGAATTGTGGCTGCCTTTCCTGTTGACATCTTGACCGTTCAAGCATATATTGCTTCATATGAACAAGTTAAGCGCATCTAAGCGAGCTTCGGTAGTCACGGCCCTTGTCGAGGGCAACTCGATCAACTCGACTTGCCGGATGATGAACGTCTCGCAGAAAACCGTCCTCTCGCTCATCGAAACGGTTGGTACGGCGTGCGCTGAATTTCAAGATCGCTGGCTTCGCGACCTCCCGACGACGCGCGTGCAAGTCGATGAAATCTGGAGTTTCTGCCGGATGAAGCAGAAGAACGTTCCTGCCGACAAGCGTGGCGTCCTCGGCTACGGCGACGTGTGGACTTTCGTGGCGATCGATGCCGACTCGAAACTCGTTCCCTGCTGGCGTGTCGGTCATCGCGACGAAGCGACCACGAACGACTTCATTTACGATCTCTCGCTCCGTATTCGCAACCGCGTACAAATCTCCTCGGACGGGCTTGGAACCTACCCGTTCGCGATCGAGGCGGCATGGTCCCATTCGACAGTTGACTACGGTCAGGTCGTCAAGCATTACAACGAGGTAGCGGTCGAGGATCGCCGCCGCTACAGCCCGAGCCGGTTCGTCAGCGCGGAGTTGAAGGCCATCCTCGGCGAGCCGGACCCGGAGTTCATCTCCACGTCGTACGTCGAGCGGCAGAACCTCAACATCAGGATGGAATCGCGCCGCATGACGAGGCTCACGAATGCCTTTTCCAAAAAGGTCGAGAACCATTGCCATCAGACTGCGATCAACTTCGCTCATCACAATTTCTCTCGCATCCACCGGTCGCTTCGCTGCACTCCAGCGATGCACGCCGGAGTCACTTCGTCGGTCTGGTCGATTGCTGATCTCATCAAAATCACCGAGGAATACGAGATCACGCGCGACTGGCCGCTTGCTCACTCAGCCTGAGCGGTGCTAACCTTAGAGCGGGCGCGAGGGGAAGGATTCGCAGATGGGGTCCGAAACTAGACAGGTCGGGGCGCTGCGTAACATCGTCGCGTAGGCTTTCTAGGAGCCGTACCGCTACCCCGTCCACGCGAATCTGGAGCCCCTCGCTCCCACTCTCAAAAAGACCGCCGGTCCCGCGTCACGCTCTTCCTCAGGTAGTGATGGATTCTGCTACGATCCGAGGGGGCGCCTTCGATTCCGTGCCAACTCCTAAAAGTTGTTACGAACGACGGTATCAGAATCCATCACTACCCGCGCGAGCGCATCGCGTGCGGATGCGTCCGCGCCCGCGGCGAGATCGGCTGTGCCGCGGAGGAAAAGCGCGAGCGACTTTTCGCGCTCGTCGGTCGAGGCCACTCGTTCGACGATCTGACGCGCTCGTCGGGCACCCGTCTCGTCCTGCCGCCTTGCAGCCTGATCGAGAACACTGGCGGCCTGCGAAAGAAGCGCGATCGTTAACGACTGGCGAGCGCGCGTGCAAACGTCAACGGCGGATCCGAGTACGAGCTCCAGTGTCGTGCCGCGGTTCTCCGCTGGCTTGAGAGCAGATTCGCAACGAATGGCCGACAACAGCTCCGCTGCATCGTCGAATCGCTTTTCCGCGAGCGCCACTTCGCCTGCTGCGAGCGCCACCTCATTCCAATCGGCCAACGCTTTGTGAGCCACCGCGAGATGCGGCGCCGCTTCGCTATTTCGCCCCAATTGGCACAGCAGGATGCCAGCGTCGCCTCGTGCAATCGGCGACGCGCTGAGCGCCAGCGTTGCTGCAGCCGCATCGCGCTTCCCATCCAACGCGTCGAGCACCGCGTTGACCTCAGTATTGGTGACGTGGAGAGCACGAAGCGTCGAAGCGCTCGGATTCTGGCGAGCAATGACGACGTTCAGTTCGGCGTGCAGTTGCGCCCGGCCAGGATCGCGCGCCAGAAGCCCTTCGAGTGCTGCCCGTTCCGTGGCGAGGTCATTCGCGTCGCGCGCCACGTGCGCGCGCTCGAGAGTGACGACCGCATTTGACGGCGCCGCTGCTTGCGCGCGATCGAGGAGCGATTTCGCGTCGTCGAGACGCTTGTCGTGTCGCGCCATCCGGCCGAGGAGAAGCAGTGACTCAGAATCATTCGCGTCGAGCTTCAACGCTTCTTCCAACGACTGGCGTGCGGCGTTGCGATCGGCGTGTGCGAGTTGGGCTCGCCCGAGTAGCCGGAGCGCCGTGTGCTTTGAGTCGGCGTCGTAGTGCGGCATTCCGTCGCTCAGCGATTTGATCGCTTCGTCGTACTTCGCGGCACGAAACGCAATCGTTCCGAGATGCAGGTACGCCAGCGGCAGCGACGGATCGCCCGCCAGCGCCTTTCGATACTCGTCCTGCGCTCGCTCGATCTTGCCGGTGGTGAAAAGGAGGAAGCCGAGGTTGTAGTGGGCGGCGGTACTGTTTTCGAGACTCGCGGATTTCTGGTAGGCATCGATCGCCTCCGGCCACTTCTGCTGCTTGAGGTAGATCGCGCCGAGGTTGGCGTAGGCGCGCGCGTGAATCGCTTCCACCGGTTGATGCTTCGCGAAGGCCTGATCGATCGGTGCGAGGGCCATCCGGTACGCGCCGAGCGCCTCGTCATAACGGCCCGCTTCGAAAAGGACGGCGCCGAGGTTGTAATAGGCGCGCAGGAGGTTGTGATCGAACTCGACCGCCTTTCGGAACGCGGCGATTGCGTCGTCTTTTCGTCCGAGCGGTACGAGCAGATTGCCGAGGCTGAACTGATACTTTGCCTCGTCCGGCGCGAGCTGCGTGGCCTTCTCGATGGCAGCGAGCGCATCTTCGTTCCGGTTCATCGAGCGAAGAATCGTCGAGCGGAGCGAGTGCAGCGCGGCATCGCGCGGGTTCTTCTCGACCGCCGCTTCGATGTATTTGAGCGCGTCCTCCGATTTGCCGAGTTGCTGTCCGGCCGCCGCCGCGTTCGTGAGGAGGACTCGATCGGAAGGCGCGTTCGTCACGCCATGCACGAATGTCTCGTACGCCTCGGCGACCTTCCCTTGCTGAAAGTAGAGCGCGCCGAGGTTGACGTATGCAGACGCCAGCGACGGAGCGACTTCAATGACGCGTTTGTACTTGGCGATGGCGTCGTCGAGATGATTTGTTTCCCGCGCGCGGTCGGCGTCTTCCATCAGGCCGCGCGCGACCTCGGGCATCTCCTGAGAACGCGCAACAGGCGCGAGCAGCGCGGTCACGAGCAGCGCGGCGGCAATGATGCGGATCTGCATCAGACCTTTGCCATCGCGGTTGCGATCGACTGAAAGATGCCCAGTCCGTCGCTGTTGCCGAGCAGCGCCTCGGCGCATCGCTCCGGATGCGGCATCATGCCCAGGACATTGCGGCCGCTGTTGCAGATGCCGGCGATGTTGCGCGCCGAGCCGTTCGGGTTCGCCTCGCTCGTCAGCCGTCCCTCGGCATCGCAGTAACGGAAGATGACCTGCCGGTTGCGCTCCAGCGCATCGAGCGTGGCGTCGTCGGCGAAGAAGTTTCCCTCACCATGCGCGATCGGCATGCGCAGCACCGCGCCTCGCTCGAGCGAGCCGGTGAACGGCGTGTCGGTCTCTTCGACGCGGATAAACACGTCGCGGCCGAGAAAGCGCAGGTGCTGATTGCGCATCAGCGCCCCCGGCAGCAATCCCACCTCCGTGAGCACCTGAAATCCATTGCAGATGCCGAACACCAGACCGCCGCCAGCGGCGTGCGACCGGATCGGCTCCATGACCGGCGCGAACTTGGCCAGCGCACCAGCGCGAAGGTAATCGCCGTACGCAAAGCCGCCCGGAATGATCACGCAATCGGCACCACGCAAATCGGTCTCTTTGTGCCAGATCACGTCGACGTCCGCGCCGAGCAGGTCGCGCGTCACGTGAACCGCATCGTGATCGCAATTCGAGCCCGGAAGGAGGACGACGCCAAATTTCATGCGGGGGAAGTTTATCGCGACGCTCCTCACGTGTGTGTCGGAGGCGGCAGTCAAGGTTTCCTGGGAGGTATCACCACAATTGCGTCTGCGGCCATCGCGCGTTCTTCTTCGCCGGAGAGCTCACGCGAGAATTGGGCGTGTGAGTAGTTCGTCGCGCTCTCATTTCTGATCGGCGCGTGGACAACGTCGGTATTTGCCTTGCGCACGGTCGCAGCCTTGAATTCGATCAGTCCGGCCTCGTCGGGATTCCATGCTGGCGGATGCGCGTAGCCGCGGCGAGATTTCTCGCGCGTGCTGAATAGCGCGAGATCACAGGAGTAGTTCCCGCGTCGATCGCGAAAAAACGACGGCTTGATCTTACCGTCGCGATAGATCTGATCTGGCTTGATCGCGCGCCAAAGAATTGCCGAATCGGGGATCTGACGTATAAGCCGCCACGATGCCTCGTAGCGCCGTCTAAGCCAGGAGCCAACGAATGTCGCCGACCAGAGCATCTGCCCCAAGATCGTTCTTCTCCTCACTGGTGACGCTATCCGTCCGAAAGGTTCTAATCTCGATGTCGTTAGGGGCGTTACCGGGATAGATCGTGACGATGAGGCGACGCTTCTCGGTTCTCAGTTCGACATCAAGCGACCCGTCTGGTGCTGGTCCGGGAATGATATCTATGAGTTGTTGGGAACCCTTCATCTCAGCAAGAGTCTCAACAAGGCATTCCGCTCTAGCGATTGCGACCGGCGAGATCGGTTCGCCTGAGTATCCGTCCCAGCCGGCCACGAAGCGTGAATACCGCTCGAGCTCTCCAATTCCCTGAGACACCAGACTTAGCAGCCGCGCTCGAGAGATCGAATGGTCGGGAGTTCTGTTGGTTGCCTGCATGTAATTGAAACAGTATGCGACAAACGGACCTGCCGCGGATAGAGACTTGCCGTGACCTTGAACTACTTCGCCACCGCCGCCCGCGGCGCTTTGTAGATCGTGAGGAAGCCGGCTCTATCGGTGACGGCCACAGTGTTGCTCTTCGGGTCGTAGGCCATGGCGTACGCGGCGACACCGTAGAGGGAGGCGGGGGTTACGTGGCGGCTCGATCCGCCGAATGCGCTACTGGCGTTGCAGCGGCGCTCGGCGAAAAGGAGCAGGTCGGGCGATGCCAGTGTGGCGATCTGCGCGCCGCTGCCTTCGGGGAGACAGATCGCGTCGCTGTTGGTGAGATCGCCGAAATCGATGGCCATGCGCATCTGGCCGTTCGTTCCTGCGGTCATCTGCTTGACCGGTTTGCCGGCAGAGATCGGCTTTTCGAACAACAATCCGCGGCTGAGCGCGATGAAGGCCTGATCGCCGGCAGCGAAGAGCGCTTCTTCGATCGTCTTGTCGGTCTGCAGCGGTTCGCGGGCCAGCTCGGCGAAGCTCGTCGTGTCATAAAGCGCCACCGACGTCGCTTTCGTATTGCCGAAATCCTCGGTGGCCACGACTGCGAGCAGCGATCCGTTCTCGCTGGCGGCGATTGCCATCGGATCGTCGAGATTGATCGTGCGAAGCTCCTTCTCGCCTTCGGCGTCGTAGACGTGGACGTGACGCCCGAGGAGGTAGAGATAGCGCCCCTTGGGATCGGGAAGGGCGTCGCGGATCTGCTCTCCCTCGGTGGTGATCTCGCGGCGCACCGCCAGATCGGGGAGGGAGAGGATCGTCGCGCTCTCGTCGCTGCCGTTGGCGATGTAGAGGCGCGTTCCGGCGTGGTTGACGCGCATCGTGACGAGCTCTTTAGTCGAGGCGATCTCAGCGGAGTCGAGCACGAGCCGTTGCTTGACCGTGCCCGTTTTCGGATCGATGGCGACGACCGCCTGCGGCTGTGCGAGGCCCGCGTAGATGGTGCCGTCCGGTCCGATGGCGATGCCGTGCGGATCGCCGGGAAGCTCCCAGCGCTTGACGATTTTCTGGTCGTGCGTCGCGACCGGCGTGAGCGGCTGCGCGGCGAGCGGTATTGCCAGCGCCAGAAGCAGCGCGAAGCTACTCGTCGATCGAATACGAGAAGTTCTCGATGACGGTGTTGGCGAGGAGACGCTCGCACATCTGCCGGAGCTGACGTTCGATGTCTTCACGAGGCTGTCCGTTGTCCGCAAGCGTGACCCGAAACAGCTTGCCGGCGCGCACATCTTCCACCCCTTCGAAGCCCAGCGTGCTCAGCGAATGCTGGATCGCCTTCCCCTGCGGATCGAGAACGGACGGCTTGAGCTCGACGATGACCGTGGCTTTCATTGGGCGAATGATACGCGGTCGCGGGGTGGCGAGGTCGCGGGGTGGGTTGGGAGGTTGCTGAGTTGCTGTTAACCAACCCCCACCCCCACCGTATTAGCTCCCGAGTTTCAACTTGGAGGTCCTCATGGAAAGCGGCGCAGTCATTCTCATCCCCATCACCATCTCGATCACGTTCTTCGGGATGGTGGCATTCATCGTGTGGGCCAGCACGAACGCGAAGAGCCGGCGCGCGGCGCTTCAGGCCGACGTGCAGACGCGGCTCATCGACAAGTTCAGCAACGCTCCCGAGTTCGTCGATTTTCTCAACTCGGACACCGGCAAGCAGTTTCTGACCGGTGTCGACAAGATGCCGCAGCTCATGGCCCGCGACCGCATCGTTGGCGGTGTTTCCCGCGGTGTGATCATGACGCTCCTCGGCGCGGCGTTCATCGCCATCTGGATCGCCGACAGCAACATCGGCTTCATGTACCCGGGCTTCATCCTCATCGGCCTCGGCATCGGATTCTTCATCTCCACCCTGATCTCGCTCAAGATGTCGCAGAAATTTGGCCTCATCGGCAACGATGCGCCGACGCCCCGTGAGATCGTGAACCACAGGCTCGACCGCCGTGATGCGACGGAAACGCAGGCGTGAGGCCACCGTGTTGCTGGAAAATGCTCTGACCTCGCCGTTCGGAGCCACCGTGCGAACGGCTGCTCCGCAACGGCCTGAAAGACCGATGGACGAACCGGCATTCGAGGCCTTCTATCGCAAGACGGCCGGAGGTATCTGGTCGTACATCTATCGGATGACTGGTGACGCCGCCATGGCCGACGATCTGCTGCAGAAGACGTTCTTCCGCTTCATCCGCAGCAATCCGGGAATCACGGACCCGGACCATCTGCGCCGTTACGTCTACAAGACGGCGACGAATCTGGTGTTCGATCACTTCCGCGAAACGAAGCGCGAACGGACGCGGGCCATCGAGTGGATGCCCGCCGAGGTGCGGCCGGACCGGGGCGATCTCCGGCACGACATGGCCCGGGTCTTCTCGGATCTGAAACCGCAGGAGCGCGCGTTATTGTGGCTGGCGCATGTGGAAGGAAACTCGCACGAGGAGATCGCCGAGGCGATCGGCGTGAAGTCGAAGAGCATCAAAGTCATGCTGTTCCGCGCCCGCAAACGGCTCGGCGAATTGTTGACGAAGAAAGGTCTGGCCCCTGAGGTGACACGATGACGACGGAATGCCCTTTCGAATCAAACGTCATCGACGCCGTCACGGCCGGCTCATGGACCGAGTCGCTGCGCGCGCACGTAGCTTCGTGCGCCGATTGTGCTGCGGCCGCCGAGGTGGCGCCGTGGCTGACGCGCTTCGCGGGCATGGACGAGCGCACGCATGTCCTTCCTGATCCGGCGGTGTTGTGGCTGAAAGCGAAAGTGCTGCAGACGAGCGCCGCAGTCGAGCGCGCCGCGCTGCCGATCACGCGCCTCCAGATCGCCGCCTACCTGATCATCGCCGCCGGCTGGGCCGCGATTCTGACCTGGAAGTCGAGCGCCCTCCAGGCCTGGATCAATCACTTCTCCCCGGGCCACCTGATTCTCGGCGCGACCGGCGCGGAATCGACATCGCTCTCGCTGAGCGTCCTCGTCGCGATCATCGCGCTGGCCTCAGCGAGCGTTGGGGTGGCGATGCACACGATCTTAGCGGAAGAGTGAGGGCAAGTCAGCGACGCAGAATGAGCGCGACGAGCAACCGTCCGATTGCAGCGAGCGATACGCTGAGCGCCAGACCCCACTTCATCAGTGCGACGCAGGCGGTCGGTGTGGCGACGAAGTAGTGGCCGTAGGTCTCCGCGAGAATGCCGGCGTTTTCGATCAGATCGAACGCACCGGCGACCCAGCCGCACCAGGCGAACGCCAGAAAAACGGCGCGTGTCGAGCCATCGGCGGTGCTGACGTGCGCGGCCCAAAAGCAGAGTGCCGCGATGAGGGTCGAGTACAGCGGGATGAAAAGTACGGTGTCGAGAAGCAGACCGCGGCGGGCTACCGACAGCGAAGGCGGTTGCGCGCTCCAATCAGTGACGATTGCTTCGGCTTCGCCGGGTTGCATTTTCCATTCGAGAATGGCGCTTCGCCGGCGTTCGCCACGAATCGAGTCCGGAAATCTGGCGTCGTTTCGCGCGATGAGTAATCCCGCGCCGAGCGTCGCCGCGAAGAGGAAGACGACCGCAGCAGTGTAGTGCCAGCTAGTCATTGCTGGCCTAACATTGTCTTGATCGCTGCAACCTTCTGCGCGTTGGGACCCGTCTTGATCTGATTGTTCATCTCCGTACTCGATGCATCGGCAAGCATCCAGCCCAGCGGCTGGGGGACCGTCGGGAGAAGCGTGAAGTCGATCCGTGGATCCGGCAACTCGCCAACAGCAAGTACGGCGTGAGCACCTCGCGTAGCGAGGAGAGTACGCGGCGGTCCGAGGATCTCGTTCGCGAGGCGGTAATACTTTGGTTTCGTCGCATTTGGCCGGAAGTCGATGATGATGAACGTGATCTTGGGCTGGTATTTCTCAAACGATTTCGTGTGAGTGATGACGTTGAAGATCTGCAACGCGGTGAAGGCGCCGGAGTCTTCGAAGTAGCCGCCATCGGCGACGTGATAGCCAGCCTGATCGCCGATCGGCGGCAGCCCGCCGATCGGCGAAACGTACGGGAAACGCGCGGAGCAATGGGCAGCCGTGCTGATCCGCATATCGTGACCAGCGATAGAGAGGATGTCGCCGGCGTTGCGAATGTCGGTGAGGAGGCAGTTGCTGGTGATGAGACGACCCCCGGTCTCCACGCTCGTACCGTTCATGAATAGCGAGGGCAACCGGGTTGCTCCATCGCCAGCGTAGAACGATGTGAAGGGCTGCTGAAATGCGGCGGCTGCGCCAGGATTGGCGTTTGCCCAACCTTGTTCCCAACCCATCTCGAGCTGGGCGGCGCGGTCGCGATTGACGATTCGGAAGGGGACAAATCGTTGCAACAGGTCAGCGGTAGTCATGGAGGCGAGCAGCGGAGCCAGGGCATCGTAGGCGAGGGCTTTCGTTCCAGCAGGAAAGACTTCTGTCGGAGTCGTGGCCGCGGCCGTTACATAGACAGCAGCGCCGACCGATCCGCCCGAAACGCCGCTGATCGCGAAGAGGTGTCGCGTGAACGCGCCACCGGTGGCGTCGTGAAGCTGACCGAGGACCGCCGCAGTCCAGTAACCGGCGCGGATGCCGCCTCCTTCAGTCGCCACGATGAAGACCGGCGCATTCATGGCGCCGCCCGGCTCGGCGGCAAGACGCGTCATCCAGTCATCGAACGTTCCCTCGACGTTCTTCCGCGGCATTGGTGCGGCGTCAAGGAGACGGACGCGATGATTGTCGGCGAGCGGGCTGATGACTACCGCGACCAGCAGCAGAAATGTGAGCAGCGGCATTTCCCAACGGTGACCGAGCCAAACCAGGAAGAATCCGAAGGTCACCCATAGCGCGAATGCGAAGACGAGGATGAACGGCGCGCCAATGAAGCTCATGAAGGGGATTACGAAGCTCACACCGAGAAACACGAGGTCGAGCACGAGCGTGACGGCGAGGAGCACCTTCGCCGCGCCCGAGAGACTCCCGATTGATGCGTCATCGTCCGTGAATGCGCCCTTGATCAATCGGCGGCGGAAAATCGTGAACGCCAGGAATGCGGCAGCGAGAGCGACAATCAGCAGCTCGAGCCTGACCATTCGAACCGGAACGTGGAGATGGTCGCGGAGCGCTTCGGCGTGAACGAAGAAGAGAGCGGCGAGGACGATGCCGAACACGAGAACACCAAGCACTCGAGGCAACCACTCGGTCCACGAGGGAAACTTACGGGTGCGCTGTTCACGCGACGTCAGGTTCAAATACAGCAATTGGCGTGACCAGAACCACACCTGCAGTGCGAGAGCGAGCGTGGCGAGTCCGAAGAAGAGACCCGGCACATTCCACTCAGCTTCCGAAAGATGCGCAATGATGTCGTGCCCTTGGTCCGTGCCGATCAGCGCGAACCCGAGAACGAAGAGCAGAAAGAGGTTGAATCGCAGCGGGAGAATGAAAGCGTAGAAATCTTTGACCGGCTTCCACCACCGCGGCAGGTGCTCTTGGGACATTCAACTCCTCCTGTTCTGGCTAAGACGGACACTACAGGAGAGTTCTTCGACGCTGCTTTCCCTACCTCTCCCTCAAAACGTCGCCCACAGCAACACACGCTTGAACGTGTAGAAGTACGGCCGGTCCTCGCCAAGCTCATCGACGAGCCTCGCCGTGTATTGCGCGAGGAACTCTTCGTAGCGCTCGGGTGAAAGGGCTTCGCGGTAGGGCGTCAGGGTTGTGCCTTTGGTCCATTCGACGACGTCGCGGGTTGAGGGGAGGACGTGGCCGTAGACGTGGAGGCGGACGTGTTGGCGCGCGAAGCCGAGGTGGTGGAGGAGCGATGCATAGCGTTCGGGGGGGAGGACGTTGATTGTGCGCGATTCGAGGCCGAACGATGGCGCGAGATCGGCGGCGATGCGGTGCGAGGGATGGTCGTGATTGGCGGGCATCTGCACGGCGAGCTGGCCGTGCGGGGCGAGGAGAGCGACGAGCCTGCCGAAGAGGTGCTCGTGATCGGCAATCCAGTGGAGCGCGGCGTTGGAGAAGACGAGATCGAATGGACGGTCAGCGACGAAGCCCTCGATCTCGCCGCGCTCGAAGTGCAGGACCTCGGAATCGAACGAATCCGCCTTGAGTAGCATCGTTTCCGAGCTGTCGATCCCGATCGTCTCTTCGGCGGCGAGCTTCTCGTGCAGCGTGCGCGTGAGCTCGCCTGTGCCGCAGCCGAGGTCGACGACGCGCATGCGCGGCCGAGGCTCGATCAAAGAGACGAGGTCATGGAACGGCTGCGCGCGCTCGTCTTTGAATCGTTCGTATTGGGTTGGATACCACATGGCGTTCTTGGGGTGTGGGGAGTAGGGGGTGGGGTGTGGGAGAGAAAGTTGGACGTTGGCGGCGACCGTCAAATCCATCCAACTCCCACACCCTACCCCCAACTCCCCACACCCCTCACCTCAAATGATCCCAATTCATGATCGCGTTCGTTACCAGTGCGTAGCTTCCCTGCGTGTTCTGACGCCACATCGGGTTGTTGGCGAAGAGGAGGATGTGGCCTTTGCCACGAGGCGAGTCGATGACGAGCGGTTTGCCGGCGATCTCGTCGCCGCCTTCGAGCATGCCGGAGAGGAGGAGCTGGTCGGCCTGTTTGGCGAAGGAAACGATGACGCGCGGACGATCTTCGGCGCGAATCTGCGCGTAGTCGGAGTTCCAGGGTGCATCTTCCGGCGTCTGGAATCCTTCCTCGCCCGGGGCCGGCTTCGGCCGTTCGGGCATCGGCGTGAACGAACGGCCTTGCGCGACATCGGGATCGCTCTTGCTCCCGCGGCCACTGGGCCGCGACTCGGGCGGCGGTGAGCTCGATCCGACCTGGAAGATCGGCGCACCGGCGTAGTAGACGGGCATCGTGTCGTCGTAGCCGGCAGCGATCGGGCTCTTCTTGTCGGTGATGCTGGCGAGCAGGATCGTGCCGGGCGCACGCAGCTTCTGCGGTTCGATGACGCGCACCCATCGCGCCAGGCCGTACTGCACGGCCCAGATCGACGTGTCGCGCGCCGTGATCAGCAGGCCGCCGTCTTCGACGAAGCGCGTCAGATGATCGACGCCGGAGAGGCCGAGGCCGGGACGCATGTCGTCGGTCTCGTCGATGCCGCCGAGGTTCGGAGTGATATCCGTCTTGTGCCACGGAAGCGGTGGGCCGGGAGGAAGACCGTTCACGATCTCCGCCGATGAATTCGCGCCACCGGTGGGGGCGAAGAGGATCACGTCGAATCGATCGCGAAGGTTCGGCGTCTTCGCCACTTCCTGCGTGGAGAGATAGGTGAAGGGGATGCCGAGCGATTCCAGTCCGAGACGGAACCATCCTTCGTCCTGCGTGCGAAGCCAGGTGTGGAGGATGGCGATGCGAGGGAGATGCAATTCGTGCGTCTTCGTGGATGGCGTTGATGACGCCGCGACGATTGTGCCGACAGCGTATTTCTTCGCTCCAACCGTGAATGCTTCGTCGGCGACGGCCCAGCGAGCCTGCGGTGTCGACCAGACGGCGCGCGGAAGGCTGGTATCGGCCTCGTTCTCGAGAATCAGTGGCGACGATGATGTCGCGGTGCCTCCCGTCCACTCGTGAGCCGCCACCTTCAGCACGTCGGGATTGGCGACGCGCTTGAAGTCGACGTTCTTGAGATAGCCGAGCGTCCATCCGGTGTCGTCGTACACCTTCTCATCGCTGCGGACGTACTGGATGTCGAGCATCGCATCTGCAAGCCGCGCGTAAGGCTGGTCCATCCGGATGATGAAGCTGCCTTTGGCGAAGTTGACGGGCTGATTCGGATCGGGCGTTTTCGGCGGACGCGCGTCGGACGAACGAGAATCGGGCGAACGTAGGTCGGACTCTCCAGTCCGACTCTTTTCCGTCGTCGCTTCAGAAGACTGTCGGACTGGAGAGTCCGACCTACGTTCCGAGGAGCCTTCGGGCTTTGGCGCGGGCGGCGGCCAGTTGACCGCGATGCTGAACGGTGCATCCGATTGCTGCACCTCGATGCCGTGCATGCGCAGGAGGTTCATGAGATCGGTGAGCTGTCCCTGCCGCTTCTGCGCGCCGTCGAAGACCCATGCGGCAGGTCCTTCGTTCGCAGCTTTGGCGATCGAGCGTTTGCCGAGCAGATAGAACTGATCGAGGAAGTGCTGGCGCCGGTCGGCGAAATCGGAGAGCGCGAGCAGCAGCCCGCTCTGTTGATAATTGATGTTGTTGCGAAGCGACCACTTCACGGTTCCGAGCGGCGGATTGGGACGGAACCAGGCGCGGTCGCTTTGGCCGCGCACGACGCGGTCGGCAGTCATCGGAAAACGGTTACCGAACGTCTCGTAGAAACGGCCGATGGCGTTGTGTCCCTGTCCGGCCCACATCATGTAGTTCGGCGCCCAGCCATCGTAGAAGCCGTAGGTCCAGACGCCCGGAAGCCCGCGCTTCGTCAGCTCCTGCACCTCATGCCACGCCATCCGCTGCCACTCATCGATGACGAGAGGATCGAGCGATGGGTTGTACGGCCCGGTGCCAGTAGAGATGTACATGAAGGGCACGGACTCGTGGAGATCGTGGAGGACCTGCGGGTGGAACTCGAAGAATGTATGCAGCACGTTGCGGCTGAGCGCGAGGGCCAGGCCGAGGTTGTCGCGATTGTTGTCGTGGGCGACGTAGTGACCCCAGTAAACGAGCGGCGGAACGGGGCGGTTGGGATTGGCGTCGCGCCAACGGGCCAGATCGACCTGGCGATCGCGCCCGTCCACTTCGACGACCGGTGTAATGACGACGATGACGTTGTCGCGGATCTTGCGGATGAGGGGCGAATCCTCGACAGCGAGGCGGTAGGCCAGCTCCATCAGCATCTCCGGGCTTCCCGTCTCGGGCGAGTGAATCGAGCCGGTGATGTAGTAGATCGGTTTGCCCGAGGCGATCAGCTTCGATGCGTCGTCGTCGGTCAGTTTGCGAGGATCAGCCAGCCGTTTGGTGATGTCGCGGTAGTGGTCGAGATGCGCGATCGCTTCGTCGGACGCGACGGCGACGGCGATCATCTCGCGCCCTTCTTCGCTCTTGCCGATCGAGAAAACCTTCACGCGCGGCGAGGCTGCCTCGAGCGCACGCATGTAGCGGTTGACGTCCTGCGAATAGGTGAGATGTCCGTCAGCGCCGGCGACGTAGCCGAAGAACTTCAGCGGCGTTGGCACGTGCGCGGAAGCCGGCAGGTGGTCGACCATCTCGGTTGTGAACTGTGGTCCGGTCGTGAACTGCTGGATCTGCCGCGTGTAGTCGGCATCATTCTGCTGCTGGGCCAGGGCACTGGTGGCGATCAGAATCAGGAGTGCGAAACGTTTCAAGGAGCCTCCTAGCGTGAGGCCGCAAGGTTACCGGTTTTTGGAGGGGGGTTGCAGGGTTACTGGGCGAGGTTGCTCAAATCGCCGGAACGCGGTCGCCAGCACCTGCTGAGATGCGGTCATTGTTTCTGGCAACCGAGGCAACTCCTCCACGGAGCAACTCAGCAACCTGGGAACTTAGCCACTCACATCAATATCCCGTGTCTCACGATGTCCGAAAGCTCTTTGATGATTTGCGGGGCCGGGCCTCCGAACGGTTCCGGGACGTTGAAGAGGATCTCGATCGTGAAGTAGTTGAAGAAGACGCGCGAGGCAATCAGGAGTGCTGCGATTGGCGAGACCGAGGGACGGAGGCGCTGTTTCATCGTACCGAGGGCTTCTTCGCCGACGAATGCTCCAAAGCGCTGACCGAGTCCGCCGTAGAACTTGCGGATGTGTGTTCCTTCGAACTCGATCACGTCGACGAAGATCAGCGCAAAGTAGGGCTTGAACTCACGGATCGAATCGCGTGCGGCCAGTCCGAGCTGCTCGATGTTGTCGGGAAACTGGCCGATGGACAGCGCGCGCGTGTACGGGTAACGCTTCGTCTCCGTGATGCGCCAGAACTCGTCGAGCAGCGAACGGAAGATCGATTCCTTGTCCGGGAAGTGATGGTAGACGTTGCCGGTCGACACGCCTGCGGATTCTGAGATCTCGCGTACGGTCGTCGCACGAAACCCCTGATGCGAGAACAACCGCAGAGCGGCGTCGAGCACCTGCCGCCGGCTGCGCTCAGACTTCTCCTCTCTCTGCATTGGCTCCCCGCGCGAAGGCTACCCGCGCAAGGATATGGGGTCAAACCCCCGATCGCGGGCACGGGCGATCACGATACCGTGTGATTGGACGGCCATATCCGCGAATTTCGCACGGAATTGACAATTGACAATGGACAATTGACAACGCGTGCAGGCCGTCTCCTCGACCACACCCCACTCGACCACAAAGGCATTGTCACGCGGAGACGCGGAGAGCACGGAGTCGGTTTCTCCGCGATCTCCGCGTCTCCGCGTGAACCGACCCTCGATCACATCACCGCGATCGGCTCCTCGTTGTCAATTGTCCATTGTCAATTGTCAATTCGGGCCGGAACAGCCCCCTCCCCCTCCCTGTTCTAAACTCTGACCTCATGTCCATCCACGCGCGCGTCGACGCGCTCCTCGGGCGGCTCGCTTCCGAGCCGCAGTTTCCTACGCAGGGCCAGACGATCTTCGTCGACCTCGAGCACCAGGAAGTGAGGCGCGCCTACATCCCCCTCCGCGTCGTCGAGACCCTCCTCGGCGGGCGCGGCGTGAACATGTTTCTGCTCCACAACCTGCTCGATGAGACCCTCGAGCCGATCCATCCTCACGTTCCGCTGATCTTCGGCGCCGGCATCCTGACGTCGATGGTGCCGTCGGCATCGCGCGGCAACGTCACGTCGTGGTCGCCCGAGTCGCGCGTGTTGATGGACTCGAACGCCGGCGACTACTTCCCGTCGTTCATGAAGCTCAACGGTATCGATCACCTCGTGCTCTACGGCAAAGCGGCGAAGTGGACGCTGCTGCACTTTGAAGGAAACAAGCCGAAGTTCGTCGATGCCGCGCCGTGGGTTGGTCTCGACAATCTCGATCTTCGTGCGCGGATCGCGGACGACTTCAAGGGTGTCGAAGGGAAGGACTACGGCCTGGCGGCGATCACCACGGCGGGCGAGAACCTCGTTCTCTGCTCCGGCATCATGGCCGGCCCGAAAGCGATTTACGCGCGTGGCGGGCCGGGCGCAAAGATGGGTGGCCTGCATCTCAAGGCGGTCCTCATTCAAGGCCGCGCGGCCGACCTCACCACCGCCCGCCCGCACAAGCTTCGCAACCGCGATGTCGCGCTGAAGCTGCTCTCGACCTCGGTCGTCAAGAACGCGTTGAAAATTCGCGGCACGCCGTTCCTCTATAAACCGTCGCGCATGCTCGGCGCGATGGGGACGAAGAACAATCAGGAGACCACCTGGACCGACAAGCTCGATGCCGAGAACATCGATCCGTATCGCCCCGGGATGGAAGGCTGCTTCGCCTGTCCTGTGAATTGCCGGCCGCTGAACGATATGTCGGATGCGCGGGAGTCGGTTGTCGGGAGTCGGGTGTCAGAGAAAGAGGCCGCCGACGGTTTTGCTCCGACACCCGACTCCCGAACCGCGACGCCCCTTCCTCACGACAAGTACGTCAAAGGCGACGGCCCCGAATACGTCACCCTCGGCAAGTTCGGTCCGAACATCGGTATCACCGAAGTCACGCAAGTCCTTCGCCTCAACAACATCTGCAACGACCTCGGGCTCGATACAGCATCGGCCGGATCGGCGATCGCGTGGGCGATGGAGCTCTACCAGCGCGGCATCATCACGCAGGAACAGACGAAGCTCGATCTCACGTGGGGCAACTACGACGTCATCGAGCAGCTTCTCTTCATGATCGCGAACCGCGAGGGGATCGGCGACACGATCGCCGATTCGTCGCAGGCGGTGGCTAACGGCAAGTATCCAGCCGAGGCGCTCGATTACCTGATGGCGGTGAAAGGATTGACGCAGAGCGATCCTCACGATGCCCGCATCCTCAAAGCCTTCGCCCTCGGCCTGGCCGTCGCCACGCGCGGCATGGATCACCTGCGGAACCGCGTCACGCTCGAGATCAACGCCAAGATCAACGACTCGCCCGACTTCAAAGCGGAGCTGTACGGCGGTCAGGTCTCCGCGGAGCCGAACAGCTACGAAGGAAAAGAGATCGCCGTGCGCCGCTGCGAGAACATCTACGCCGTCGGCGATTCGGTCGGCATGTGCCGCTTCACGACGAAGCTCTTCAACTCGCCTTCGCTCCCCGGCTATCCCGAGTTCGTCGATCAAGTCGAAAACGTCACCGGCATCTCGCTGACCGCCGAACAGATCGACGGCATCGGCCTCAATGTGATGGGCGTCGAGCGCCTGATCAACGAGCGAATCGGCGTCACCCGCGCGGACGACACACTTCCCAAGCGCTGGTTCGAGGAAGCAATCGGCGTCGGCCCCTACAAAGGCGAAAAGATCGACCGCGCCGAGTTCGACAAAATGCTCTCCCGCTTCTACGAGATCTCGAATCTCACCGAGGAAGGCGTGCCGAATCCGGAGTGGCGCGAGGAGCTCGAAGGCGTGTTGGCGTCATGATCACCGTTCACCTTCCCGAGCCCCTCCGCGAAGGCCGCGGCGATGTCATGACGATGAACGCCGTCTCGCTCGATGACATCATCGCCCGCCTTGATCTCGCTGGCGACCGCGACGAGTTGTTCAACTTCGCGGTCAATGGTGAGTTGATCCTTCACGGTGAGAAAAACGTCGTGCTTAAGAACGGCGACGAGGTCGAGATCGTCGTCGCCTTCGCCGGCGGATAGGGCACCAGGAACCCAGCCCCAAAATACCTCTTGCCTCTCACGTAACGTGAGGTTCTATCTTGTCGTTCGTGCGCACGAACGAACACGATTTTGAGGAGGTTTCATGACGCGCTCCGGCCTTTGGCGGGTGGGCGAACTGGCGAAGCGGACCGGCGTTTCTGTTCGGGCCATGCACTGGTACGAGGAGATCGGCCTGATGTCGCCATCGCAACGCTCGGAGGCGGGGCACCGGCTGTATGCGGCTGAAGATCTCGGCCGCCTGCAGCAAATCCGGTCGCTGAGGCAGCTCGGGTTCTCGCTCGACGAGATCCGCGCGTGTCTCGGTGAACGGCAGTTTTCACCGCAGCAGGTGATCGCTCTCCACCTCGGGCGGCTCGATCAGGAGATCGCGTTGCAGCAACGGCTGCGCGCCCGTCTGGAGTCGATCGCGGTGCGGTATGGCGCGGCGGAGGCTGTCTCCGCCGAAGAATTCATTCAAGCAATCGAGGCAATGACGATGATGGAAAAGTACTACACGAAAGAACAACTGGAAGAGCTCGAACAGCGCAAAGGCGTGCTCGGCGCCGACGCGATCAAAGAGGTCGAGCAGGAGTGGCCCCAGCTCCTGGCCAAAGTCCGCACGGAGATGGAGAACAACACCGATCCGGCGGATCCTCGGGTGCAGGCGCTTGCAAAGCGGTGGATGGAGTTGCTGCAGGCCTTCAGCGGAGGCAATCACGAGATCGAGAAGAGTGCCGCCAACATGTACCGGAACGAACCGGGTGTGGCGCAGCAGTACGGCGTCGATCCGAGGATGTTCCCGTACATCCAGAAAGCGATCGACGCGGGGAAGGCGTCGTAGGTTTTGCGGTTTCCCTTCTCTCCGCTACGGCGGGGAGAAGGGGCGCGATTGGAACCTTTTCTTTACATGAGGCCGGCTCATTGCTGGTTCAATGCCGGACGGCGCGGCGGCGCTTGATGTCGTGACATGCGCCGCCCGGTAACGCTGGTGTAGAAACGTTCGGAGGCTTGGTAAGACAGAACTTTGATGACAAGGTTGAATTCACTTGGCTCACAAACCAGGAAGTCGAGTTGCTGAGGCCGGCCTGCGACTCACATCCCATTCCGACGTCGATCGTCCCGTCGAGCCACAGTTTGTTGAGCCACCACTGCAGTCCGTACGGCGAGAGGTTGGCGGTGTCGAATGTGTCATCGCAACCGTTCGGGGTTCCACAACAGGACGAATGCGGAAATCCGTCGATGTGCCGCGCTTCGTGCGCATAAACCGTCACGATAACCGACAGATAGATCCACTTCTTGTCGAACTCGCGCGTAGCATCGTCGTGCGCCCCGATGTTGATGAACGGCCGGCCGTTGAACGTCACACAACAACTCGGCCCACCCCCGCTGCTGACGATGTTGACGCCTCCCACCTTCGACTTTACCCAGTCGTAGAGCGAGCCGGACGTCCATGGCAGATGGCCGCTCATCCCCCGATCCATGGAGTACATGACGCGCATGGCCTGCAGCAGCATCAACTCGTCGGTGTACGCGGCCGAGGGCATGAGAGACACCGGCTCGGTACAGGCTGGCAGCGCGACCGGCACACCGTCGCGACGGATCTCGAAGTCGCCCCTGATCCGGGCGGTTGCCGGATCGCTGCTCGGACATTGTTCGAGAAACTGGTCGATGTCTCGAATCTGTCCAAACGCCGGCTGGACGATGAGAATCAGTGAGATTGAGATCAGCGCGAAAACGAAGTTCGAGCGCATGCCGGCCTTTCATCGGGCGAACGTTGAATTGAACGCACCGCTGCTTTCCACTATGGCGTACTTTCGCATGATCTGCTAAACGGGCCGGCGCCGGGACCCAAAGGAGCTGGCAGTAATCAACTGAATTTGATCTACGCAGCCGCGTTCGTGGCCTGATCGGAGGTGATCCGGCCGTCATGGATCTCGACGACGCGGCTGGCGCGGCGGGAGAGGGCAGGGTCGTGGGTGATGATCACGATCGTGCGGCCTTGCTGCCAGAGGTCGGTGAAGATCGACATGATGTCGCCGCCGGCGGATGAATCGAGGTTGCCGGTGGGCTCGTCGGCCAGGACGATGTCGGGCTCCATGGCCAGCGCGCGGGCGATGGCGACGCGCTGCATCTGACCGCCGGAAAGCTCGGTCGGTTTGTGATCGAGGCGGTCGCCGAGTCCGACTCTTTCAAGGAGCTCGGAGGCGCGCTCGTGGCGCTCGGCGGGTTTGATGCCGCCGAAAAGCATCGGCAGCTCGACGTTTTCGAGCGCGGTGATGTGCGGCAGGAGATTGAAGGCCTGGAAGACGAAGCCAACGCGGCGGTTGCGGATCTCGGCCAGCTCGTCGCGCGTGACGCCGGAGACGGCCTGTCCACCGATCTCGTACGTGCCGGACGTCGGCGTGTCGAGGCAGCCGATGAGATTCATCAACGTCGATTTGCCGGAGCCGGACGGACCGACGATGGCGATCATCTCGCCCTTTTCGATCTCCAGGTGGATGCCTTTCAAGGCCTCGACCTTCACCTTGCCGGTGTCGTACGTTTTCCGGATGTCGTCCATGCGGATGATGAGGTTTTGCGTGGTCATGTGGTCTCCGAGCTGATTACTCATACCTCAACGTCGACGCCGGATCGATTCTGGCCGCGCGTCTTGCGGGGAAATAGCCGGCGGCGAGGCCGATCAGGCCGAGTATCGCGGATGTAGCGACGCCGATTTGTGGTGACAGCGTTGGGCGGCCGAGGAACGAGAGCACTTTGTTGCTCTCGATCGGCACGAAGCTCGTTAGTGACACGAGAATCGTGGCGATGATGATGCCGAGCGCGCCGCCGATGAAGGTGTAGACGAGCGCTTCGAGCACGAACGGGGCGATGATCCAGCGCTGCTTCGCGCCGAGGGCCATCTTCACGCCGATCTCTCTCGTCCGCTCTTTGACGACGGCGTACATGATGTTGGCGACGCCGACGCCGCCGATGAGCAGAGTGAGCGCGCCGACGATGCCGAGGAATAGCTGGATGCCGACGGCGATGTTGCCGGTGACGTTCGCGCTTTTGGTCATGTCCCATGTCGAGAGGGCGCGGTCGTCGGTCGGGTCGTAGCCGTACTTGCCGCCAAGAAGTTGATTGATCCGGTTCAACGCCTGCTTCATCTGTTGTGGTTGTTCTGTCTCCACCACCATCACGTTGAGGCGATCGCGGCCGAACTGGGCGCGGAAAGTGGTGATCGGAATGACGGCATGGCTGGCGTCGGGACCGCCGTACATCCCCATCTGCGTTTTCTTCTGCATCACGCCGATGACGGTGTATGGCGCGTTGTTCAAAAGAAGCGTTTTTCCAACGGGAGGCTCGTCGCCGAAGATGTCTTTAGCCATTTCGTCGCCGATAAAAATTACGCGCCGGCGCTGGACTTCATCTTCGACACTGAGAAAGCGGCCACCGGCAACGGGATAGTGTTTGCGGTCTTCGCCGTAAATGTAATTGACGCCGATGATGCGGCCGTTGACGGTCTTGCGGCCGTATGTGAGAGCGACGCGTCCGGCCTGTACCTCGCCGTGAATCGCCTTGAGCTCGGGCATGCGTTCGCGGACGAAATCGACATCGTCGATGCGAAGGCGGATGGGACGGCCGGGAGGCAAACCTTTCCACGGTTTGGTCGTCTCGCTCGGCCACATCACGGCGAGGTTTTCTCCCGTCGAGCGCCGGTTCTTGTCGAGCTGGCGCTTGAGTCCTTCGCCGAACGCAAGCAGGAGCAGGATGGCTACCGTTCCCCAGGCGATCGCCGCGATCGTGAGGTAGGCGCGCTTCTTCTGCAATCGCGACGACGTGGCGAAGAGGTTGAGGATGACGTGGAGGTCGGTATTCATGCTCACAGTTTCATGGCCACTACTGGGTCGAGTCTCGCAGCGTCTCTGGCTGGGAAGTAGCCGGCCACCAATCCGACCAGACCGAGTGCGAGTGATGTCAGCGCGGCGACGAGTGGGGAAACGACCGGATTGCCGACGTACTCGGTGAGGCCGAGTTTCGGGAAGATGGCGCAGACGGTCAGTGAGATGGCGAATCCGATGGCGCCGCCGAGAAACGTCACCAGCATCGTCTCGAAAAGGAATTGCGAGAGGATCCAGCGCTGCTTGGCGCCGAGGGCCATTTTGATGCCGATCTCGCGCGTGCGCTCCTCGACGACGACGTTCATGATGTTCGACACACCGATGCCGCCGACGACGAGCGTCAGCACGCCGATGATGCCGAGGAAGGCGTTGAAGGCGAGCATGAACGTGTCGAAGAACTGAAACTGCTCGGTGGTGTCCCACATCGACAGTGCTTCTTTGTCCTTGGCGTCGAAGCGGAGACGGCCGCCGAGTGCGGAGCGCAGCTTCTCGATCACTGCTTTTGTATCGGTCGACGCCGCGGCCTGAAAGACGAAGTTGTCGACGTACTTGTCGCCGTTCAGGGCGCGAAACGTCGTCGATGGGATGAACATCTTCTCGTTGTCGCGGCCGCTGTAGCTCGAGTCCTGATCCTTCTCCACCAGAACGCCGACGACGAGAAATGGCGACTGGTTGACGGTGATCGTCTTTCCGACCGCGGGGGTCTCGCCGAAGATGTCTTTGGCCAGCTTGTTGCCGATGAAGGCAGTGCGCCGCTGCTCGGCGAGATCGATGTCGTCGATGAAACGTCCGCCGGCCTGGGGGATGAGATTGCGCATCGATCCGAACTCGGGGGCGACACCCGAGGTATCGACGGAGAGGGTTTTGGTCCCGTACTCGACCTTGAGGTTGTTCGAGTATTCAGCGGAGAGCGCTTTCAGTCCCGGAACATTGCCGCGCGCGGTAGTGAGGTCGTCGTCGGTGATGCGAATTTTCCGCCCTTTGCCGAGCCCCTCGAAAGGAACCGAGGTGAGGCCCGGCCAGGCGATCACGATGCGGTCGCCGAGACCGGCAGTCGACTTGATGAGCTGCGTGTGCAGCCCCGTGCCGAAGGCGAGCATCAGGCTGATGGCGACGGTTCCCCAGACGATCCCAAAGATCGTGAGAAAGGTCCGCAGCTTCTCAGCTTTGAGGTCGCGGGCGAGCTGGTTGATTACGTCCTTCATGATTGCGGTTTGCGTGTAAGCGGTTGTCGGTTGTCGGTTAGTTGCGCTTCGCGCGTTGGTTTACTGGTGGTCGACTCTGCTGATGCCTGATCGGCTGACGGTGACGCTTTCCTTTCCGTTCAAAGTTCCTGGCCGGTGGCCGGCGAGTGCGTCGTGCGAACTTCGTCATCAACTGACAACGCGCGAAGCGCAACCAACCGACAACCGACAACGCGCGGCCCGCCAGGGCCGCGCAATTAAGAAATCTCCTTCGGCGGTCTCTCCACGACCTTCTCGCCCTTCTTCAAGCCGGACAACACCTCGACATTCAGGCCGTCGCTGATGCCGGTCTTGATGCCGACCTTCTTCGGCGACTTCGGATCGCTGCCCGGCACTTCGACGCTGGCGGTCTTGCCTCCATCGCCGAAAGTGACGAGCCGCTCCGGGATGACGAGCACGTCTTTGTGCTCGCGGATGATGACGTCGGCGTTTGCGGAGTAGCCGGCGCGCAACGTGATTTTGCTCGGCTCGAGCTCGACCTCGACGTCGAAGAGCGTCGCTCCTTCTTTCTGCTGCGCTTGCGGAGCGATGCGCGAGACGTGGCCGGTGACGATGTCGGTGGGTAGCGCACCGACTTTGATGCGCGTCTGCATCCCGACGGAGAGTTTGCCTACATCGATCTCGTCGACCGTTCCTTTGAAAATCAGATCGCGCATGTCGGCGATGGTGGCCATCTCGGTGCCGGGCTGGTACGAGGTGAGCGGAACGATCGGATCGCCCGGATTGACGGTGCGCGTGAGAATCGTGCCGGCCGCCGGCGCCCGAATGATCGATTCGGTTCCGGAGACGGTGAGGCGCCCTTTGCGCGTGAGGTCGCGGTTCTGCTCGGCCTTCGTCATGGCCACCCGCGCGAGGTCGTACGATTCTTTCTTCGCTTCGACGTCGGACTTCGGCAGCACGCCGGAGCGCGAGAGTTGCAGCGAGCGCTGGTAGTCGCCTTCCGCTTTTCGATACGACGCCGAGGCCGATTCGACCTGCCTGTCGACCTCGGTCACTTCCATCGGCGTCGGGTCAGGCGCGATCTCGAAAAGAGGATCGCCGGCCTGCACGGTATCGCCGACCTGCGCCAGGGCACGTTTGACGATGCCCGATATTTTTGATTTGACCGCGAACTTCTGCCTCGGCTGGATCTGCCCGACGGCGACCGCCTTTTCGACGATCGATCCCTGGATGACCTCGACCTGCTTGAAGCCGTCGTCTTTCTTCCCGCTGCGCGTCCAGGCATACACGCCCGCGCTCGCGCCCGCCAGCACGACCAGAATGAACAACGTTCTCCATAGCTTCCGCATAGGTGATCTCCGAGCTCCGAAGGGCTTGTACGGACGTTTGGACGTTTGGTTAACGGCGAAGTTGGGCGCGAAACGCGGCTATCTGCGTCCATCTGCGACATCTGCGGATTGGTCCTACCTGATTGATCCGCAGATGACGCAGATGCAGCAGATCGGTGTATTCGGCAAGTTTTACCTCGGTTCATTCCAAAATCGATGGTTTCGACTCAAAAGTCTTGAGTCGGGACTCAAGAAACTAAGGTCCGGACTCAAGAAACTAAGATCCGGACCCTAGAAACTAAGGTCGGGACCCTAGAAACTAAGGTCGGGACCTTAGAAACTAAGGTCGGGACCTTAGAAACTAAGGTCCGGATTCAAGAACTAAGGTCCGGACTCAAGAAACTAAGGTCCGGACCCGAGAAACTAAGGTCCGGATCCTAGAAACTAAGATTCGGACCCTAGAAACTAAGGTCGGGACCCTAGAAACTAAGGTCCGGACTCAAGAACTAAGGTCCGGACTCAAGAAACTAAGGTCCGGACTCAAGGAACTTGAGTCGGGCTCAAAGAAACGTGAGTCCTGCGCAAAATTTTCCGAGCTCCAGTCAACAAGGAACCTATCGGCGCCACTTCAGGGCCGTTCTCATCCCCGTAACCTCCGAGGGCTCATACGTCCCAGTCCTCGATCTCAAAGAGTTCTGGACTGGCGACGCGTCGCCGACGGCCACGGAAAGTGAAGAGATTTATCCGAGGGATCAAGCCAACCTCGGGGCCGCGAGACCGCTAGACCCGCGAGACCGCGACGTTACCGCCAGGCTGCGGCTGGCGTCCCGTCCAGAAACTCCCGCAACTGCTTTTCCCACACAAGAGCCCATGTGTGCGTGCCGTGCCCGCGCGTGGCATCGCTGATCGGCAGCAGCAGATAGCGTCCGTGCTTCACGCGTTTGATCGCGCTCTCCATGATGCCGAGCTCCGGCGGGTTGATGAAATCGTCCGCCGAGTTGATGGCCAGCAGCGGTGCGGTGATGCGCTCGAGCTGCGGCGCAGGGTCGTAGTCGCGCGACGACTCGATGGCGTAGAGGAGATCGTCGGCATCGTTCGTCGCTGTGCGCGACTTCATCTGCTCCGCGATCCAGCGGTCGGCATCATCGCGCGTCGGCGCCGCCTTCTGCCATTGCAGCGGACTGCTGCCGACGAGGATGAGAATCTGCAACGCGGCCGGGAGATCGTTGCGCTGCAGATCGTCGATCATCATCTTCCGCCAGATGCGATTGCGCCCCGCGATCTGCGCCGGTGCACTTGCCAGCGGAACGAGCGCGCCGGCGGCGTCCGGCCAGCGCTCTCCCCACATCCACGTCTGCATCCCGCCCATCGACGTCCCCATGACCACGGCCAGATGATCGACGCCGAGCCCCTCGGACACCAGCCGATGCTGCAGCTCGACCATGTCGTTGTAGCCGTAGTGCGGAAACTTCGCGCGCAATCCATCGGACGGCTTGCTCGACTTCCCGTGGCCGATGTTGTCCGGGACGACGATGAAGTACCGATTGGCATCGAGCAAGCCGCCCGGCGCGAACAGCACTCCCGCGAAGTGGTCATTGAGAAACTGCCTGAGCGATCCGCCCGTTCCGTGCAGCACGAGCACCGCATTCGTCCCATGCGCCGTCCGCCGCAACGTCCCGATCGTCGCATAGTGAATCCTCACCTCGGGCAACACCTCGCCGCTGGCAAAGTGAAAATCCTTGACGAGAAAGTCTGCTTCGACCGGAGCAGGCGTTTGTGCGTGAACGGCGAAGGCGAGAAGAAGGAGGGCGAGGACGGCAAGGTGGCGCATGGGGAGAGTCTAGCCTCCAGCCGCGCGTTGACGCACCTGGATGATCGGCCTACAGTCGAAGCACAAGCTTGGTGGAGGCAGTTGTGAGCGGAGAGCAGAGCAGTACGTGAGAAAACGTCGATGGCCGCCGTGGTGGGCTTGGGACCTCGAGTTCAGTCCGCATTTGTTGAAGCGCATGGAGGACCGGCGCTTCACGGAAGTAGACCTCAGGCGTATGCTGGAACGAGCGTCGGGACATCGGCGGGATTCTGTGCCGGGACGTTGGGTCATTGACACTCGTCACAGCCGGCGCGCCTGGGAAGTGATTCTGGAGCCGCTCATCACCGAGCAATTGGTTCTCGTTGTCACGGCGTATCCGCTCGACGAGGCAAGACTATGATCAACACGCCTTATCTCGAAGTCACCTATCGCCATGGGCGAGCGATTGCCGCCTATTACTATCTCCCGCGCCGTCCCGGTCAGCGCAGTGTCAGAACGCAGCGTTCGGTGGGTGGTCTTCTGGTCGACTATGCCCGAGGCGGGCGACCGATCGGTGTCGAGATCACCTCTCCCGGAACGATTTCGGTAGCCGTCTTCAACCGCGTCTTGCGCGAACTTGGTTTTCCGCCGGTCACGCGTGAGGACGTTGCGCCTCTCATCGCTGCGTGAGTTCGGTCTGCGTAGCCGCGGAAGGAGCGTCGCTGGCACATCCTGCGGGTTAGAATCCCTCATCCCAACTCTGGAGAATCACGATGATCCCAACGATCCTTGCGGTGGCACTCTTCTTCGCTACGCCCACGGCGAGCTGGTACGAACACTACGAGCGCGGCGTCCGCCTCATCGAGCAGGGCAATGCCGCTGCCGCGCGTACGGAACTGGAAGCGGCGCTGGCGGCGCATCCCGCGGAAGGATTGCAGCTCGCCACGGCGCCCCGGCAGTACACCGACTATCTGCCCCATTTGTATCTCGCCATCGCCGATCAGATGTCGGGCGATGTCGCGGCGGCGCGGAAGCAGCTCGCTCTCGCCGAGGATAGTGGGGTGGCGATCAAGAGCGAGGCGGGCCGGTCGCTGCTCGTCGCGTATCAACTGCTGCTGCGCGGCGACAGCACGGGCAAGTTCGCGCGGCCTGCCTATGCCGTCTACGCCGAACGGCCGCCGATTCTCAGCGAGGCTGAGTTCAACACGCTGCGAACCGATGTCCTGAACAAATGCAATCTGCCTGACTCGAAGCTCTCTGATGCGCCGTGGTACGCGCGCTACGAACTGGCGCTGGAGCTCGAGCACAAGGGCGACTACCCCCGCGCACTTCGGCAGCTCATCGACGCCGTCGCGCTCCGCCCGAATCCGCAACGCCACGCCCGCATGTACGGAATGTGGCTGATCGACTACTACCCCTACTTTCACATCGCCCGCGAGCACGTCCGCCTCGAGAACTGGGAGTGCGCCCGAAACGCTCTCGAAATCTCGCAACGCCTGTCCGAGATCCCGGCAGGCGCGCCCGAGATCAACGAGCTGATGGCAATGCAGCAGGAGACGGCGAGGAAGCTGGCGGGGGCGAAGTGAGGCCGGTAGCTGGTGCCTTGACGGGCATCGCACTGCGCCGTAGACTCATTGGCTCTACGGAGGTTTGACATGCGTACCCGCGTTCAGAAATGGGGGAACAGCCTGGCGCTCAGGATTCCGAAGGCTTTCGCTCTGGAGGTCGGCCTGGAGCAGGACGGTGAAGTTGAGCTCTCCGTCGAAAAGGGGCGTCTTGTCGTGGTGCCTCCGGTGACACAGTCATACACCCTTGACGAGCTTCTGGCTGGCGTTCGGCCCTCCAATCTCCACAAAGAGACCGACTGGGGGCCACCAGTCGGCAAGGAGATTTGGTAACCGCATGGCCTATGTGCCCGATCAGGGTCACGCGATCTGGTTCACCTTCGATCCACAAGCGGGTCACGAGCAAGCTGGCCGGCGGCCGGCGATCGTCTTGACTCCTGCAACCTACAATCGAAAGACAGGCCTCGCTCTCGTTTGCCCCGTTACGAGTCAAGTCAAGGGTTATCCTTTTGAAGTGCCGATTCCCAAAGGTCTGCCAGTGTCGGGCGTGGTTCTCTCCGACCAGGTCAAGAACGCCGACTGGCGAGCCCGGCAGGCGACGTTCATTTGCGTATTGCCAGCGGCCACACTGGCCGACATCGTCGCAAAGCTCTCCGCGCTGCTACCCAGGCCAATCGGGAAGGCCTGATCAATCGTCGCCGCTGTTTGACGCCGCTGGACGGCCGGTTTCCAGCCGGCTTGAGATCTCTTGCAATCAGGCCAACTGCCCCTCATGATCAAACGCCCGGGTAAGCCATGAGCCACGCCATCCATCGCGTCACACGGTTTGAAATCATCGGCCCTCATACCCTCGCGGTTAGGTTTGGGGACGGCACCGAGCGGCAGATTGATTTCGGACCCGTCCTACACGGTGTCCTGTTCGGTCCCCTTCAAGACCTGACGACATTCAACGCGGCAATGCTCGACCCGGAGGCCGGTACGCTCATCTGGCCAAACGGTGCCGGCTTCGATCCGGCGACACTCCACGACTGGCCCAGCGTCTGCGCCGAGCAAGGCGCTGCGGGCTCGTGACTGGGAGAAGGTTGCTGCTGTGGCAAGTGAACGGATGGAGCCGGCTCGCCGCTGAGTCAGGGAGGTGGCTACCTATGAAATCTCCTAAGATTCGCGCCGTCGACATGGTGCGGCGAATTCGCGACCGGCATGCGAGGCTGCTGACTGGCAAGACAACCGAAGAGGTCATCGCGTTCTATCGAGCGGCCGGTGAGGCCGCGCTCCAGGACGCACGCGAAAGGGCGAAGCCTCGCCGGCGGAAAGCGGGCTAACCGTTGAGTTGAGGCGGCGTGCGCTGGTTCGTGAGGCGTCGCGTCACACGGCCGCGCACGACTTCCCACAGTTCGCCCGAGGATTCACCAGCCAGCGCCCGACGTCCGCGCCTCTCAATTTCCTCCGCCCACGCGGCCCGAACCGCGGTCGGATCCTCTGCTGGATCATCGAGGCTGGCCAGCAATTCCGCCGCGACGGTTGCCCGCTCATCGGATGGCAACGCCATCGCTTCCCGCAACACTGCTTGCGCCCTATCGGTCACGTCTTGATTGTAAACTCTGCTAGGCAGCTCGCCAAGCAGCAGCCCGGAGGGCTCGCAAGAACCATGATGAACACTACTTATCTGGAAGTGACCTACCGCCAAGGACGAGCGATTGCTGGCTACTACTATCTGCCGCGCCAGCCTGGTCAGCGGAGTGTACGAACGCGGCGCGTTGCTGGAGGTCTACTGGTCGACTACGCTCGAGGCGGTCGGCCGATCGGTGTGGAGATTACTAATCCGGGCGCCCTTTCGGTCTCAGCCTTCAATCGCGTGTTACGAGAACTCGGTTTTTCGATGGTTAGCTGTGAGGACATTGCGCCGCTCATAGCGCTCAACCGACGGAGTCGCGTTGGGAGCAAGCGTCTGTCACGGTCTGGACCTCCGGAGCGGCAACCCGCATGAGCAATTTCGAGGCCGCGGTAGCTCGCCTCAATTCCCGAAACCTGCCCTCGCTGTGGAAGTTGTGCAGCTACTTGTCCTGCATCGAAGTATTCGGTTCGGGCGCTTCGCCCATATCGCCCCTCTGGAACTGCGAAATGGAACGGCTCCTTTGCGACGCCGTTCTCTCTAGCCGGGCCGCGCCTTACAAAACTTCGATTCTCACCCTCGATGACCTTCGCTATGTCATCAACTCCGCGCAGGACGCGCTTAGCGATGGACGTTTCAAGCAGGAGATTCAGTCGGGTGGCGATCGTTCAGAGATGCTCTATCAGTTGCGGCGCTTTTTCGCGCGGATGGGGAATGTGCAACTCCGCCCGCAAGAACCGCGACTGTTTATGGGCGCTGGCCGCCTTGTCGCGATGCTGAGCACGTTACCGCGGGAATCGCTGGGCGAGTTTCCTGAACATTACCGAGATTTAGCTCGATTGATGCCTGATGAAATCAAGACCGTGCTTGGTGGCGAGGTCGCGGACTATTTCTCAATCCACTTATCTATCTTGCAACGCCATAGGATTATCGCCCAGCAGGCGTTTTCACAGCTCGCGGCTGACTTACCCCGCGAGGCCGTTCATGTCGAGCGCCCGGTCGAGAGACAAATGCGTGTTTTTGTCAAGCTCTTCGAGCTCTTTTTCTCATTATTCGACCATAGTCTTAACTTTACGACGGACGCGCTAAGGAAGATAGCGCCGAGCAGCGTATCGGGGAAGTCGATCGAGTCGTATCTTGAGGTTTTTTCTCGGAGTACACTCGCGCTTAGGAAGCTAGGTTGCGAGCCAGCCTACAACTACGGTCCTGTCGGGTGGCGACTTAGTCCGCTGGAACGATTTCCGATCATAGATCTCGCCGATGGTTCAAGCTCATACTGCGTTCCCAATATCCGTACCTTCAAACGCAGCTTTGCAGATGTGATTCATTTTACACTTCAGGATACGCTAGGTGAGCGATACAACACCTTTCGCGGAGCGGCGCAGGAGGTGTTCCTTCAGCAGCTTGTGCGACGAAGACTTTCGATACGTCAGCTTATTCCTGAACGAGTTTACAGGAAAGGTCGGGGCGAATTTCGAGGGCCAGATCTAACGCTGGTCGAAAAAGTTGGGCCAAGCCTCATTCTGGTGGAGTCGAAGGGTAGAAGGCTTCTCGCTGAGACTCGATTCACCATGACGGACGGGTCAGTTGACAAGAACCTCGACGATGCATACGAGGCACTTCGGAAGTTGCCCGGTAAGGTTGACGACCTACGCAGCCGACGACCTGAGTACGCCGATGTCCAAATGGATCTTGATGCCACGAAAGAAGCCGTGCCATTTGCTGTCGTAGTTCTCGGAGAAACAACGTACATGACCACCGAGCTCCTACGCTATCGCGCGGAGAATGAAAGCGCCCATCCCCTACACGGCTACCCGTTCCCGTTCGCTGTGATGGGGCCGGAAACTTTCGAACTTGCTGTTGAACTTGCTGCGCAGGAGGGCCGATCCCTTCGTCACGTTCTCGCGGAGTTCTGGGAGGACTCCGGGCATAGTGAAATCACTGACACATCAGCGGAATTGTTCCGCGACAAACATCCGCTAGAGGCGGCGACCTTCGCGGCAACATTTCTCAAACCGCTTCTGAAAGATGCAGGACTGAAGTTTGAAGATTAATGTCAGACACGACACTCTAGGCTCCGCATCTGAGACGCAAGGCTTGAATATCCATCAGTGACCGATATCCTCATCGTCTGCCCCGATTCCTACGACCGCTGGGCCTTCCAGCGCGTCGCTGGCCATCGTTTCCATTTCATAGACGCCGGGATCAGTCATTGGGAGGCGTCGCCTGACTTTGATCTGCTCGCGTATCTCGGGCGGTGTCGCGAGGTGAGGCGCGCGGAACACATCGATGCCGTCGTTTCCACGCACGACCTCGGCGATTTGATTGCGGCGGTGTTGGCGAAGGAGGCGGGGCTGCTAGGGCCGTCGCCGGAGGCGGTGTTTCTCTGTTTGCACAAGTTGTATGGACGGCGCGCGGAGGTTGATCCGATTCGGTGTCAGCCGGTGCGGCTCGATGAGGCGCTGCCCGCGTTGACGTATCCGGCGTACATGAAGGCTCCCTGGCTGAAGCTTGGGCTTTTGGGGTTCAAGCTCGAGTCGGACGATGAGGCGCGCGCGGCGATGGAACTGGCGCGGCGGGAGTTGCCGGCGTGGACGCGACAGTACTACCCGTTGTTTGCAGCAGCGGTCGATCTGGCGAAGTATCCGTTGGCGACGACGGACATGATGCTGGTCGAGGAGTTTGTCGAGGGGCGCCAGGTGACTGTCGAAGGGTGGTCGCTGAACGGCCAGGTTCAGATCTGGGCGATGACGGATACGAACACGTTTCCGGGATCGCGCGTGATCGACAACTTTTCGACTCCTTCGCGGGTCGATGCGGAAACGGCTTCGGCGTTGACCGCGAAGACCGTCGCGACGATTCGCGCGTTTGGCTTCGACGGCGGTTTCTTCAACGTCGAGCTCTGGCTGACGGGTAAAGGCGTCCGACTGACCGAAGTGAATGGGCGGTCGGCGGCGTGTTTCGGCGGGATTTATGAGTTGGCGTTGGGTGCCGACATCTTCGCCGCGGTCGCCGATGTCGCCTGTGGGCGCGCGCCGCGCGCGCTGCCTCGCGCGGGCGGGCGGGTGGCGGGGCAGTTCAACGTGATCACGTTCGAGGACGATCTCGCCGGTAATCTGCTCGACTACGAGGCCGCGAAGCTGGTTCCGGAGTTCTCGGCGTTCCGGCGCGCGAATGAGCGTGTTCGGCCGGTCTCGGAGTTTGGCGTCGTGCTGGGACAGATCGAGATTGCCGGCGATTCGTACGAGGAGATCCACGCTCGCGCCGAGGAGATGCGGCGGAGGTTACTGAAAACGAAGTAACATCCGGCGACAGTCCTTCGAGAATAATGAATCCTGAAATGCGGCGTGTGGTGTCCGAGGCGGAGGCAGCGGCGCGGAGAGGCTGGAGCGACGCCGATGTCGCGGCCTTGGCGGCTTCGACTCTCAACCTTCGTGTCGATGAACCGGAGCTTCAGCGAATTCTGTCGCTTCCCATCGCTGATCACGGGTTTCGCGAAGAGGTGTTCACCACCGATCCGGCGTTTCATGCGAGCGTGTTTGGGCTGAGGGCCGGCGAGACGATTCCTCTGCACGATCATCCGGAGCTCGATGTGATTACGAAGGTGCTGCGCGGGCGCATTCGTGTGCAGACGTTCGAGTGGATTGATGCAACGAGTCTGACCGCGCGCGAATGTGGAGAGGTTGTCATCGGCGATGCCGATGATGCCCTCGTGCTGCGCAAGTCGCCGGGGACGTTGCACGTGGTGACGGCGATCGAGGCGACCGCGTTTCTCGATCTCTTTGCGCCGTACTATGACGATGTGATGCGGCCATGCCGGTACTACAAGGTTGCGGGGTCGGCGGCGGGACGCCTCCGGGCCAGCCGCCGGGACGGCGGGGTTCCGTCCGCAAGTGGCGACATCGCGGATGGCAACATGGAAGGCATCCAGCTTCGCGTGGTTTCTTGGGAGGAGGCGCGCTCGTGTCCGGCGCCCCTGACAAAACCATGACCAGCGCCATCCTTCTCGTCGAAGCGCGCGGGCAGTCGGTTCATTGCCGCGAGGATGCCTGCGTGAATCTCGTGCAGGCGGCGTGGCTGGCGCGCGAGCTGGTGCGCGGCGGTGTCGATGTTCGGATGCGGCTGATCACCGACGCCGGTCAGTCGATCGAGGAGTACTCGATCCTCTGCCATGCCAAAGATGAAGTCGACGGTTTCAAGGAACGAATCGTTACCTCGGCCGATTCGCGCGACGCGCGTTACGACGTCGTTCGCGACTTGCGCGCGCGGCTGCCGTTCCTCTGCGAAGCTGTCACAGCGGGCGGCATCGAGATCGAGGAGCGGCTTTTCTACTCGCCACTCGTCGCGCACATCGCCGGGCCAAATAGCGAGTTGATGGCGACGCTTCGCGATGTCTCGCATCCTATGTTTGACGTCGAGCGTCTCGCTGATCTGGAAGAGCTGATCGAGATGCACACAGGCGCGCCGTACCTCGATCTCGATCTCGCCATCGCGCGGCGCGCCATCGCCATCGTCGCGGGAGATTCGTTCGAGTCGATCGATCTCGACACCGTTTCGCGTCCTGACGAAGAGCCGCGGCATTGGCTGCATGGTCCCGAAGGGCGGGCGATGATCGAGAGCGATCTGGCGCGGAAGGAGACGGGCGAATCGAATGGAGGCTTTCACGACCGGCTCATCGGGGTATTTGCGTCGGTGATCCCAACCGGCGAAGAGCGTCCTTACTTCAACTCGCCGGTCTCCTGCCGCGTGGAGCACGGCAAGGTTCGCATCATCGCCCGCGACCGTTTCAACGTCCTCGGCATCGCCGGTTCCGAGCGGATGAAATTCGACCGGTTCCGCGACCTGCTCGACGCGCAGGACAACGGTACGGCGGAGCGCCTGCTGGCGATCAAGTATCCGCACACGTCGCGAATCATTGCGTCGAGCGTGGCGGCCGAGGCGGGAGCACTCCTCGAGAACGGGCCGATGCACGTGATGTTCATCGACGGCATCGGCGGCTGGAATCCGACAACGGCGGGGCTGATCGACATCGAGTTGCGTGCGGGCCTGGATCCCGGTGTTGTGTATCACCGAGTCACAGCGCGCGATGCGTATCACGAACTGCCGCCGTTCGCGGGCGGACTCCTGCCCATCGTCGACGCGCTCGACGCGAACCCGCCGTCTCTGTTCGAGAACGGCGAGCTCGCGGCGCATCTTGTTCAGTCGGTGACCGGTGCGGTCTTGCCGGCGACGAACAATTTCCACTCGTGAATCTCCGTTGCTCCGACGTTCAGGCGCGCCACGAAGTCCATCAGCCGCTCTGTGTTTTCGGCCGCTGAGCGCGTGGCCGGGTTGAAGGTGTCATTGAAGCGCTGACGCAGGTAGTACGGCGGGATCGTTTGATAGAAGAGTCTGGCCTGCACGCTTGCCGCGCCCGGCACCTTCGCGAGCGGTATCTTGTAAATGATCGTGTCGCAGCCGCAGCCGCTCGAATAGTCAGGGTCTTTGGCTGCCGAACCATGTGGTGCGGTCTCCGCCGCGTGCGGGCCGTTGGGCTTCCATCCGCGTGGCAGGAGCCGGTTCTTCTTTACGTTGTCGAACAGGCTGAGGAAGCTGGTAGTGAAGTGACCTTCCGTGTCCTTGACCAGCTCCTCGTAGATCTGGACCTGCGACTGATCGTGAATCTCGGTGTAGTGATCCTGGTATCTGCCGCCGTCGAAAAACTCGGTCGGGAGGATCATCCCGCCGGGTCCATTCGTGATCATGCCGAACTGGTTCGTCGCACCGGAAGCCCAGATCGGTTTGCTGGCGGCATCGAGCACTTCGAAGTTGAGAAAGGCGCGCCGGAACGACACGCCGGATGGAAAGCTGTGACCAGCGTTGTTCGTCACGCGCACTTTGACTTCGAGATCGGTGGCCGTTTTCTTCGTCGAGAGGATTTCAACAGTCGCGGTCTCCTGCCGCGCCAGATCGATCGTGGCCTGTTCGGCGAGGGCCAGGCCCTTCACCGCCGTGGTGGAATCCGCGAGCATCGGATCGATCGTGCGGATGCCGAGGGTCTGGGAAAACTGCAGGAACATCTCCTGGACGAAGAGGTTGATCCCGACGAGGGTGTGCCGCGCAAAGGGCTTGCGCGTTTGCAGAGTGATGTCTTTGTCCGACAGCCGGTCGTCGACATACGGATAGGTGTTGTCCTCGATGTTGGCGATTCGGTACTGAAGATTCTGGCTGTGAAACTCCTTCAACTTGAACGTCGAAGGCATGTGGCAGTCCTGGCAGGTCTGGGCGTCCTTGCTCACCGGCTGCTGCTCGTTCTGGAACACGCTGTTCTGCCACTCGAAGTACGTCGTCTGCTCGAAGTCGGTCTTGACCTGCACGCCTTTCGCGTTCAGCACGGGGAGCTCGATGGTGTGGCAGGAGCCGCAAAGCTTCGACTCTTTCACGTACTCGACGTGCATCGGCTGCATGTTGAGCGAGTGATTCATCGGCAGCACCTGGGGGTCGGCGAACGGACCGATGATCGTTTTCGGATCAGTGGTGTTGAACTGGCCCGTGTAGGTCGACGGCTTGCCGAGGTCCTTGTCGGAAATGTGGTGACAGACCGTGCAGGAGATCGAGTCGCGGGCCAGTGCGCCGTACTTCGCGTCGCCGGTCGGCTGCGCAAGCGTTGGCTGCCACGCGTAGACCATCTCCGGATCGAATGGACGCTTTTGACTGGTGTCGATGGCGAGCTGACGTTGGCCCATGGCGCCGTGGCAGCGGAAACAGATATTCGGGATGGTCGTCGGCAGTTGCGCGTTCTTGTGGATCGTCAGCTCGCTGGCGATCTGCGAGAAGAAAACGGGATCGCGTCCGGAGAGTCCCATGAGCGATGCGCGCCACTCGCCGTACGGGGAGACGTTGTACGCGGTGGGATTGCCTTTGGCATCTGGCGGACTACCGGCGGCGGGGTAGAGCATGTTCGCCGGATAAGGAGCAATGTTGCCTGTGGCGTCGTGGCAGCCGAGGCATTGATCGGACGTAACGAACTGCGCGGGTCCATTCTTCAACGACAGCACGTGGTCCCAAGTCTCGCCGGGTAACGGGCGATACGTCAGCTTGTCGGCCGGTTTCCACCACGGCGCGAGGATCTTGAGGATCTCCATATCGAAAATTGCACCTTGGAGGAGCGGGCCACCGGCGTTTCTCTGCTCCTTCGAGAGGTGCGCGTCAGGATGCACGCTCTTCGGCGCATCCATCGTTGGCGTGACGTTGAGGTACGTGATGGCATTCGTTCCTTCGACGTTGCGCATCGTGGCGTAGGTGTTGTCGGCGGCTGCGGAGGCGTGACAGTTGATGCAGTAGTTTCCGAAGCCGGCAGCGGGGTAGGAGGTGTTGCCGAGGTCCGTGGAGACAGGACTTGTGCCGCTCCAGTACCAGCCGTCGAAGGCGCCGTTGGAATCGCGCACCATCACGGTCACGCCGTTGTTGGGATTCGGCGGACTGCTGTACAGAGCCGCGGGCGGCTTGAACATCTCTTTGACGACGATGGCGTTGTCGGCGATCGGTGTCGTGGCGCGCTTCGCGGCCGGAAGCTTGATCCAGCTTGCCACTTCGGGTGAGTACCAGACCCGGACGGCCGGATGCGTTCCGTAGTAGTCGCCTTGAATGTACGGCCCGGTGTCGCGCACCAGCGGATCGTTCGTCCAGCCGAGCTTTTCGTAGCAACGTGCGCTGATGAAAGGAATCAGCGCGGTCTCGAACGCCTGCGTGTTCTTGCTTGGAGGCATGACGGACGAGAGATCGCACGCCGCAGGAAGGTCCGCGGCGGCGAGCGGGACGGCGATGGCGAGGATGAGACACGCGAGAGCAGTGACGCGCATGAGACTCCTTTCCGTGACGGGGAAGGAGAGAAGTCTAGCATTCAGCGGGTCAGAACGATCGAGCTCACATGCGTCGGGCTCAAACGTGTGAGGCCGGCGGAGCAGCCGGCCTCACGGTTGAAAATAGAAAGTACTAGTTGATGTCCTGACCTGACTCGAGCTTCTTGACCATGGCCTCGAGGTTCTTCTTGTTCGCCTCGTCCGGCGCCTGGGCAAGGGCCAGCTTCGCGTACTTCAAGGCTTCCGCGTAGCGTCCCGCGGCGGAGTAGCCTCGAGCCAAGCCGACGTTGACCGGCCAAACACCCGGAAAGCGCTTGGCGTTCAGCTCCCACACCTGCAGCGCTTCCGCTTTCTTTCCTCCGGCCAGGAGTTGTCGGGCGTAGGCATGCAGGTCCAAAGGCGTCGCGCTGGGATGGCTCATCGCCTCTTCGCGCGCTTTGGCAGCCTCCGCGGTTTTGCCGTTCGCGTCATACGCCTCGGCAAGCGTCATCAGGTTCGTGAAGTTCTTCCGGCCGATCCCGCCTCCGCCGGTGTTGGCTGTCTGGGCCCACGCAAGCGCCTCGGCCGGATGTTTGTTGTCGAGCGCATAGCGTGCGGCCTGCTGCCACGTCGAATCCGTGAATCCCGGCGAGTCGCGGAGCTCGTTGCGGAGGTTGGCGATGTAGAGATCGACGGCATTCGGGACCGTGATGTCGATCGGTACCGCCAGCTCTTCCCACTTCATGGCGACCGTTGCGTGGTCGTTGCGCCGTTCGGTGAAGTCGAAGGTCAGGACTTCGTGATAGTCGCTCTTCTCGGGCTTCGCTTTGACGCGAAGCGCGTCCTCGGCAGGGTCGTAAAAGAAGCTGCCCCACGATGTGTGATTCTTCGAGAAGATCCAGGTCCACTCATCCTGCTGCGGAATCGCAAAGAGCGCGTACGAGCCGGCCGGCAGCGTCGAGCCGTTGACCTGGATGTCATGCGAGGTCGTGAAGATAGTGTTCACGTTGGCGCCGACGCGCCAGGGGCATTCCTTGCAAGTGCCGAAGCCGAGGTTGGCCATGCCCCACGGCACGAGCGTCCCCCAGATCTTGCCGCGGCGGTCCTGCCCCTGCGGACTGTGGACGTGCGGACTGCTGTAGTCGATCGAAACCGTGACGAGACCGATGTGCTGGATGACCGTGGCGCGCTCGTTGCCGCCCGAGGGAGGAAGAGTGAGTGCAGACTGCGCGCTGGCGCCGATGGCCGTCAGCAGCACAGCCGCTGCGATGAGAAACCGAGGGTTCATGGATCGCTCCTTTCGAATGCGCCAATGTACGTATGGTTCATCTTCAGGTCGTGAGCGAACGGTGAACATCGTTAGAGGTTTCCGCGTCATTTCCGGAGGTGGCAGTCATCCATCCTTTCGATGACAGGAGCCGGCATCCGTCGGGCCGGAGATCGTCGGCGAGGGTGGCGAACCCAGACGATCGCCAGACCCCCGGGGTGGCTCCATCGCAACCCCGTCTTCGTATGAGGCCAATAACTGACGTCTGATCAGTAGGTTGCGAGAGAGCAGATCCACTCCAGAGTTGAGATAGATGCCTCCGAGGGCGAGCTAAATACCTCCGAGGGTGAGGTATTTATCTCGGAAGGCGAGGTATTTATCTCGGAGGTCGAGGTATTTACCTCGGAGGTCGAGGTATTTATCTCGGAGGTCGAGGTATTTACCTCGGAGGTCGAGGTATTTACCTCGGAGGTCGAGGTATTTATCTCGGAGGTCGAGGTATTTACCTCGGAAGGCAAGGTATTTAGCTCAGAGGTCGAGATATTTACCTCAGAGGGCGAGGTATTCACCTCGGGAAGGCGAGGTATTTACCTCGGAAGGCGAGGTATTTAGCCAGCTCCCAGGCCGAGGTATGTATGTCGGAAACGGACCTTTGCATCTCCGAGGTCGATGTCCGTCGATCCGAAGCCGAGTGATGGCGGCCATGGACACGCCGACCGCGGAAAGGCGACGCACGAACACAACGCTTGGTGCAGGTGCCAGGTAATGCTCGCACCGATGACTCCGGCTCCTGCGACGACGACTGACGGCATGGGTCCAGATTATCCCCGTGCCGTTCGACAAACGAGCCCGCATCCTTCAGACTAGCGTTACCCCAGTAGATTGAGAGGTTTAGTGCCACACATCATGAATCCGGCGAGCTACGGCTTCTCGCCGTTCGCTGTACCTACGCTCGTGACGGCGGCGCTGATGCTTTTCTTCGGCGCGGGCGTCATGGTGCGCCGGATGTCGCGCGTGGCGGGGGCGTTCTTCGCCATCTCCGCGGCGGCGTCGGTGTGGCTCATCGCATTCACCTTCCTGTACTGCGCGAAGGACGCGGCGACCGCGCTGTTCTGGTCGCGCGTTGCCTACCTCGGCGTTCCGTTCCTCGCCCCGGCCATCTATCACTTCACGGCGGAGATGCTCCGTATCGCGAAAGATCGGCGCGGAGCGATCGGAGCAGGGTGGGGAATGGCCATCGTCTTCTCCGCTCTGGCGGTTACCGGAGTTCTCGTCGATCGCGTGCAGCACTACTGGTGGGGTTTCTATCCCCGTTACAGCCTGTTGGCCGCGCCGCCGTTCCTGCTTTTCTTCTTCGGCTATCTCATCGCGTCGCTCGTCGAATTTGTTCGCGCGTTCCCGAAGTCGCGCGGCATCGAGAAGAAACGCATTCGTCTCCTCATCATCGCGTTCGGCGTGGCCTACCTCGGCTGCGTCGATTACCTGCCGAAGTTCGGATTCGCCGTCTATCCGTTCGGCTACGCGGCCCTTTGTATGCGCAGCCGGAGGCGGAGAGCTTCGATCTGCTCGAGTTCAACGACGGCCGCCGCTTCGAACGGTACTCGATCGGACGGGCGGTCGCGGGCATTGCCAACGTCCGGGTCTGGAGTTTCCGCGACGTCTCCGCTCGATTCGCCGCCGAAGCCGCGCTGCGCGAGTCGGAGCTGCGGTACCGGCTATTGTTCGAGCAGAACGCGGCCGGCGTTTGCGTGACCGAGGCGGATGGGACGGTCGTCGACTGCAACCTCACCTTCGCCATGATGCTCGGCTACGCCCGTTCCGCGCTGATCGGACTCAACGCATCCGAGCTCTACGTCAACTCGTCGGACCGGGAAGACATCGTGGAAATGCTACGCGATTCGACGACGCTCAACAGCGTGGAGGTTGAGCTGGAGAAGCAGGACGGACAGTCGATGTGGGCGCTGATGAATCTGACGATGGTGGGAGAACGGATCCACGCCACCGTCGTCGACATCAGCGACCGGAAGCGCGCCGAGGAACAGATCGAGTTTCACGCCTACCACGACGTGCTGACGAACCTGCCGAACCGCAAACTCTTCGCCGACCGCCTCACGCACAGCCTTTCGCGCGCCCGCCGTTCCGGAAAACCGCTAGCGGTGATGTTCGTCGATCTCGATCATTTCAAGTCGATCAACGACACGCTGGGACACGAGGCGGGCGACGAGCTGTTGCTCGAGATGTCGCGGCGCCTGCGCGCCAACATCCGTGACGACGACACAGTTGCCCGCCTCGGCGGAGACGAGTTCACGATCATCCTGGCGGAGCTTCGTCATCCCGAGGATGCGGTCAATGTGGCCGAGAAACTCATCCAGGCGATCGAACAGCCGCTGACGATCGCGGGAAACTCGATCGAAGTCTCGGCCAGCATCGGCATCGCGCTTTTCCCGGACGATGGCGCCGACGCCGAGTCGCTGCTGCGCAATGCCGACAGCGCGATGTACCGGGCCAAGGAGTCGGGCCGGAACACGTATCAGCTCTGTACCGATGACATGAAGCGCCGCGCGGTGGAGCGTCTCTCGCTCGAGACGCGCCTGCGCCGCGCGATCACCGATGGCCAGCTCGTTCTGCACTATCAGCCGCAGATCAGCCTCACCACCGGCGGAGCGGTCGGCGTGGAAGCGCTGGTTCGTTGGAACGATCCGGAGCGCGGAATGGTGCATCCTTCGGCGTTCATTCCGCTCGCCGAGGAGAGCCGGCTCATCCTGCCGCTCGGCGAGTGGGTGATGCACACAGCCTGCGCGCAAATGATGGCGTGGCGCAACGCCGGCATCGATCTTCCGCTCATGTCGGTGAACCTCTCGCTGCGGCAATTCCAGCAGAACGACATCGTGAAGACCGTGCGGCGCGTGCTCGCCGACACAGGACTGGACGCGGCCTCGCTGGAACTGGAAATCACGGAAACGGCGGCGATGCAGAACGCCGAGACGACGGTGGATGTGCTGCAGGCGCTTCGCGAGCTGGGGCGTCTCGATTGCGATCGACGACTTCGGCACCGGCTCTCGTCGCTCAACTATCTGAAGCGCTTTCCGATCACGGGCAGTAAAGATCGATCGCGCCTTCATTCGCGATCTGGCCACGAGCGAAAGGCGATGCCGCGATCGTCTCCGCAGTCGTCGGCATCGCCCGCGCACTGAAACTTCGCGTGATCGCCGAGGGCGTCGAGACCGAGGAGCAGTTGTCGTTCCTGCGTCGCCGCAACTGCGCCGCCGCGCAAGGCTACCTCTTCAGCCGCCCGGTTTCGGCAGCCACGCTCCCCACGCGTCTGGCTATCCAACCGCTGGACGCGCCACCCGTACGAATGTACGTGTGAGGAGTGCGGGCGTCTCGCCCGCAGGCACCAGGGCGTTCCGCCCGGGTGCTCATCGCCAAGCCGCTGACCTACACCAGCGACGCGATTTCCGCCTCTTCATGCAACACCGGATACTTCCCAGTGAAACATGCGGTGCAGTAAAGCCCCCGCGGGTCGTCGCCGTTGCGTACGGCCGCGAGCATGCCTTCTTCGGAGAGGTAGCCGAGCGAATCAGCCTCGATGAACGTGCGGATCGATTCGATCGATTGCGCGCTGGCGATGAGATCGCGCCGCTGCGGCGTGTCGATTCCGTAGTAACAGGGGCCTGTCGTCGGCGGCGAGGAGATGCGCATGTGCACCTCTTTGGCGCCGAAGTCCTTCAGCATCCGCACGATTTTCTTCGACGTCGTTCCGCGGACGATCGAGTCGTCGATCAGAACGATGCGTTTGCCTTCGACGATCTCGCGCACGGGGTTGAGCTTCACTTTGACGCCGAAGCTGCGGATCGATTGCTTCGGCTCGATGAAGGTACGCCCGACGTAGTGGTTGCGCACCAGAGCGAACTCGAACGGGATGCGCGACTCGTGCGCGTACCCGAGCGCAGCGAAGACGCCGGAGTCGGGGACGGGGACGACGACGTCGGCCGTGACGGGGTGCTCGCGCGCCAGTTGCGCGCCGAAGCGCTTCCGCACCTCGGCTACGTTGTTGCCGAAGATCACGGAGTCAGGCCGGGCGAAGTAGACGTGCTCGAAGATGCAGCGCGCCTCGCGCGGTCCCGTGAATTCGTGGACGACGCGGATCCGCGGCGACGGCTCGGCGCACTCGATCACGACGACCTCGCCGGCGCGCACCTCGCGGATCGTCACCGCCTCGATGAGGTCGAACGCGCACGTTTCGGAGGAGACGACGATCGACTCGCCGAGCCGCCCGAGAACGAGAGGACGGAATCCGTACGAATCGCGCGCCGCGTAGATCCGGCCGGGAGCAAGCAGCACGATGGAGTACGCGCCCTTGACCTGGGAGAGCGCATCGACGAGAGCATGCTCGAGATCCGCCTCCTTCGACCGCGCGATCAGATGCACGATGACCTCGGTGTCTGACATCGTATTGAAGATCGCGCCGTCGGCTTCGAGACGCCGCCGGATGTCAGCGCCGTTCACCAGGTTGCCGTTGTGCGCAAGCGCGATCGGTCCCTTGCTGGTCGAGGCCACCAGCGGCTGCGCGTTGCAGAGCATCGATCCGCCGGCAGTGGAGTAGCGCACATGCCCGATGGCGATGTCGCCGGGAAGCCTCCGCAGCCGCTCCTCGGTGAAGATCTCGGCGACATAGCCCATCTCCTTCTCCGAGTGAATCTGCAGCGACCCCGGCGCAATGATCTGCTCGCCGGTGCCGTTCGACCCGATGGCGTCGCCGATGTTCGTCTCGGACCGCCGCCGGTCCGACGACACCGAGGCGATCCCCGCACTCTCCTGCCCCCGATGCTGCAGCGCATACAACCCGAGGTATGCAATGTTCGCCGCGTTCTCATGATTCAGAACGCCAAACACACCGCATTCATCGTGGAACTTGTCGAACATTGAATGAAGTGTAGCGCAGGGCAAAAATCAGGGCAGCGGCTTGAGTTCTTCGCGCAGAGTATCGATACGGTCGTGCGCCTCCTTGGCCCAAGGCGAGGAGGGGTCGACCTCGAGGTAGGAGTTGTATGCCTTGATTACATCGGCTTGCTCTGAGGGAGTCTGGGCCATCAAATCGAGAGCCTTGGCGCGATTGAATCGCGCGTCAGCGGAACGGGGATCGATCTGTAGAGCCCGATTGCACGCCGCGAGGGCCTGTTCGAGACTCTGTCGATCTCCCTTCGCCATGAGAGCGGCAGCGAGATCGCTCAGGTAGGCGGCGTTGTTGGAGGTATTAGCCGCTGATCGCAGCTGGTTTATGGCGGTATCCCTGTTACTTCTGAGATCCTGCTGATCCTTTGCCGCCTGGTCACTCTTTTCGCTGTAATCACGGTCGACGAGTGCTGCTTCCACTGCCAGTAGGCCTGCGACACCCTTTGCGTGCAGCATTCTCGAATCATCACCACGCCGCTGCAGCACCTCGTAGGCTTTCGCTTCCACCTCTGACGCCGCAAAATCTGTATCCCCGCCCGAACCGCGCGTTGCACCTTTCCGAACGACGTACGGAAAGCCGCTCAGTCGCGCGGCCACGAGACGCGAGCTCAATCGCGAAGACGCTTCCATAACCGGCGCTAGCGGATCGCGCCGCGCGTCGACGAGCCACAAACCTCCGACGGCAATCGCGATTGCAGCGGCCGCCGCCGCCCACCACCGCCCGCCCGCCGCAGGGCGCTGCTTAACTATCAGATCCTCGTCAAACGCCGCCGGGTCGGCAAACGCCGTTGCGTCGACGACGGTGATCCGGCAGTCATCGCAGTCGGCGAGGTGCTCGACGACGGCGGCGCGTGCCTCATCATCGAGGGTGCCCTCGATGAAGCAGCCGAGGTCCTCGGCTGGGGGGTGGGTGAGGGTCGTGGTCATTGGAGTGCCTTTGGGCGATCGTCGGGAGGGCCAAGATCGAACTGCAGCGCATCGGCGCCCTTGGTGAGCATGTCTCGAATGTCGCTGATTGCGATGCCGGCGCCAAGGAGCGCTTCCTTCAGCTTGGCGCCGAGGCGCTCAATCCGGCGGTAGAGCCGTTTCTGGTCGACCTTCAGCATCCTGGCCATCGCCGAGACTTTCATTGCATCAAGGTAGCGAAGTTTCATAACCAATCGGTCCTCAGCCGGAAAGCGTTCGAGCTCCCGATTCACGATCGCACTGGTGCGGCACTCGGCCGCTTTGCGCTCGCTCGTCAGCAGTTCGTCCTCGGCCGATATGCCGGATGCGGGCTCGGGCATTTCCTCCGTCCGCTCGACTTCCTCCGCCCGTTGCGCGCGCCGCGTCACGATGGACGAGGCGATCGCTTCCAGCGCACGCGAGTCAAGCTCTGTGTATTTTTGACGGACAATTGCCGAAGCTTCCGCCTGACCCAAGCCATCGCGGCTCATCAGCCGCTCCATGAAAATAGCCGCGTCGCCTCCCTGCCGCGCCCGCACCGATGGCCGCCATTTGCCCCATTCGTGAATCATCTGGTCGGCGTAGTGCCGCTTGATGACGATGACGAGGTAGGTCTTGAGCGCGCACTTGTTCTCGAATTTCCTGAGAACGGCGTAGTCATCCTCGATGAGCTTGATCATGACGACCGACCGGAAGTCTTCCCCATCGGCGCCGATGAGGCCGTACTTCCTGCAGACGAACGCCGTAGCGCTGTCGATCAGCGGAAGGTTGTCGATGAAGAATCGCTCCCAGTCCATTCGGCACGCCGCCCAACAGGAAACCGTAGTTGTCTTTGGCGGTGCGCGATTCTAGACGAATTCCATCACCGGACGCAGTGACGAGCGAACGGACCTACGGCAGTACCGCGAATCCCTCGGCTCGAGCCGCCCCGGCGAGGTCGAGGTCGAGGGTGACGAAGGGGAGGCTGTAAGGATCATCGCCGCAGGCGACCAGAGCAGCCGCGAGCTGTAGCGCATCCATACCGCGCAAGCGATGCTTCGTCAGCAGGTGCCGCGCTCGATCGACAATCGCCACAGACTCATCGATCGCCATCCAAATCGATTCGAGCGATGCAATGAGTGCCTCGGCATCTCGCAGACTGAGTCGATCGTGTGATCGCGCGCGTCGCCAGACGGCGCTGGCCAGTTCTACGGAAGTGCATATCCAGACTGTGATATTCGGATCATCCGACAGCAGCTCGGCCATCTGTCTTGTCGACAGTTCGTCGAAACCAGCGGCACGAGCGCTGAGGTATCCCAGAATCTCACCAACCTTCCTCGCGATCGCGTAACAACTGAGTTAGAACGCTGTCTTCGAACTTTGGGCGCAAGCGGGTGAAGAAATCATCCGGCAACGTTCCAGCCCCCCTGCGTGCCTTTCCCTGGCGGACTAGCTCATCGAGATGCGCTTCAAGTGTGCTCTGATCAGGTCTGGGATACCGAGGAAGGGTGCACGGGACTTCGGGAACCACTTGCGCGAAAGGTGCAATCCCCTCCTTGATCTCCACAGTCTCCCCGTTCCTCACCGCCTCGATGACTTCGTCTAACCGCTCCTTCAGCTCGCTAACCTGTGCGCTTCGCATGGCGTTCAGTTTACTTCGAAGTCAGTGTCGAAACGATTCCAGACGAACTCCACGAATCGCCGCAGTAACGACAGAGGACCTTATGGCAGAACGCCGAATCCCTCGGCTTCAGCGGCGGCCGCGAGATCTCGGTCGAGGGTGACGAAAGGGAGGGAGGCGGGTGTACCGTCAGCGGCCACGAGTGCGGTCGCGAGTTGGATCGCATCGGCGGCTCGGAGGACATGCCTGCTGAGAAGGTCGAGCGCAATCTCGCGGACAGCGTTGAAGTCACTGATCTCTGACCAGCCCTCGCTGAGGTCTGCAAACGCCAGCTCTGCTGCGGTGTGCTGATCAAGGTCGATCTCGTCATGATGCCGCCGGCGCCACAGCGCGCTTTGAACCTCGATCGGAGTGATGATCGAGGCCACGATCTGATCATCGATTGCCAGCAGGCCGCGCACCAAGTCCGAGGATTCTTCGAGAATCAGAAGCGGAACCAACGCTGACGAATCCCAGAAGCGCATCAGTCGGAGTGGCGGTCCTCGAGCAGAGCTTCAAGAACGCTTTTTTTCGCCTTGGGCAACGGGCGCGTAAGGAAGTCCGGGGGCAACGTTCTCGTCCCGCGACGTGCTTTGCCCTCACGGACAAGCTTATCGAGATGTTTTTCCAAAGCGCTCTGATCGACCGATTCAGCTACTGCAGCCGCCGCGCCGTCTCGGATCTCGCTCCCTTGCCCGATCGATCTCACAATCTTTTCAGGACCAGAGAGCGTTGCATACCTCAGACCGCAGCTAGCGACTGAAGGAACCACATCCGCAATCAGTTTCTCGCCTTCCCTAATCTCCACGGTCTCCCCGTTCCTCACCGCCTCGATGACTTCCTCCAGCCGCTCCTTCAGCTCACTGACCTGTGCGCTTCTCATGGCAATGAGTGTACCTCGGTGCGCGAGCCATTGCGATCTCCTTGACATCGTCAATCTTTAGACTTAATCTAATCATCGTGCGCAACAGCGTGACCGTCCTTCAGGAGCATGGAATTCAGCCTTCGGCGCAGCGCGTGGCCGTCGCCGACTACGTCTTGCAGACCCTCGAGCATCCCTCGGCGGACCTGGTCTGGAACCGCGTGAAGGCACGCGTGCCGTACATCTCCCGCGCCACGGTCTACAACACCCTCAACCTTTTCGTGGAGAAGGGTCTGCTGCAGGCGCTCGCGCTCGCGGAAGACAGCGTCGTCTTCGATCCGAAGATGGAGCGGCATCACCACTTCGTCGATGAGGAAAGCGGTACGATCCACGACGTGCCTTGGGACAGAGTCCAGGTCTGCAACATCGAGTCATTGAAGGGGTACGAGATTCACGACTACCAGGTCGTCATGCGCGGCGTCCGCAAGGGTGCCCGTCGCAAGGCCTGAAAAAAATTTTGGCAACTCGCTAGACGGTGTCCAGATCGCGACATCGTCCAAATCAAAAGGAGAATGACACATGCCCATGCTTACCGTTGGTGACAAGTTTCCCGAGTACAAGCTGACCGCGTCGGTTGGCACCGAGAAAGGGAAGGAATTCGAAACAGTCAGCACGAAAGACAACGAGGGGAAATGGCTCGTTTTCTACGCCTACCCGAAAGACTTCACGTTCATCTGCCCGACCGAGATCGTCGAGTTCGACAAGAAGGGCGGCGATTTCACCGACCGCGATGCGGTCGTCCTTGGCGGCAGCACCGACAACGAGTTCTCACATCTGGCGTGGCGCGTTTCCCATCCCGATCTGAAGAACGTGAAGACGCCGCTGGTATTCATCACGCCGGCGTTCGCAGCGCAGCTCGGCATTCTTCATCCGGAAGCCGGCGCCGCACTTCGTGTGACGTACATCGTCGATCCAAACGGCATCATCCGCTGGGTCAATGCGAACGATCTCTCCGTCGGCCGCAACGTCGATGAAGTGATCCGCGCGCTCGACGCGCTGCAGAGCGACGAGCTCTGCCCGTGCAACTGGCGTCCGGGCCAGCAGACGCTCGGAGCGGCGTAAGTATCATGAGCGCCGTCGAATCACTGCGCGCGCGCCTGCCCGAGAACGCGCGCGACACGAAGCTCAATCTGCAGAGCGTGCTGCAAGGCGGGACGCTCTCGGCGGCGCAGCGGTGGGGGGTGGCGGTCGCTTCGGCGGCCGCCGCTCGCAACCGCGAACTGCTCGACGCAATCCTCGCCGACGCCCGCGACGAAGCCGGAGATGCTGTCATCGACGATGCCCTCGCCTCCGCTTCGCTGATGGCGATGAACAACGTCTACTACCGCTTCAAGCACATGATCGCGAAGGAGTCGTACGAGCAGAAGCCCGCCCGACTGCGCATGCAGCGCATCGCCAAGCCGGCCACAAACAAGCCCGACTTCGAGCTCTTCTGCCTCGCCGTAAGCGCGATCAACGGCTGCGAGATGTGCATCCGCTCGCACGAAGCCGCGGTGGTCGCCGGCGGCCTGACCGAGGATCACGTCGTCGAAGCGGTGCGCATCGCCGCGGTAATCAGTGCGGCGGCCGTGGCATTGGAGTTGCCGGTGGTCGTGGCGGCGGCGACGGCTTAGCGACTGTTACCTTGACGCACGTCCGCCGGCGCGCCCCTACTGTACCGGCACTCCGCGGCTGAACTCCGAGGTCTGCGTCAAGAAGACATCGTCTGCGATACCGTCGGGGCTGGAACGTGTGTTCGTCGCCGTAACCCACTGGTCGGTCAGGTCGCCCTCGGCTTCGAAGTGGAAGTGCCCCGTGACGTCGCCCAAGGCCGTGCCAAGCGACCGCTGGCCTTCGCCGTATCCGGACGGGTCGGCCGCGTCGCTGGCGTAAATGTTCGCCATGAAGACGAGGCCGCTGAATAGGGCGCCGCTGGTCTTCGCGTTCGGGAGGTCGCCCTCGATGATCGTCTTGTTCTGTGCCGGATCGAAGCGCGCGATGGTCAGCACCGGCGATGTGATGGTAGTGCCGAAGTCGGCCGGCGCGGATGCGGTTGGTCCGTTCAGACCGAGGTCGATGCCGAGAAGGCGGTTGGACCAAATGCGGTTGTTCCGAATCGTCACATTCCTGGCGTCGGCGGCGACGGCAACACCAGTTTCGCCGTTGAACGCGATGACGTTGCTGCCGCTGGTGGGACTCAAGAAGTTCGTGTAGAGGGTGGAGGCGGGGCCGACATTCGATCGATATGCTTCAGCGCCGATGTAGACGCCGCTGGCGCCGTTCGGAAGCGGCTCGTCGGCGTGCGCCTTCGCTCCGATGCGATTGTTGATGATGTTCAGAAACCCGCTCAGACCGAAGATGCCGCTCAGCGTGTTGCCTGAAATCACGCAGTCGTGAATCAGAATCCCGTGCAGGCCGGCCGAGGTGCCGATGCCGCGTGCATTCGGCCGCGCTGAAGAGCCGGTAGGATCGCTGCCCAGGAAGAGATCGTGCAATTCAATCGAGTGTCCGACGCAGTCCGGGGTTGCCTTTGTTACTGAAATGCCGTTGCGGAGGAAGCCGCCGATGGAGAGATTCGCCACCTCGGTGTTGCACGCCGCGACGAGGACTCCATCGCCATCGATTGTGCCGCCGCCGCTGATCTCGATCTCCGGACCGTCGGGATTCGCGTCTCCGAAGAATCCGGCCTGCGTCCCGCCGTCGATGCGCACACCGGATGCGGTGATTGCCGGCAGCGGGGACAGGACGTGGATGGTTTTCCATGGCGTCGACGACTGCTCGCCGATTCGGAAGACGATCGCCAACGGGCTGCCGGTCGCTGCGTTCGCGTCGAGGATTGCCTGGCGCAGCGAGCCGACACCGGAGTCCGCCGTCGTCGTTACGTAAAAGGAATCGTAAAGGGTCGTTGATGTCTGGCGGCTATTCGACGGTGGATAGGAGTCGGATTCGCGTTCCGTGGCCGTGGCGGCAAACGTGACCTTGCCGTCGCCATAGGAACGAGGCGCGAAGAGGATGATGTCGAACTGCACAAGGGTGGCGACGACATCGGCGTGACAGACGATGCGGCCCGCGGCCAGATTGGTGCAACCGGATGGCAGCGTCTTCACCGTCACCTCGGGATGGAAGTCGACTGTGATGTCGACGTCATGTGCCGGGATCCCTGAGGATAGGAATGCGCCGACCGTCAGCGGAAAGGGGAGAGCCAGATCGGCTTTGGGTGGAGCGATGAGCGAAACCGCCAGATCCGTATCCGCCGTCACGTGAACGGTCACCGACCAGCTGTTGTTGCCGGGATTTGGATCCGGTGTACTGCTCGTCGCCGAGGCGGTAATGACCACGTCGCCCGGCGTGCCGGGAAACTGCAAGGTCTCGCCGGTCGTAAAGTCGCCGACTGGCACAGTTCCGTTGTTGAAGAGGCAGCCGGTTGCGCACGGGCCGGTCGAGACGCCGCCGGTTGCGGTCATGGTGACAACGACGTCCTTTGCTGGGTCAGGCCCGTCGTTGCGGACTGAAAACCTGATAAGGCGGCTCGCTCCGATGGGGACAGGAGTCGTGTCGGCAATGATTGGGGTAATGACCAGGTCCGCACCGGCAAAGACGGTCGTTGCGGCGATTGCAATCGTAACTGCCAGGAAGAGCGTCTTCATACAAATAATCATACAACGAACCGAGACGCCGCAATTTCAAGAGCCGCAAATCGGAAGCGTTACCAAGCTCAGCGTCACCATGAGTGGCGCGACGTCTGGCCATCGATTCTTATTACAGCGGAATCATCTCCGCTTCTTCGCCCACACCTCGAATGACATCGTCGACACTGTCGCCGCCGAGAAGCAGCGCGAACGATGTGCGCCAGATGCGCGCGAGCTCCGGCGTCGACGTTCGCACCAGCGGAACGCCGTGTCGTTCGATGAGGAACGTCGCTACTTCCGTGCGGCCGATACGCATCGCCGGCAGAGCATGATGTTTGGCGAGGCGGAGAAGCTCGTCGGTGTGCGATGTGGAGACGATTGCCCGTCCCTGCGATTCGCCGAAGAGGAGCGCGATCGCGTCGATTGCTTCGGCGTGGCCGCCGAGATCGACGTGGCAGCCGCTGCCGCTCATCGCGCATTCAGCCAACGCTACCGCAAGTCCGCCATTCGAAAGATCGTGCGCGCTGCGCAGAAGCCGATGCTCGTACGCGGCGATGAAAAATGAGACGAGCGCGCTTTCGTGATCGAGGTCGACGCGCGGCGGTAGCGCTAAGGCATCGGGCAGACGCATCTGCTGCCACTCCGATCCGCCCAACTCATCGCGCGCGTCGCCGATCAGGACGACGTCGAGTCCGGCCTCGGGGAACGCGATCCCGCATCCGTCCGTCTCGCGCTCGAGGATTCCGACCATGCCCACCGTCGGCGTCGGCAACACTGCGCGTCCCTCGGTCTCGTTGTAGAACGAGACGTTTCCGGACACCACCGGCGTGTTGAAGGCAACGCACGCGTCGCTGATGCCACGGATGCACTCGGCAAATTGCCACATGATTTCCGCCCTCTCCGGCGAGCCGAAGTTGAGGCAGTCGGTGATCGCAATTGGCCGGCCGCCGCTGACCGCAATGTTCCGCGCTGCCTCTGCTACGGCCTGCTTGCCACCCTCGTACGGATCGAGGAAGCAGTAAAGCGGATTGACGTCGCTGGTCATCGCCAGTGCGCGGCCAGTGCCTTTGACGCGGACGATCGCAGCATCGCGACGCTCCGGTCCCGCGATCGTGTTCGTGCGCACCGTCGTGTCGTATTGCTCCCAGATCCAATGTTTCGAACAGAGATTTGGCGACGCGACAAGATGAAACAGTTCATCCGTTAGATCGCCGTCTTCGACGCGCTGACGATCGAGAGTCGCCGGCAACGACCGGTCAGGTTTCGCCATCGGGCGCTCGTACACAGGCGCTTGCGTCGAGATCGGATCGACAGGAATCGCAGCGACTTCTTCGCCGCTCCAGAAGAGCCGCACGAATCCGTCGTCCGTCACTTCGCCGACGACGGCAGCGTTGAGATCCCACTTCTCGAACGTCCGCACGACCTCGTCTTCGCGGCCGCGTTTGGCCACGATCAGCATCCGTTCCTGCGACTCGCTGAGCATGATCTCGTACGGCGTCATGCCGCTCTCGCGCACCGGCACGCGGTCGAGATGCATGCGCACGCCGGTGCCGGCGCGGCCCGCCATCTCGAACGAAGACGATGTCAAACCGGCTGCGCCCATGTCCTGAATGCCGACAACGGCGTCCGACTCCATGATCTCGAGACACGCTTCGAGGAGGAGCTTCTCGGTGAATGGATCGCCGACCTGCACCGTCGGGCGTTTCTCCTCGGATGCCTCATCGAACTCCGCCGACGCCATCGTTGCGCCGTGAATGCCGTCGCGTCCCGTTTTCGACCCGACATAGATCACCGGATTGCCGACGCCGCTGGCTGTGCCATTGAAAATCCGGTCGCGCGTCGTCACGCCGAGGGCAAAGACGTTGACGAGGATGTTGCCGTTGTAGGACGAGTGAAATGACGTCTCGCCGCCGACTGTGGGAATGCCGATGCAGTTGCCGTATCCGCTGATGCCGCGCACGACACCGTCGACGAGATACTTCATGCGCGGCGCATCGAGCGCACCGAATCGCAACGAGTCGAGGCAGGCGATCGGGCGCGCGCCCATCGTGAAGATGTCACGCAGGATCCCGCCGACGCCGGTGGCCGCACCCTGGTACGGCTCGATGAATGACGGATGGTTGTGCGACTCCATCTTGAACGCGGCCACCCAGCCGTCGCCGATGTCGATCACGCCCGCGTTTTCGCCCGGGCCCTGAATCACGCGCGGGCCGGTCGTCGGAAACTTGCGAAGATGAACGCGCGACGATTTGTACGAGCAGTGCTCCGACCACATCACGCTGAAGATGCCGAGCTCGGTGTAGTTCGGCGCGCGGCCGAGGATTTGCTCGATGCGTGCGTACTCGTCGGGGCTGAGTCCGTGCGATGCGATGAGCTCGGGGGTGATGGGCGGCTCGTTCATGCCGCTGATTCTGTCAAAAAAAGGGCCGCCGAGGCGGCGGCCCTGAACGTTGATCGTTCGGTGAGACTACTCGTTCGCGCCGTCGTGATGACGCATCATCATCATCGGCCCGCGCTCGCCGTTCTCCATCTTGGCGTGCATGGCGTCGAGCTTCGCCTTCTGATCCGGCGTCAGGATTGCGTCGATCTTCGCCTTGGTCGACTCGTGCGCGGCCTGAAGCTGTTTGTCGATGGCGCGCATGGCCAGGAACTGTTTGCCGACTGCGGTTGGGTCAGGATTCGACGCTTCGACGAGAGCCTGCAACTGCTGCTCGGCCGCCTGATGCTGGCCAAACAGCGGCTTCACCGACGCTGCCAGTTGCGAGTGGATGGCGTCCCACTGCACCTTCTGATCGGTGGAGAGGTTGAGTGCGGTAGCCAGCTCGTCGCTACCCGGGCCCATGCCCATGGCGAGACGGTGTTTCATCATGCCGGGATGTTCCGGCTCCTGCGCGAATGCGGCGACTGCGACGATGGTGATCAAGAGTGCGATGACGATTCGTTTCATTTTGTGTTTCCTTTCGCTGGGCAATGTACGCATCGTAGGCCTCGGAGTGATCAACGGCACGCAAGCTGTTTGTAAGAAACGTAAAACCCGCTTCCAGCAACGATTCCCGCGCAAATGCGGATGCTAGACTCGCCCGCATGAAAGGCAGCCGCAACGCCGTCGCGGCGCTGATCTCGCTCGCAGTCCTGGGCGCGGCGCTCGTCGTGCTCGGAGCGCTACAGTATCGCTGGATCGGCGAGATGGCCGATGCCGAGCGCCAGCGCATGAGCGCTGGTATCGAGTTCGCCGCGCATCACTACGGCGATGACTTCGATCACGAGCTCACACGGATGTTCTTCGCGTTCCAGATGCCGCTTCCGGAAGCGACGCCGGACCATCTGCTGCGCATCTACGACGAGTGGGCAGCCTCATCGCGCGATCCGCGCATCGTGAAAGCCATCTACTTCGTGCCTCCAAACGGAGTCGACAAGATCGAGCTCGTCGATCCGGCGACGCGCAGCCTTCGTCCTGTCGCGTGGCCTGCCCCGCTCGCGGAACTGCGGCCGATGATCGCCGCCGAATTTGCCGGTGGCCGTCCCGTGCCGCCGCTGATTCCGCGCGTGACAGCGCTCGTAGTTCCGTGCGGCGGGATGGAGCGCATGAAGATGATGGCGATTCATCGCGCGGCGATTGGTATGCCGCACATGGAATTCGCGCCGCCCGGTGGTGGTCCGGTGTGTCCGGCCTACACGATCGTCGAGCTCGATCGCGACTACATCACGCGCATTCTGCTACCCGACCTGACTCATCGCTACTTCGACACGCCGGAAGGGCGTCAGTACGAAGTGGCCATCGTCGCGTCAGACAGCGGTGATCTCCTCTATCGCTCCGACGATTCGACGGCGCCGTTTCGCGCCGATTTGACGCTGCCGATCTTCAGCGTGCGTGCTCTGCGGCGTGAGCCCTTCGATAGCCCCGTGCTGCTGCGCGAGCCGCAGGTTCATCCGGCGGTCTGGCAGCTTCTGGTGCGGCATCATGCGGGCTCGCTCGAAGAAGTAGTGGGCGCGACGCGGCGCCGCAACCTGATGCTCACCGGCGGAATCCTGGCCGTTCTCGCCGGCACGGTGCTCGCGCTCGTGGCGATGCTTCGCAGCGCCGACCGGTTGCGATTGCAGCAGCTCGAATTCGTTGCCGGTGTCACGCACGAGCTCAACACGCCGGTCGCTGCGCTCACTGCGGCCGGCCAGAATCTGGCCGACGGGATCGTGACCGAGCAATCGCAAGTGGCGCGGTACGGCACCGCGATCGTCAAAGAGTCGCGGCGTTTGACCGAGATGATCGGACAGGTTCTGGCTTACGGCGGCATGCAGTCGCGCCGCAAACTGTCGCTTGCGCCCGTCGATATCAATGTCGTGATCGACGAGGCGGTTGCGGCATGCCGATGGATGGCCGAGGAGCAGGGCGTGGCGATGGAAACGCACATCGATCGCGGGCTGCCGCTCGTCGAAGGCGACGCCGCGTCGCTCGCTCGGGCCGTACAGAATCTCATCGCCAACGCCGTCCGGCACGGCGCGTCAGGCAAGTGGGTGGCGATCAGCGCGTCGGCGGACGAGCGAAGCGTCGCGATTCGCGTCGAAGATCGGGGCGCGGGGATTGCCGCGCGCGATCTATCGCATCTGTTCGAGCCGTTCTACCGCGGCCGCGGGGCTGATCGCGTGCGCGGAAGCGGCCTCGGCCTCACCATCGTCAAACAGATCGCCGCTGCGCACGGAGGGAGCGTCACCGCCGAGCGGCGCCGGGAGCATGGCGCGGCATTCACGCTCCGGCTGCCGGCACGCTCTGTCGCCGAGCCGGTTTCGGAGATTGCGCAGCATGCCTGAGCTGCAGCGGCGCATCCTGCTGGTCGAAGACGAAGAGAGCCTGATCCTCACACTGCGCGACCGCTTCGAATCGGAGGGATATGCGGTGACCGTGCAGAGCGACGGCGAGTCGGCGCTGGCCGCGGGAACGCGCTCGCCGTTCGACCTCATCGTGCTCGACGTGGCGCTGCCGAAAAAGAACGGCTTCGATGTCTGCCGCGATCTTCGCCAGCGCGGAATCCAGACGCCGATCCTGATGCTCACCGCGCGCGGCCAGGTCGTCGACCGCGTCGTCGGTCTCAAGCTCGGCGCCGACGATTACCTGACCAAGCCCTTCGAGATGATGGAGCTTCTCGCCCGCGTCGAAGCGCTGCTGCGCCGCTCGCGCACGATGGCCGCGAACGCCTCCGACTCATTCGCCTTCGGCCCGATCCACGTCGATTTCCGGAGCGCCGAGGTGCGAAGGGAGGGAGCGCCGGTGGAGTTGTCGACCCTCGAGATCAAACTGCTCCGCTACTTCGTCGAGCACCGCGGTGCCGTCCTCGGACGCGACGAATTGCTCGACAAAGTCTGGGGCTACGACGCCACGCCGGTCACGCGCACGGTCGACGTGCACGTGGCCTCGCTGCGTCAAAAGCTAGAAGCGAATCCGTCGAAGCCTGAGTACATCGTGACTGTGCACGGGCTGGGGTACAAGTTCACTGGATAAAGGCATTTCACGCGGAGACGCGGAGGCGCGGAGCTTTTCTCCGCATCTCCGCGCCTCCGCGTGACCGTTGTATCTTCCCGCAATGCAATCCGTTCGCTTGACCGAGCCCGCCCGTCCTCTCGTGGACCAGGAGATCCCCGATCCTGCGTGCGCGTCCGACGAAGTCATTGTCGAGGTCCGCGCAGCCGGGATTTGCCATAGCGATGCGCACTACCGCGCCGGACGTGGCCGCGTCACGCTCCCGCTGACCCTCGGCCATGAGATCGCCGGCGTCGTCCTCGAGATCGGTGACGACGTCACGAACGTCGCGGTCGGCGATCGCGTCGCCGTGCACTACCTCATCTCTTGCGGAACATGCGCCGATTGCGTCCGCGGCGGCGAACAGTTCTGCGCTCACGGTGAGATGTTCGGCAAGGAACGCGACGGCGGCTTCGCTGAGTGGATCGTCATCCCCGCTCGCAACGCGGTGCTCATTCCGCCGTCGATTTCGTTCGATGAGGCCGCGGTGATGATGTGCTCGACCGCCACCGTCTACCACGCGCTGCGGCTGGCCGGACTTCAACCCGGCGAATCGCTCGCCATCATCGGATTCGGCGGCCTCGGCGTGTCCGCTCTGCAACTTGCCGGCGCGTTCGGAGCCAGCTCGATCACTGCAATCGACGTCGTTCCGGAGAAACTCGCAGCAGCCGCGGCCCTCGGCGCAGTTGGCATCGACGCCCGGCGCGACGACCTGTCGAACGAGATCAGGCGCATTACAGGCGGGCATGGAGCCGATGTCGTCCTCGATCTCGCCGGCATCGCATCGCCGCGGCTCGCCGCACTGCAATCACTCGCCCCCGGCGGCCGTCTCGTCCTCGTCGCCCTCGGCCCGCAGCCCTTCACCTTCGACCCCTACGCCGACGTCCTCACGCGCGAACGCCGCATCATCGGCTGCTCCGACCACCTCCTGGCCGAGCTCCCGGAGCTGATGGACCTCGCCCGCCGCGGCGACATCGACCTCTCGTCAGCAATCACGCGCCGCGTCCCACTCGAAGCGCAAGCGATCAACGAAGTGCTCGACGATCTCGACCGCGGAACGAGCCATCTTCGGGCGGTTGTGACGCGATGCCAGGCGAGGTAACTAACCCAAAAATAAGCGAGAAATGGGGATGAGACTCGGAAGGTCCATTGTTTCAGTAGTTTGCAAACAGACTGAACAATACAGCGAGGACCTTTCGAGTG
>OLLN01000363.1_pt1 | contig 92535 bp, 70 predicted proteins | sample 1604281 | NCBI WGS metagenome assembly OLLN01 (sample SAMEA104055716, study PRJEB20765) | soil metagenome | biome: Arctic tundra; feature: Polygonal ground; material: soil | place: USA | collected 2011-09 | depth 0-0.5 m | reverse complement strand
ATCGGTGTTCTCGACAATGTATCGCAGGCGCTCGGGCAGCCGCTCGATGAAGTCCGTCAGTTGCAGGACGACTCGCTCCGCTGGGACGCCGTTGCCGACGAGGCTCGCGCGTTCCTGAAAGTCATCGAGGGAGCCAACCTCGTTCGCCATCAACAGCTCGCGCTCATCGGGATGCAGGCGTACGCGATCGGGACACAGCTCGCCAAGGACCCGGACAAGGCAGTCCTCGTGCAGCACGTGGAGGAAGTCAAACGGCTGAAAGGCATCTCGCGCCGCAAGAAGCCGGCGCAAGCCCCGACGCCGGCAACCGCCCACGAAACGTCCGCGGCACCGAAAGCGTAGAGAAAGGAAAGGAGGCTGTGAACCCGGGCGCGCCAATCGCGCCCGGGTTCCATGACGGTCGGTGCTCGACTCTCCATCGTCCTCGGGCGAAGCGGTCAATCGCCATCCCGCCGGAAGAGAGAGACTCCGGGCGCGGACGCGTTTTTCTCCGCATCGGGTTCGGCGAAGCATCGTGGATCGGCAGCTTCGAGATCGGTCACATGAGCGTCAGTACGATCGTCATGATGCCCGACGGCAAGCAATTGCCGATCATTGGATTACGGGGCTCAGGGTCAACCTTGCATGACAGCGAACAGAAGTTCTGACATTCCTGTCAGTAGTTATGTCAACCTAGCGGCACTCACATGCCAAGGATCTTCGACAACATCGACCAGCAGCTTCTACCGGCGCTGCGGGATACGCTCGCTGTTTCGGAGCGTGCGGATTTCTGCGTTGGCTATTTCAACCTTCGCGGGTGGAAGGCCATCGACGACTACATCGAGAAATGGTCCGGCGTCGATGGCAAAGCCTGCCGTCTTCTCGTCGGGATGCAGAAGGCGCCGTCCGAAGAGTTCCGCGAAGCGATGTCGCTCGATCACGCCGACGGCATGGACATGGCCACCGCCACCCGAGAACGGAGGGAGCTGGCGAAGAAGTTTCAAGACCAGCTCACCATCGGTGCTCCCACGAATGAGGATGAAAAGGCGTTGCAGCGTCTGGCCGGTCAACTGCGAGCGAAGAAGGTCGTCGTCAAGCTGTTCCTCCGGCACACGCTTCACGCGAAGCTATACCTTCTGCACCGCACCGACAGGGTCAATCCGATGGCCGGCTTCGTCGGTAGCAGCAACCTGACGTTCAGCGGCTTGGAGAAACAGGGAGAGCTCAACGTCGACGTTATGGATCACGACGCCTGCGAGAAGCTGGCGAAATGGTTCGACGCGCGATGGAACGACACGTGGTGCATCGACATCTCCGAAGATCTGATCAAAGTCATCGAAGAAAGCTGGGCTCGCGCAGAACCGATCCCTCCGTACCACATCTACATCAAGCTCGCGTATCACCTCTCGCAGGAAGCCCGCGAAGGGCTTGCGGGCTTCTCGGTGCCGCGCGATCTCGACAAGAAACTGTTCGAATACCAGAAAGCCGCGGTCAAGATCGCTGCGCATCATCTGAACAAGCGCGGCGGTGTCCTGATCGGCGATGTCGTCGGACTCGGTAAGACGATGATGGCCACAGCGATTGCACGTATCTTCGATGAAGACTACGCGTTCGATTCGCTGATCATTTGCCCGAAGAACCTCGTTCCACTCTGGGAGCAGTATCGCGATCAGTACCGGCTGCGCGCCCGCATCGTGCCGCTCACGCGCGTGCAGCAGGAACTTCCGAAGCTGCGGCGCTACAGGCTCGTCATCATCGACGAGAGCCACAACCTCCGTAACCGGGAGGGCAGCCGGTTTCGCGCGATTCAGGAGTACGTTCTGGCGAACGAGAGCAAGTGCGTGCTGCTCTCGGCGACGCCCTACAACAAGACCTACCTCGATCTCTCCAACCAGCTCCGGCTCTTCATCGCCGATGAGCGCGACCTCGGCATCCGCCCTGAAGCCTTCCTGCGAGAGCTCGGCGGTGAGCTTGAATTCGCGCAGCGATTCCAGGCGCCGATCCGATCGCTCGCAGCATTCGAGAGGAGCGAGCACGCTGATGACTGGCGCGATCTGATGCGCCTCTACATGGTCCGCCGCACGCGTTCGTTCATCCAAGACAACTACGCGCAAACGGACCCGGAGAATGCCCGCAAGTACCTGACGCTCTATGACGGCTCGCGCTCGTACTTCCCAAAACGCGTCCCGCGAACACTCAAGTTTGCGATTGAGGATAACTCCGAGTCGGATCAGTACGCGAAGCTGTACTCCGACAAGGTCGTCGAGATCATCGATCGCCTGGAGCTCCCTCGCTACGGACTCGGCAACTATCTCGCGCCGGCGCCGCATCATCCGCCCACACAGGCCGAATCAGCGGTCATGGACGACCTGTCGCGCGCCGGCTACCGTTTGAAAGGCTTCTGCCGCACGAACCTGTTCAAGCGCCTCGAAAGCAGTGGCGCCGCCTTTCTGCAATCGGTCGAGCGCCACGTGCTGCGCAACTTCATTTCGTTGCACGCGCTCGAGAACGACCTGCCGCTTCCGATCGGAACGCAGGATGCCGAGCTTCTCGAAACACGCGACCTTCTCGACACCACTCGCAACGATGAAGACGTCGAAGATCCGTCGCAGACGCTCGCGCTCGACGACAACCGCCAGGAGATCATGGTGCGCACCGACGGCGGCCTGCGGACTGAAGCGCAGTTCCGCCAGCGCGCCGCGCAAATTTACGAGACCTACGCCACTCAATATCGCAAGCGATTCAAATGGCTCAAGGCCGCGCTCTTCGTTCGCGATCTCGGGAAGGATCTGAACAGCGATGCGAAGTCGCTCATGGAGATCTTCGCCCTTGCCGGCGAGTGGCGCGCTGACAACGACCGCAAGCTCGAAGCTTTGGAAACCCTGCTCAAGCGCGAGTCCGGCAAGGTCCTCGTCTTCACGCAGTTCGCCGACACCGTTCACTATCTCGCGAGGCAGCTTCAGAAGCGCGGCATCAAGGCATTGGCGGGCGTCACCGGTGACGCAGACAATCCCACCGAGTTTGCCTGGCGCTTCAGTCCGGTCTCGAACGAAAAACAGATCGCGCCGGAAGAGGAGCTGCGAGTCCTCATTGCAACCGATGTTCTCAGCGAAGGCCAGAACCTTCAGGACTGCGCCATCGTCGTGAACTACGACCTTCCCTGGGCCATCATCCGTTTGATTCAGCGCGCCGGCCGTGTTGACCGCATCGGCCAGAAGAGCGACCGCATTCTCTGCTACTCGTTCCTCCCCGCCGATGGCGTCGAGCGGATCATTCGTCTTCGCGGACGCGTACGCCAGCGACTGCGCCAGAACGCGGAAGTCGTCGGCACGGATGAGGCCTTTTTCGAGGATGACGACGACCGCCCGATCGTCGATCTCTACAACGAGCGCGACAACGTTCTCGACGGCGACGACGACCGCGAAGTCGATCTCGCCTCGCGCGCCTACCAGATATGGAAGAACGCCATCGACGCCGATCCATCCCTGGCAAAGACGATCCCTGAATTGCCGAATGTCATCTTCTCAGCACGCGCCTACGAGCCGGTCGCCGGCAGGCCACCTGGCGTCGTCGTCTACATGCGCACCAGCGACGGAACCGACGCGCTGGCCTGGATGGACGAATCGTCACGCTCGATCACACAATCGCAGCTCACGATCCTGCAGGCCGCCGAATGCGCAGCGGGAACACCTGCGATTCCGCATGCCGAGAATCACCACCAGATCGTCACCGCCGCCGTTCGCCACGTCGCCGCCGAAATGCAGAAAGCCACCTCGGGGGGCCAGCTTGGTCCGAAGACCGCCGCAAGATCGCGCGTCTTCGAGCGCCTTCGCGCGTACGCTGAGGCCGTGAAAGGAACACTCTTCGAGTCCGCGTCCGTCATCAAAGCCATCGAAGACATCTACCGCTTCCCGCTTCGTCAGTCCGCCTCCGACACGCTCAATCGCCAACTGCGCAGCGGCGTAACCGACGACGTCCTCGTGCAACTCGTCCTCGCCCTTCGCGAAGAAGACCGCCTCACCGTCTCCCACGAAACCGAAGAATCCCAGGAACCGCACATCATCTGCTCCCTCGGCCTTCGCGAGGTCCCACGATGATGCCGCCATCAGATTCTGGCTCTCGCCAAACTCTCCAATCGAGCGCCAGCGGAACGCTGGCGTCCTCGCCGGCTGGCCTGAGAGCGTCTCGCTCTCAACCGCCGCAGCACGCCGCCGAACCAACCTACGGGACCGTGGCGCTCCACCCTGACTGGAGGAGCCCTTGCGCGTGAACCTCGATCGCGTCCGCGATCTCTTCGCCAACTTCGACTTCGCCAGACTCTTCATCGAAGAGCTGCACTGGTCGCAGCCAAAGGCGCTCCCCTCGCGCGACGTGAAGGTTGACGAGATCACCTGGACTGCAAAACCGATCGCCCAACTCGCCGGCGTCGTTGTCCTCGAAGTCACGGCATCCAACGGCGACCTCGCCGACGCCAAAACTCGCACCGCAATCCACCGCGAGATCGCCAAAGTCCACTACGAGAACCTCCTCATCTTCGTCGATCAGGATCGCAACCGCAGCGAGTGGTTCTGGGTCAAGCGCGAGAATGGGAAGGAGCTTCCCCGCCCCCATCCCTTCGTCCGCGGTCAGCAGGGCGATCTCTTCCTCGGCAAGATCGGACCGCTTGTCTTCGACGAATACGACTTCGCCAGCGGCGATCCCTCCGTCGTCGAAGTCGCTCGCCGCCTTCGCCTCGGTCTCGACGTCGAGGAGGTCACCAAGAAGTTCTACAAGGAGTACCAGGCACAGCATCTCCAATTCATCGAGCTGATCTCCGGCATCGCCGACGACCGCCAGCGCCGCTGGTACGCCTCGGTACTCCTCAACCGGCTGATGTTCATCTGGTTCCTGCAGCGCAAAGGCTTCATCGACGACGGCAATCTTGAGTACCTGCCCTCGAAGCTCGATGAGAGCCGTGCACGAGGAAAGGACTCGTACTTCCGCGACTTCCTGAAGCTCCTGTTCTTCGAGGGGTTCGCCAAACCGGAACACGACCGCTCGCCGGAAGCCAAAGCACGCCTCGGCAATATCCGCTACCTGAACGGCGGCCTCTTCCTGCCGCACGCCATCGAGCAGTCGAATCCCGATATCGACGTTCCCGACCGCGCGTTCGAAAACCTCTTCGCGCTCTTCCGCCGCTTCAACTGGAACCTGAACGACACGCCGGGAAGCGATACCGATGAGATGAACCCCGACGTCCTCGGCTACATCTTCGAGAAGTACATCAACCAGAAGGCTTTCGGCGCCTACTACACGCGGCCTGAGATCACGACGTATCTCTGCGAGCGGACCATTCACCGGCTGATCCTCGACGCCGTCAACACGCCGGAGGAGATGAAGAAGCCGGGTCTGGCCGACAAAATCTACGCCTTCAAGACGATTGGCGATCTGATCCTCGGGCTCGACAACTTCCTCTGCCGCCGTCTCCTTTTCGAGGTCCTGCCGAGGCTTTCTATCCTCGATCCAGCCTGCGGCTCGGGCGCGTTTCTCGTCGCCGCCATGAAGACGCTGATGAACGTCTACGGCGCGCTCACCGGCTTCGCCCGCCTCAACGGCGACGCCGATCTGAAGCGGCGAATGATCGCGATTGAGAAAGATCACAAGAGCATCAACTACTTCATCAAACGATCGATTATCACGAACAATCTCTACGGCGTCGACATCATGGAGGAAGCCGTCGAGATCGCCCGGCTGCGCCTCTTCCTGACGCTCATCTCCTCGGCGCATTCGGTCGATGATCTCGAACCGTTGCCGAACATCGACTTCAACCTCCTCGCCGGCAACTCGCTCATCGGGTTGCTTCGCGTCGACGAGCAGAAGTTCGACGAGCAGACGAGCTTCCTGCGTAAGACCTATCGCCAGGTCGTCGATGAGAAGACACGGCAGGTCGCGGTCTATCGCGACGCCACCTCGTATGCCACTGACCTCCGTCAGATGCGCGACGACATCGATAAGCTGCGCGCCGAAGCGCGCATCTCACTCGACGACATCCTCCTGCAGCAGTTCCGGGAACTCGGCATCAAATACGAGCAGGCCACGTGGGATGACAAGAAGCAGCGTGAAGGCAAAGGGGTCAAGCGACCGCTGACCGTCGCCGACATCGAGGACCTCCAGCCATTTCACTGGGGATACGAGTTCGACGAAATCGTCAACAAGCGCGGCGGATTCGACGCGATCATCACGAATCCGCCGTGGGACAAGGTGAAACCAAACTCAAAAGAGTTCTTTGAGACCCACTCCGCGCTCGTCTCGAAGAACAACATGACCATTCACGATTTCGAGAGCGAGCAAAGCCGCATCCTAAACAACATCGACGTTCGGGCTTCCTGGCTTGCCTACCTCTCCAATTTTCCGCACCAGTCAGGATATTTTCGCTTGACGGATGACTACTCACACCAGATGAGCGAGATCGAAGGTCGGAATCAAAGCTCTGACCTGAACTTATACAAGTTATTCATCGAACGCTCGTTCCGGCTGCTCGCTCCAGCAGGAAGTTGTGGAATGATCGTCCAAGGTGGTTTCCATAGCGATTCGGGCGCGAAGGGTCTACGAGAACTTTTGTTTACAGACGCTGACGTAGACTCCTTGTTTGTCTTAGCCAATGAGCGATTCATTTTTGAGAATGTTGACCATCGTCAGAAATTCTGCGTGCTGACATTTCATCGGGGTGCGGCGACAGAGAGTCTTCGAGCAGCGTTCCGAATCAACCCTCGTGAGGCAATAACGGTTAAGCAATTGGAAACGTTTCTGCACGACGAGCGTCAGCACGTTCAGATTCCTATCGCGATGGTTAGACGTTTCTCTCCTCATACGACGTCGGTAATGGAATTTCGTGGCGCGAGCGACATGGACATCGCGACAAAACTTTACCGGTACGCCCCTTTGGGAAAAGAACAAGTTGGCAAGTGGAACATCCGATTCACGAACGAGTTTCACATGACCCAGGACGGCCGCCGCCTTTTCGATAAATCCCCTGGCGGAGATCGACTTCCACTCATCGAAGGCAAGAGTTTCGAGCAGTACGATGCAGACTTCGGAGTGCCCCGCTTTTGGGTCAGCGAGCGACGCGGGCGCGAGCGGCTGCTAAGAAATACCCCGGACAACGGACAACTACTCGACTATCAGCTCTACAGGTTGGCGTATCGCGACGTAGCATCGAGTACAAACAAGCGAACGATGATCTGCACGATCTTGCCGCGAAGGGTGTTTGCAGGCCATACCGTAAATCTTCAGGCGATCAATGCCAATCGGACTGAGAGTGGGCTTCGAATGCCGAATACGAAGGAGATAGTGGTTCTCGCCGCGATCTTCAACAGTTTCGTGTGCGATTGGCTCCTCAGGATGCAGGTCGCTCAGCACGTGAGTTTTTTCTATGTCTATCAACTCCCGATCCCTCGTTTGGCTGAGGGTGACGACTACTTCTGCGAGCTTCTTCCACGTTCGGCTCGGCTCCTCTGCGTCTCAGACAAGTTCGACGCCTTGGCAGAGGAGGCTGGTCTGGCTAAAGACTATTCGCCGCCGTTGAACCCCGAGGAACGTCTAACGCTCCGTACTGAGATAGACGCAGTTGTGGCTCATCTCTACGGTCTGACGGAGAGTGAACTGGAGCACGTTCTCACATCTTTCGCGGTCGTTAACGAGGACGTAAAGAGCCGGGTGCTCGCGGCGTTCCGCAATTGGAAACCCCCATCCGACGATCCCCTCCTCCGCCTCATCGCCGCCGGCGAATCTGCGCGACTCGAATTCAAATCTACAGCGCGATGGGACCTAAAGCTCTTGCAAGCCAGCAAGACGCTGGAACACGTCATCGTCAAGACCATCGCCTCCTTCATGAACAGCGACGGCGGAACCCTGTTGATCGGCGTCGCCGACAACGGCGAGATCCTCGGACTCGCTCCCGACTTCAAGACGCACGGCAAGAGGCCCAACGCCGACGGCTTCGAGAACTGGCTGACCGGCCTGCTACTCGAAGCGATCGGCCGCGACCGCATCCGCCTCCTCCGCGTCAGCTTCCAGACCATCGAAGGAAAGACCGTCTGCCGCGTGGACGTCGATCGTTCTCCACGTCCGGTCTACGCAGCCGGTGAAAAGGGTGCAGAAGCGTTTTACGTCCGCGCCGGCAACTCCACCCGCGAGCTGTCCATATCCGAGGTACACGCCTACGTCGATGAGCACTTCCGCGCGCAGGTGATCGATCCGGCGACGGAAGGTACGCCGTCACAAACGTCGGAACGTACACCATTACAGACGTCGGAACGTAGGTCGGACTCTCTAGTCCGACAAGACGAGCAGTCGGACCGACCTACGTCTAACGTCCCGCTCGCAAACGCTGACGATCCCTCGGACGTTGCGCCTGCCAAGTCGAGCGCTCAGGCACGGCTGCCAATGCAAGCCCCGACCGTCAGCCGCAAAATCGATCTCTCCGCCCACGGCCTTTTCCGCAAACAGGAAACCGCCAAGCCGTCACCATCACCCGCGACGCCCGAGGCGAATGCGGAAGACGACGAAGACGACTCATCCCCACGCCGTCGCCTCGTCGATCAAGTCGAGACCGAAGAGGTGCTGGCAATCATCCGCGACGTCGTCTCCACCGCCGAACCGATGCCGCGCGAAGATGCCATCAAAGACATCGCCACCCAACTCGGCGCCGAGCGCGTCGGCGCCCGCATCCGCGACTTCATCGACGGTATGCTCAACACCGCCTCCCGCCGCCTCATCATCGAGACCCGCGATGGCGGCCTCGTTGCCTGTACCCGCTCCATCGACGACTACCACCGCGACTTCCTCAAGACCGCCCTCAAAGCCGTCATCGGCCGCACATGGACGGACGAATCCGACGCCCTCCGCGCCGCCACCCGCCACCTCGGCTTCCGCCGCACCGGCCCCAAAATCGAGCGCGCCTTCAAATCCGCCATCAACGGCCTCCTGCGCCAGAATGAGCTGGAGCGCAACGGCCGCTCTTTGAGGAGACCAATCCCATGAGTCGCCGCGGCGCGATCCGCTTGAAGGCTGGAGGCACCGAGGTCGCATGACCGACCGCATGAAAAAAGGAGAACGGCTATGGCCGATTCACAGAAACACCTGAAGATCTGGTACGACGCCGAAGGCGACTACCTCGAAGTGATCTTCGACCAGAAGGCCGGATACTTCCGCGAAACCGGGAACGACCAGGTGATGGAGAAAGTCGACGAGGAAGGGAACGTCCTCGGCTTCTCAGTGCTGCGCGTCAGCGCCATGAAGGAGAAGCCGCTCGACGTGGCGCTGTGAACAATGGGACCAACTCATCTTGGCCGGTTCTCCCCGCCGGACCTCGGCCCGTTCCGGTTGTTGTACGGGCAGCGGACGAACACTTGCGCGAACACTTGCAGGATCGAATCCGAAAACGAAACGCCGCCCGGTCTTGCTGACCTGAGCGGCGTGAGTAATTTAGGAATGGTAGGCGCTACCGGACTCGAACCGGTGACCCCCACCGTGTGAAGGGCACGCCTGTAATGTAGCCTTACTGCTGCATCATCAGTAACTTGCACTGACGGAAGCGGTTCGGATTCGACTCCCATCCGTCCGCGGACACATGGAGGATGGCTTATGCCTCGCCGCGGAAGCAACGGATGAAGAGTCAATGAAGAGTCGGTTTAGGCGACGGCCAAACTACGCCCTGCCGTTGGAGCGGGCTCTCGCAATTTCGTCGACGTGCGCGCGAGCTCGATTGCTCATAACGGCACAGGCTGGAAACCGTCGGTTCTTTCATGGGCCCCGTCATTCTCGCGGTCCCGGACGGGGCATCGTTGGAGTTGACGTCCCGGTTACCGAGCGGTAGTTGCCGCGCTTAGTCACTCACTCGACGACGCTCTTCCAGTTGAGGATCATCGTCATCGGCGACGTCGCCGTGTCGGGGATTGCGTTCAGCAGAAACGTGTCGTCCGGGGCAACATCGTATTGAGCGAAGTCGCGGACATTCCGGAGGTTCACCGGAAAGAGAGGCTGCGGCGGCTGCGCGGAGAGCGTGCCGTCGGCGTTTACTGTCAACGCGCTTTCAGACAGCTTTCCGGCGGCACTGATGAAGAAAAGAGATGTGCGGGTGCGGCTCCACACCGGTTCGTAACCGCCCTCCGATGAAATCTGCCATTTGCTCCCATTCGCCGGGAACGGCTGAACGTAGATCTCGTCGCGTCCGCTCTCATTCGATGCGTAGGCAACGAAGCGGCCATCGCGGGAGAAGCGGGGCGATGTCTCGCTGGCGCGAGACGTGACGAACGGGAGCGGTTTCGATCGCGGAAGCAAGTAGGAGCTGATGTCGTACGGGTCGCCCGGGCGCGGACGCGTGGACGCCAGCAGTGACTTTCCGTCTGGCGACCAGTCGGTCCCGTAAACGAATTTCGGTTCATCGGCTGCGACCGTAGCTCCGCCGCCGGAGAGACGCTTTCGCATCAGTGTGATCTGGTCACCACTTTCGAAGATGTAGGCAATCTCGCGGTCATCCGGGGCCCACACCGGCAGGCTCTCGTTCTCCGGCGCAAACGTGAACCGCGTCGCGCCTTTTCCGCCCATGTCGTAGATCCAGATGTCACCGGCACCGTTCGTCGCGCTCATGTCGACGGCGATCCGCGACCCGTCGTGAGAGAGTTGTGGACTGAAATAGAATGCCGGCTGTCCGATCGTGGCCAGTCGCTTTCCCGTCCGGTCGACGCGCTGCAACTCCGTCCGCAGTTCGCTTCCTTCAGGAAGAAAAACCAGTTCGTCCTCGGTCACGGAAAAGGCCGCGCCGGATCCGAAGTCCTGAACCTTCGTGATTGCTTTCGGTTCGCCCGTGAGGCGCAACCCGCCCACGTCGAATGGCTGCGCGTACAGCATGCCGGCGCGCATGAAGAACAGGTGACCGTTGGCATAGACCGCGCTGCGGCCGCGCACGAGCATTCGCGGCGGCTCACCGCCGTCGATCGAGACGAGAAAGATTTCGGCGTTCGCATCGAGGTACACGTTTCCTACGTTGGAATACGCCGACGTCGTACAGAGGAGGTGTCGTCCATCCGGTAGTGCTCGCACCTCGCTGACAAAGGCGTTTTTCGCGATGGGCGGAAGCGCCACCGGGTCGCCGCCTGCGGATGCGCCGGCTCGATAGAGACGGCCACCGGCTGCCCAGACGATCCTTCCGTCCGAGGTCCACATCGGTGACGTGTCGTCGCTCACTGTCGTCACGATCTCGTCGGGGCTGCCGCTGCCTTCGGCCGAGATCTTCATCACCTTCGGTCCGAGGCAGAAGCCGATCTGTGTCCCATCCGGAGACCAGAATGGCGAGCGGGCGCCGGAAGTGCCGTTCAGTATCCGCCAGCCGCTCTCGGTCAGCTTTCGAACGAGCAGCACGCTTGTTCCGCTCGCGCTCAGTCCGGCGTAGACGATCTTAGTCCCGTCCAGCGAAAGAGCCATCGCGCCGGCGTCATAGTCAATCGGCGATCCCTCGGGCGTTTGAATCGTGACGCGATACGCGCGCTGCGCGGTGTGTGTTCGCTGCCATCGCGCTCCGCCGAACCAGGCCAGCGCCGCGGCGGCGGCGACAGCCAGCGGCCACAAAAAAATCTGCTTCCGCGGGCGGCCCAGTCGAGGGGCCGCAGTTCCGGTTTGCGAGAACGTTTCGCTGATCCATCGCAGTTGCAGCACGACGTCGTGTGCCGTCTGGATGCGCTCATCGGCGTCTTTCGCCAGGCAGCCGCGAACCACCTGCTCGAATGCGGGCGGCGTCAGCGGCTGAAGGGCACTGATCGGCTTTGGCTCGCCGGACACGATCGCCGCGATCAGGCTCGTCCTCGTCTTACCCTCGAATGCGCGTTTGCCGGTTGCCATCTCGTACAGTAGCGCGCCGAGGGCGAAGATGTCGCTCCGCGCGTCGGCCTCACTTCCTTCGAGTTGCTCGGGGGCCATGTACTGGAACGTGCCGAGGATCGTTCCTTCCTGCGTCAACGGTTTGGCCTCGGTGGGGAGCATCGTGCCGGCGACAAGGGCGGGAGTGTGGGTCGTCTTGGCCAGCCCGAAGTCGAGCAGCTTTGCGCCGCTCTTCGTAATGACGACGTTGCCCGGCTTCAGATCGCGGTGAACGACGCCCGCATGATGGGCCTTGTCGAGGGCGTCGGAGATCTCGATGCCATAGCGCAGGACATCGCGGAACGGCAGCGGCCCACGAGCGAGGCGGTCCGCGAGCGACTCGCCGTCGAGCAGCTCCATGACCAGGTACTCGACGCCGTTGTCGCTCCCAACGTCGTGGAGAGTGCAGATGTTGGGATGATTGAGCTGCGAGATTGTCCTGGCCTCGCGCTCGAACCGGAGTTTGAGTTGCGCGTCGTTCGCAAACTTCTCCGGCAGCACTTTGATGGCGACGGTGCGGTCAAGACGCGTATCGCGCGCTTTGAAAACCTCGCCCATACCACCGGCCCCGAGGAGCGCGACGACCTCGTACGGCCCGAGGCGCGTACCGGCGGAGATGGTCATTGAGTGCGGCGGCATTGTACGTCTTCGGGGGACATACAGCAGCGAGACGATCACTCGCATGCCGGAGCTTCGGCACCGATCACCAGCAGCGGACACGTCGGCGCCGGCTCCTTGCTGTTGCAGCGATGGTCGGGATGGCCACGTACGCGTCTCGACTAGGTGTTGCGCGACAGGTGACACAGACCAACCTATTCGGACTCGTTCGGAAGTGTGCAGGAGGCCCTCTGGCGGAATCCCCGATGGTCGCCGCTACGCGAAATCGATCGCGGAGAATCCGCATTGAACGTCGTCATGAATTGCAGGAGTTGTTGAAGCGGTAGTAGTGCCCGCGGTTGCCTCCACGTGCAAGCTTTACGCAATTCTCCGCGGAACTCTTAGATAGACAAAGCTAAGAAGCCGAGCGTCCGTCAGCTCGGCTCCACGCGACGAGTGTTCACGGCATCGGATGAAGAGTTGGATGAAGAGTTCGCAGGCAAACTGTCCATAGGTTCGGACAAGAAACGAAAGGCCACGAGTCGTGCAACTCGTGGCCTTGGAAGAACTTACGTTTTGGTAGGCGCTACCGGACTCGAACCGGTGACCCCCACCGTGTGAAGGTGATGCTCTACCAACTGAGCTAAGCGCCTGCTTGGGATCGTCTCAACGAGCTGTGTTTCCTCGCTATTTCAGCGAGGGTGGACAGGATAGTGCGTGCGTTCACGCGCGTCAACGACGTATCGGTGGCGGGGTCAACCGCGCTGCTCGCGCAGCGGGCTGTAGATCTCGGTGTGGCTTACTTCGAGGCGCTCGGCGAGGATGGACATCTCGCGGTCCAGGGCCGGTGCGACTTCGGCGGCGAAAGTGCGGCCGCGGGCGATTTGCTGCTGGATGAATTCGCAGAAGCGGTAGGACTCGACGTAGAAGTGGACGTCGGTGTTGGCGTACTCGGTCCAGAAGGCGTCGAGCATTTCGCGCAGGTCGGGGCCGAGGGCTGCCGTCTGCGGTGAGATAGGATGGACGCGTCGCGCATGCGGGCGATGCGTCCGGATACCTTGCATGCCCGGACGGCGAAGCTCTCCTCGAGTTTCGCGATCGGTGCATCGCCAAAAGCGCATCGGCTGGAGGAGGAGAAGGCGCGTCATGTTCGAGTCGCTGCTCGCAAGATCGTTCCTCGCCCCGACCCATTCAGCGTCGATCCGTCGAGAGGAGTCAGCACTGATTCTCCTCAATCTCGCGGTGCTCGCCGGGATCGCCGTTGCACACGTTCTTTTCAGCCCGCTCCTCGGCACGCTGTCGCGCATTTTCTATCTGCTCCTGCTGGGGCGGTTTCTTATGCAGACCGTCGAACTGTTCTGGCTTCAGAGCCTGAAGGATCAGGACAATGTCCTTTTGCTCGCCTATTCACATGCTTCGATCTGGCTGAGCCTCCTGTTTGCGTTTCTCCTCTCGCGACTGAGCGGTATCCAGGACAGCCATTACGTGGTGCTGATGCTCATCCCAATCATCGCCGCGTCGTTTCGCTACACATTCGTGGGGGTGGCGACGGTCGTTTGTGCGGCGGCGGCCATTACGTTCGGCGAGCTGTGGCTGTTTTTCCGGGCGCACCCGCAACGTCCGACCGAGTATTTCGAGGCGGCGAGTGTCGTGCTGACGTATGCCGTCATCGGAATCGTGGTCTCTCTGCTCACGCGCCAGATCCGCTCCGAGCAGGAAACGCTTCGCACGAACCTGCTGGAACTGCAGCGAACGAGGGACCGTCTGGTCGAAGAGGAGAAGCTCGCCGCGGTGGGAAGGCTTTCCAGTGCCATCGCGCACGAGATCAGGAATCCCGTGGCTCTGATCGTCAGCTCGCTTTCCATGGCGCGCCGGGGCGAAACGAACTCGCTCTCGCGGGACGAGCTCTTCGAAATCATGCAGCAGGAATCGTCGCGTCTGGAACGGATCACCACCGACTTTCTCACGTTCACGCGGAACATGCGGCCGGAGGTTTCCGAGACTTCCGTGGCGACGGCGCTCGGCTATATCGCCGATCTCACTCGATCACGCTCCATCGAGAACGGCATTGCGGTCTCGGTCCGATGTGACGACTCCCTGGCCGCGTCTCTCGATTCGTTCCGGGTGCATCAGGCGCTGCTGAATCTCGTGGTGAACGCCATCGAGGCGACACCGCGCGGCGGATCGATTCTCCTCGGAGGGGAGCGCCGCGGATTCGACATAGCACTTTTCGTCGAGAACACCGGCGATGCGATCCCGGCCGCCATCCAGGATCGACTGTTCGAGCCGTTCTTCACAACACGGGGCTCAGGCTCCGGCCTCGGGCTCGCAATCGCGCGACGAGTCGCGCACGATCACGGCGGCGAAGCGCTGCTCGAGTGCAACGAACCGGGACGTGTGCGCTTCACGCTTCTCTTCCCCGGCGCGCTGCGGCATGCTTCGCCCGAGGAGCAGACTCTTGGCTCGCATTCTTCTCGTTGACGACGAAGCGAACATCCGCCGCATCCTCGGCTCGGTCCTTCGCGACGACGGGCACGAAATCGTCGAGTCGCGCACGGTCGGGGAGTCGCTGCTGGCCCTCCGCGCCGGCATTTACGATCTCGTGATCGCCGACCAGAAGATGCCGGACGGGGAGGGCCTGCAGATCGTCGATTCCTGCCGCGAGATCGATCCGGCCCTGCCTGTGGTCATGCTGACCGCGTACGCGACGATCGAGCTCGCGGTCGAAGCAATGCGGCGGGGTGCGTTCGACTTCATTACCAAACCGTTCCAGCCCGACCAGGTACGCTCCGTTGTCCGCCGGGCCACCGAACGCGCCGCGCTCGTGCGGGAGAACGAAGCGCTGCGCATGCAGGTCGGGCGCCTCGGCGGGACAGCACGGCTCATCGGAAACTCACCTGCCATCGAGCAGGTTCGTTCGCTCGTCGAGCGCGTCGGCCCTACCAGCGCGACCGTCCTCATCACAGGCGAGACCGGAAGCGGGAAAGAGCTCGTCGCGCGCGAACTGCACGCGCAGAGTGCGCGGGCGGCGAAGGCCTTTGTCGCAGTGAACTGCGCGGGGCTCACCGAGACCCTGCTCGAAAGCGAGCTTTTCGGCCACGAGCGAGGAGCGTTCACCGGCGCCGATCGTGCGCGACAGGGCTTCTTCGAAGCGGCGCACCGCGGAACGCTGTTCCTCGACGAGGCAGCCGAGATGTCGCTGCCGCTCCAGGCAAAACTCCTGCGCGTTCTCGTCGACGGCGTCGTGACGCGCGTGGGCTCGACGACTACGCGGACAGTCGACGTCCGCATCATCGCGGCGACGAATCGCGACCTGCGAGAGCGCATCGCCCAGGGACTTTTTCGCGAAGACCTCTTCTACCGCCTCGCCGTCGTGCCGATCGCGGTTCCAGCGCTCCGCGAGCGCGCCGAGGACATTGAGCTGCTGGCGCATCACTTCCTCGGCGAGATCGGACGCCAGTCGCGGTCCCACGTCCGCGCGATCTCCCACGACGCGATCGAAAAGCTGCGGTCTTATCCGTTTCCGGGGAACGTCCGCGAGCTGAGGAACCTGATCGAGCGGGCCACCATCCTGGCCCGGGGAGAGTGTCTGGAAGCCTCGGATTTTCCGGAGCTCGATGCGCCGCGGCCGCTCGCGAGCGACCCGAGGTCGAGGATGGATCTCAAGATGGCTCTCCTCGACTTCGAGCGCGAAATGATTCTCCGAGCGCTCGAGATGTCCGGCGGCGTACAGGCCGAGGCCGCGCGGCGTCTCGGAATTTCCCGCAGCGACATCGGCTACAAGATCCGGAAGCACGCCATCGACGTCGCGACGAAGTAGGCAGTTCCTCGTCCGAATCCTCGAACACGCGTCCGAAGAATCGCACAGCGCGAGGTCCTTTCCGGGTCCGCTCCGTCGCGTTCTCAACGACTTACGCGTAACACTGCGGTGGTATCCCGCTTGCGCAATCACTCCTCATCGACGTCCGCGCGACGCGGACAAATCAGTCGATAGGAGGGTTCCCCATATGAGAAAAACAGTCCTGTTTTCAATGTTGGTTCTTCTGACCGCATTCCTTTCTACGGTCGCGAGCGCGGCCCCGGGCAACACGCTCGACAACCTTCAGACGGCCTATAACGGTGAGAGCAACGCCGGCGCGAAATATCTCGCGTACGCCGAGAAGGCGGACGCTGAAGGTTACAAAGGAATCGCGTCTCTGTTCCGCGCAGCGTCGAAAGCCGAAAGCGTCCATGCCGCGAACCATGCCGTCGTGATCAAGAAGCTCGGCGGAACGCCGGCGATGAAGATCGAGCTTCCGGCGATCCTGTCGACGACCGAGAACCTTAAGGACTCAGTGAAGGGCGAGTCCTACGAGCGCGATTCGATGTATCCGGAGTTCATTAAGCAAGCCAGAAGTGAAGGCAACAGCGCTGCGGTCCGCACATTCAATCTGGCGAAGACCGCCGAGGCCGAGCATGCCACTCTCTACTCGAAGGCATTGAAGAATCCCGACGCGATGAAAGCTGCGACGAACTTCTACGTATGCTCGGTGTGCGGCTACACCACGACGAACCTGGACTTCGCGAAGTGTCTCTCCTGCTTCAATCCCAAAGATAAGTACGTGAAGGTCGCATGACGCCCGGTGAGGCCGAAAGGAGCCGCAAATGATCAACTTTCCGCCGATACCGTCGTGGGATGGTCTGCATCCGCTGATCGTCCATTTCCCGATTGCTCTACTCCTCATCGCTCCCCTGTTCGTGCTGATCGGCGCGCTTTTGTCTCCTCTGAAGGGGCGCACATGGTTCTTGACGGCGCTCGTTCTCATGGCCGTCGGAACGCTATCGATCTTCGTGGCCGTGTCGACGGGTGAGGCAGCGGGCGAGCTGGCCGATCGAAACCAGGCGGTGAGTGCGGTCCTCGATCGGCATGGAGAGCTCGCGGAAACAACACGAGTCGTGTTTGCCGTACTCACGATGATCTTCGCGACGATCGTCCTGACGCCGATGGCGCTGCGACGCCTGCCCGGCCGTGTGACTTCGAGTGTCCTGGCCCTGGTCTTCCTGCTGTTCTACGGAGCCGGAGGACTCCTGCTGGTCAACACCGCACACAACGGTGGCCGCCTCGTTCACGAGATGGGCGTGCACGCGATGGTCGCGCAATCAGGCGGTCCGCCGGTTGCGACCACGCCTTCGGATGAGAAGGCCCAGGAGAAGGCCGAGGAGAAGGACTGAGGCGTGCTCCGTGCTGCGAGCCGCAGGCAATCGAACTTGCGGCTCGCGGCGCTTTCTTTCGAGTGGAGCGTGGTATCGATCACGGAGGAGACGGAGGCGACTGCTTGTTGATGGCGTCGATCTGCGCCGGGATCTCGTTGAGCCGGTTGTTGACTCGGTCTTCGTCGATATCGCCGCCGTAATCGGTGAGGTTGCGACCTAGAAGTGGACGTCGGTGTTGGCGTACTCGGCCAGACGGCGTCGAGGTTGCCGCGAACCTGGAGCGAGACGCTCACGCGAAGACGCAAGACGCGAAGAGAACGGTCCCCTTTGCGGCTTCGCGTCTTCGCGTGACCGGGTCTCACGGCTCCTTCAACCAGCCGATCGAGACCACGATTTGCCAGAGCCGCTTTGGCTCTTCGGGCTTGTCGTCCGAGGTTGACAGCGTCAGCTTGTGCTCCATGCCGGTGATGTAGCCGAAGCGATACAGCGGAGGGCGATTCTTCTTCACGAGCTTGTACCGGTAGTGAAGCGCCCGCTCGCCGGAGATCGTGAGCAGTTCCGATGAGTAATCGGACATCGTTTCGGGTTCCACGGCCTTGCGCGTGCTGCTCTCGAAGTTCGTGGCAAAGCTCTCCGTGATGATGTCTCCGCCGGGCCTGTACGACTCCATCACGACCAGATCGTCGAACGTTTTGGGATCGCGAGCGAGCCATCCGACGGTGTGATTGATTGCATCGGGCCAGCGTGGGTCGGCCTTCTCGTCGAACGCGCGCATCTCGAACCACTCCCAATTCAGCGGCACGTGGATCTGGAACCAGCCATCGGGAGAATGGAACGTTCCGGCGCGAAGATACCGCGCCGGCAGCGGTGCCATGCCGTGCGGCGTCGATGCGAGCGCGAGGGCTGCAAGAGCGATGATCGCAATCGCTAGGGCGAAGCGAGTTGGATGCATTTCGCGAGTATTCGGTGGACGCGGTTTCGAGCGAGTGATGGTGGTCACGAGGGTGAGCGTGGATGACTAGCTTGCTGGCTGCGGCGGACGTCATGGCAACGTGCGGGTTTCGCGGGCACCCGCGACCAGCGGTGTACGTGCTTCAACGCACGCGTCCAACAGGATTCCAGCCATACGGGCCAGCGTCTCGCGATCCTTCACCGCGATCCGGATGGCATGCTGCCCCAGGTTTGCTCCCATGTTCGACGTATCGCGGATGAAAAGGCCGCGCTGCCTACAGCGAGCCACGACATCGGCCGCAGACGGTCCGCTCTCGGGAAGGTGGCAGAGGAGAAAGTTCGCCACGCCCGGAATGATCTCCATCGACGGAATGGACGCCAGAACTTCTGTCAGCTCGGCGCGCAACACTGCCGTCTGTCGATATCGCTCCGCGTAGTAGTCGCGATCCTTCAGCGCAGCAACGGCGGCGACTTGTCCGGGCAGGCTCACCGCCCACGGAGGCGTGATGGCGCGCAACCGTTCCAGCAGGTGCGGCGGCGCACAGAGATAGGCGCAACGAAGCCCGCTGAGCGCGTAGACCTTCGACATCGACTTGCAGATGATGACGTTCGATCGGCTGGCCGCGAATGTCTCCAACGACTCGTTCGGGCCGAGGTAATCGACGTAGGTCTCGTCGATCCAAACGAGCGTTTGGGCGGGCACCTGTCGGAGAAATGCCTCTAACTCTTCGCGCGGGATGTGCTGTCCGGTCGGACTGTCCGGATTCACGAGAACAAGGAGGTCGTATCCCGCCCTGAGTGCGCCGAGCATCCGAAGGAGATCGATCCGATACTGATTCTCGCGCGAGAGCACGAGTCGATCGACCCGGCAGCGGATCACTTTCTCGAGCACGTGCGCATACTCGCCATACGCCGGCTCGGGCAGAAGAACGTGCGAGGTAGCGCTCAGCCATTCTCGCAGCGCAAGAAAAATAAGGCTCGATGATCCCGCACCCGGCAGCACCGCTTTCGCATCCACTCCTCGGGTACGCGCGATGCTACGGATCATCCCCTCGCAACTGGTGGGCGGGGATGTTCGCGCCATCCAGGGAAGGTATTCGCGAAGCGCGGAGACGACGCGCGGTGATGGCGGGAACCAGGCGTCGAGCACATCGGCATTGATCACCGACGCGCTGCGGTCGAGATGGTCGAATTCGTCGCCGATGGCGTCGAAGAATGCGCCGCCATGAAAGCACTCAGCAGGCTTGTGAAACGGAACGACCAGATCCCACTGCGCCACTTCCTCCAACCGTTCGAGCAGAGCTCCGAAACGGCTCATGTGCTCGCGCATCGCGGCAACGCGCTCGCTCATGAGCCTGAACACGACCGCTCCTGACTGAAACTCTCGTCCGAACGCGCGCAGCCCAGCTTTGGCGTAAAGACTGCGCACTTCACGCCGTCCGATCGAGACGATTCGTGTCCCGCCGATTGCCTCGATCCAGCGAAAGGCGGCATACATCAGCAGGAACGCAGCGCCGGTGCCGCGATACGCCGGCAGCACCGTGAGGATACGCGCCTCGTACGTCCCCTCGTCGAGCGCGAACGGGATCTCATCGCGCCGCAGGTACTTGTCGAGCGAGTAGAGCCCGTTCCGCGGAGTCGTAATGCTGATGAAACCAGCGATTGCTCCGGCGATCTCCGCAACAATGTAGACATTATCTTCATCCAGCGAATCGCGCAGCGCCTTCTCCTCGTTCTCGCGATGCTGATGCAACTCCCGCGCATAAACCTCATGCCGCAGCCCATAGATCGCCGGCCGATCCCCCTCGGTGGCCAGCCTCACACGAATCGCTCTGGAACGAGATCCCGGATTGCCCATGACGCACTCCTTTGATTTGAGTCACTTCCGCACACTACCGATAGGAACGCGACGTCAGATTGTACCGGGACGCTGGTGAAGTACCGCCTCCAAGCCCTAGTTTTTCCCACTAACTCTTCTCCGTAACGCGCTTTAATCGCCGTCAGCATCCTCCCGCTCGCCGATTTTACTTCCCAATGGCAGAAGAACAAGGTGAATCGGCACCGTTGTCTTACAGTAGTGTTCGAAGGGTTCCTTATATGCATTTCGGAGCGAGCGCGTTTCGCTCATTCCGCGAACTATATTCATCACCGCAACAGCGAGTGGAAAAATGGCAAACCACCAGTCGTTGGACACGAAAAAAGTGCCGACAGACATAATGAACTGACCAAAGTAGATCGGGTGCCTCATCACACTATAGATGCCCCGCGTGACAAATTTTTGGTCATCTTGGTTCGCGTAGTTGTAGATCTTTGTGCCCCAGTGCCCATTAAGAGCGACACGGCCGGCAAGCGCAAGTGCCAAGCCCCACGCCACCAGCGCAAATCCGACCCCTAGTAAGATGGTATTCCCCGCACTCCCGCTGGTAACGATCGGATGCTGCAACCTTCCGAACATTACGAACTGATATCCGACGAATGCAGACGTCGTTATTGGGAAAATCCTTAGGATCGGCCAATTGTGGTACTCCACCGTCCGCTTAGGACGTAGGTGATTTATCCGCTCGTACTGGTCGATCGAGTAGTACATGAATGCGAGCAACGCCCAGAACGTCAGCACAAACCGCACTGGCAATGAGAATAACTCCCACCGTCTAATCAGAAAGGGAAGGACGAACTCGAGCGCGGTTATCATTTCTTAGTTCCAGTTTTGGGAAGTCGGCGTGCGACGGTTCCCCACGCCAAGGTCATGACAATGAGGAGAACAACCGCGTTCGCCATGTTCAGTTCCCGCCGGTGAAGACTCATCGCACTTACCGCTTTGACACCGAGTGAATATCCGACGAAAAACCACAGGACGCCCCAAGTGCTACATCCTGCTGCAGTGTACAGCAGAAACTTTGTGACATTCATCTTTGCGACGCCTGCCGGCACGGAGATTATTGATCGGAGGACCGGCACGCAACGAAATGCGAACACTACGACTGGGCCACGTCGAGCAAATATGGCTTCGACCTCAGTCAACAGTCGATCCGCGTGTTGTGCGGTAAGTAAGGCAAAACGCTTGGTCATCGCAGGTCCGAAAACCCGTGCGATAATGTACAGGAGTGTTGTGCCAAGGACGTTTCCTAGGATGCCAGCTGCAAGGACAACTGCAGGTTGCTGATCTCCAGAAGCACACACGCCTCCTACCCCCGCCCAAACGAATTCACTCGGTGGAAACGAAGCAAAGCCATTCGCAAGCATCAATGCGAATGCTGCAATGGCCAACCGCCATTGAGTAAGCTGAAACAGAAACTCCATTCGTTGCAGCTCCCAGCTTTGTCGCGGGAGACGTTACCGCAAGTTGGGGGAATGTCAAGCGCGCATCTTGGGCTTACGCTCCAGCGCGGATTGGACAGCTACAGCGTGGGGCAAGACAGTGGGATGCCGTTGATCCTTGAGTCTAGCAGGTGCGATTTTGGTATCTGTAGTTGTAGTTCAGCTGGGTTATCTGGAGAATCAACTTAGCGGACGACGGCCTTCCTCAAATCCTGCAGCCTTAAGTTGAGTTTCCAGAAATGCACCCAACCTGCCGCTCGTCAGCCACAACCACTACGACCACATGGACGTGGCCACGTTGCGCGCGTTGCAGGAGCGGCACCAGCCTTCCATCGTCACGCCGCTCGGCAACTCTGCGCTGATGCGAAAGCATGGCGTCACTGACGCGAGCGATCTCGATTGGTGGGAGACGGGGCATCACGCAGGCGGCATCAAGACGACCGTCGTTCCGGCGCGCCATTTTTCGGCGCGCGCGATCAGCGACCGCAATCGCAATCTCTGGAGCGGCTTCGTGATCAGCGCTCCGTCCGGGCACGTGTACTTCGCCGGCGACACCGGATGGGGCAGTCACTTCGCGGAGATCGGCCAACGCTTCTCCCCTATCCGCGCCGCCTTGCTGCCGATCGGGTCGTACATGCCGCGCTGGTTCATGCAACCGGCGCACATCGATCCCGCGCAGGCGGTCGACGCCCACTTCGCCCTCGGCGCGCAGACGAGCGTGGCCGTTCACTTCGGGACATTCGCACTCGGGGACGATGGCGAGTACGATCCGATTCACGATCTGAATGACGCGCTGGCTGCGAACGGCAATCCGCCGTTCCTCGTACTCGGCCAGGGAGAAGGACGCGACCTGCCATGATTCATCGCAGCATCGGAGCGGTATCGCACGGCATCCTCGACTACGCGCTGGCCATCCTGCTGATCATCGGGCCGTCGGTCGCCGGCTTCGGAGGCGTCAAAGCGACGTGGGCGTACATCTTCGGCGGCCTGCTGTTCGCAATGGCGCTCGTGACGCGTTCGCCGCTCGGCATAGTCAAGATCATCGGACTCGCTCTCCACGGATTCGTCGAGTTGCTGCTGATCGCTTGTCTGATTGCGGCTCCGTGGTTCGGCAATTTCACGAGCGGCGTCACCTCGCCACGCTTCTACTGGATGATCGGACTGATGATGCTGGTGCTCTGGGCCCTCACCGACTTTCGCGGCGTTCGCGATCGCTTGCCGGCGACAACAGTTGCGACGCCGCTTGCGGAACCAGTGGCGGCACCAGTTGCCGCGCCGCCAGTTGCCGATCGTGCAGCCAGCCCAAAACCAAAGGAGCCATGAGCGCACCGACCAGCGCGGTGGCCATGTCTTCCTGCGTATCCCAGACGTCGCCCTGCGTGCCGAGGAAGGAATCGCCGGCGCTGCCGGTAGCGACGCTGACACGCCACTCCAGCAACTCGTAGGCGGCGCTGATGGCGAGGCAGATCGACACGATGATGTAGTAGCGCCAGCCGCGGCTGCGCACGACATCGCGGCGGATGAGAATCTCGCGTGCCGCGATCGCCGGCACGAAGCCCTGCGCGAAGTGGCCAATGCGGTCGTAGTCGTTGCGCCCCATGTGCAACGCGTCGCGTATCCAGAATCCAAGCGGCACCTCGGCGTACGTGTAGTGCCCGCCGATCATCAGGATGATGGCGTGAATCGTCAGCAGCGTGAGCAACAGCGGCGTGAGCGGAAACCGGTTTCGCATCGCGATGACGAGCGCGATGCCAATGATTGCCGGAAAGACTTCCAGGAACCAGGTGAAGTAATCGTGCGGATGGATGAGCGACCAGACGAAGAACGCGGCAAAGAGGGTGAGGAGAATGCGGTTCGTCACGCGCTTAGTGTACGGGGAAAGAACCGTTTCACGCGGAGACGCGGAGGACGCGGAGGGGTTTTTCTCCGTGCTCTCCGCGTCTCCGCGTGAAAAAGCCTTTCTACTTCTTCTTCGACGACGATTTCTTCGAGGACGACTTCTTCGCCGGCACCTTCCCGCCTGCGCGGCGCGCTTCGGAAAGGCCGAGGGCGATGGCTTGTTTCTTACTCGTCACCGGCTTGCCGGACGATCCGCTCTTCAGCGTGCCGTGCTTCCGTTCGCTCATCGCCTTCTCGACCTTCTTCTGTGGTTTTTCACCATACCTTCCCATACGCAAAATCTCCTTTCGATTCTGCGCAGGCAGCAGTGCAAGTCGTTTGCCGCATCAATCGCGGTCGATGAACGTGCTGCGCGCAAGCACTGACCCGCGGCGCTGCGACGGAACGTCCACTTCGATGTTGTGCGTGCCGCGCATCTTCGTATCCGGCTTGCGCACTTCGAGCTCGTAGTGTCCGGCCAACGTTTTCTGCAATCGCTCGACGGCGATCTTCGGGAAGTGATACGTCTTCGCGTAGAAGCCGCCGGTGTCGCCGGCGACCTGTCCTAATCCGACTTCGAGCGAATGCGAGTCAGCCTGCGTGAAATCGATCGAGAAGACGCTGGCGCGCGCGGAGACCAGGGCCTGGCGTGCCGGAAGGTACTTCGCTTCCATCCGCACGCCGCTCGGCGTGAGCCGGCCAAGCCCCCAACCGAAGAGGATGATCGACTTCGGGCCCGGGATCGGGCGCAAGGCGTTCGCGACGATGATCAGCGCCGCTTCCGGCGACGCAGCCTTGCGCATCTCCTCGGCGTTGAGACGCTTCGCCAGCGCGGGCATGGGCTCGGTACGCGGCGGAGGCGGCTCGTTCGTCAGCATGGCCTGCTGCATCGCATCTTTGATGTGATCCTTGTTATTCGTGAAGTCGAGCCGGAACTTGAGATGGGAATCGAACGAGAACACGGCCACGCGGTCTTCGCTGTCGAGCCAATCGACCCACTCATCCGCGTTGACGACGGTCTGCATCTGTCCCGCAATGCGCGCGGAGTTGCGCGCGAAATCGGTCTGGTAGAAAAAGACGAGCAACCGTCCGTGCGGCGCCGGCTGATCGAGCGTCGTGTTGACGTCCGCGACGGCCGCATCGATGCTGGCCAGCTCGCGGGCGGCCGCCGTCTCCGGAATCCACTCGGCCGACTCCACGCGCGCCGGCTTCCCGTCGATGCGCACCTGAAAGTCGCCGGCCTTCAGTCCCGTGATCGGATTGCCGTGATCGTCCGTGACGCGCGCATCGACCAGAATGCGCTCGACGGTGATCTGCTCCTGCATCTGGGCGGTGAGGGATGTGGCGAACAGCACGAGCGCCATGAGAAGAACGCGCATCTCAGCAGTCTACATCTGCGCCCATCTGCGACATCTGCGGACAAACGGTTCATCCGCAGATGTCGCAGATCGACGCAGATCGTTCACAACTACAATCTCCCTATGCGCAAACTTCTTTTCGTCACCGCGTTGTTTCTTGTTGTTTCCTCCGCATTCGCTGCCCGTTTCGAGGAGACGTTTCTCGACAAGACGATGCGCGTGAACTACTTCCACACGGGAAACCATGGCGAGGAGGTCATCGCGCTCGATTCGGTCGTCTCGGACGGTCCGTGGCCGGGCAGCCGGACCCGCCTCATCGACACCCTCAACCTCGGCAACTACTACTTCGAGGTGGTCGACCGCGAGACGAATCAGGCCATCTACTCGCGCGGCTTCGCATCGGTCTTCGGCGAATGGCAGACCACCGATGAGGCGAAAGAGCGCGCCGGCACGTTCGCCGAGTCGGTGCGCTTTCCATGGCCGAAGAAGCCGGTGCAGCTCGTCGTCAAGAAGCGCGACACGAATGGCGCGTTCCAGCAGATCTTCTCGACGCTGATCGATCCCTCGTCGCGCTTCGTCAATCCGTCCGACCGCAAGCCCGCCGGTCACGTGTGGAACGTGATCGACAACGGACCGGCATCGGAGAAGGTCGATCTCCTCGTCATCGGCGAGGGATACACCGAATCGGAGCTGCCGAAGTTTCACAAGGACGTCGAGCGCATGATCGGAAAGCTCTTTGCCACCGAGCCATTCAAGAGCCGGCGCAAAGACTTCAACGTCCGCGCACTCGATCTGGCCGAGCCGGCCAGCGGCGTTCACCGCCCGCGCACAAACGACAACCGCCGGACCATGACCGGCGTGCAGTACAACATCTTCGATTCCGAGCGCTACGTGCTGACGCTCGACGATCACCGCATGCGCGACGTGGCATCGGCCGCGCCGTACGACTTCATCGAGATCCTGGTCAACGAGAAGCAGTACGGCGGGGGCGGAATCTTCAACGATCAAGCCACGGCCTGCGTCGACAGCGCTTTCGCCGAGTACGTCTTCGTGCACGAGTTCGGACATCACTTCGCGGCGCTTGCGGACGAGTACTACACCTCGCCGGTCTCCTATACGAGCGGCGGCACCGAACATCCCGAGCCGTGGGAGCCGAACGTGACCGCGCTCCACGATCCAGCCAACGTCAAGTGGAAGGACCTCGCTGATGCGTCCACTCCCCTGCCGACGCCGTGGGAGAAGGAAGCGCTCGAAAAGCACAGCCGCGAAGTTCAGAAGGAACGTGCCCGCCTGCGCGCGACCAATGCGCCGGAATCAGAAATGGACAAGCTCTTCACCGCTGAGCGCACCTGGGAAACGCAATTCCTCGGCGGCCAGAAGTTCGCCGGAAAAGTAGGCGCGTTCGAAGGGGCTGCCTACGAAGCGCAGGGACTCTATCGGCCGGAGGCGGATTGCATCATGTTCACAAGGGACGAGGTGGGCTTCTGCAGGGTGTGCCGGCGGGCGATCGAGAGGATCATTGATATGTACTCAAAATGATGATGAGGGAGCACAGACAAGAGTGTCTGTGCCACATTGAGGCTGACTTTTGTGCGGTTGTGGTGTGGAAGAAACAGGAGTGTCAGGCCAGATAGCGGCTGACTTTGTGAAGTTGTTGTCTCGCACAGACAGGAGTGTCTGTGCCACATTGAAGCTGGCTTTGTGCGGTTTGTGGTCTGGCAGAAACAAGAGTGTCCGGATCACACGGAGGCGGATTTTATGCGGTGGTTGTGTGGCACAGACACTCTTGTCTGTGCTTCGGCCACACGCGAATCAAGCCACCACGCCCCGATACAAATATGCGATTCCGAAGGTCAGTGGCTTCACATCGATCGACGTGAAGCTCGCTGCGCGGTTCATCATCGCTACGAACTCATCGCCGCAAGGAAACCGCGCGGCGGACGATTCGAGATATTCGTACGCGCCGCGCTCGCCGGTGACGGCGCCGCCGAGGCGTGGGAGGAAGTGGCGGCGGTAGAAGTCGTAGAGCACGGAGGCCAGCCGGCTCGATGGCTGGCCGAACTCGAGCACGATGACGCGTCCGCCGGGACGAACCACGCGCGCCATCTCGGCGATGCCTTTCGCGGGATCGCCGACATTGCGGATGCCGAAGGAGATGCTGGCGATATCGAATGAGTCGTCGTCGAACGGCAACGCGGTCACGTCGGCGACTTCGAACGTGATGTCTCGCGCCTTGCCGCGCGCGAGCTCGATCATCTCAGGAGTGAAATCGGTGCCGACGACGCGGCCGTTCGGACCCACCAACTTCTTGAATGCGATCGCCAGGTCGCCGGTGCCGGTTGCGCAGTCGAGGACTGCGTCACCGCGTTCGACGCCTGACCAGCGCACCGCGGTGCGGCGCCAGAGGTGATGGATCGGGCCCGAGAGAACGGTGTTCGCGCGGTCGTAACGGGCGGCGATCGAGCCGAACATGGTTTTGATGCGAGTGGGATCGGGACCTGTGTATTGCGTTGCCGCCGCGCTGGCGCGCGGTGGCAACGCGTTGTCGGTTGTCGGTTGATTGCGAGACGCGTTCGCAGCGGGTGTGGGGCGATCGTCGGCCATGAGCTTCTTGGGCGGCGAACGTTACCATCGATGATGCTGAGGGACCGCGTGCCCAATTTGCGCAGGACAACGCAGTCGGCGGCGGGGACGCCGCCGGGCCAGCCGCCGAGACGGCGGCGTTCCGCTCGCGAGAAACTTCCCGACGCCTGGGTGAACGTTTCGAGCGCTTCGACTACGACCCGATCATCGCTTCTAGCTTTGGCTTTGCCAGCACGAAGATGTTCGAGCCTTTGACTTCGATGATCTGGCGTTTCTTGAAGTCGCTGAAGATGCGGGTGACGGTCTCGCGGGTCGTGCCGATCATCTGGGCGACTTCTTCGTGCGTCAGGAGAACGCTGAGGCGGATTCCTCGGGGCGTCTGTTCGCCGTTCTTGGTGCACCAGTCGAGCAGCAGTCTGGCCAGCTTCTCCGAGGTGGTTTGTGACAGGCCGAGGGAACGGATCTCCCGCTGGGCCGATTGATACTTCTCGCTGAGCTGCTGCGCGGTGTGCATGCAGACGTCGACGTGCGAGCTGAGGAAGCGAACGAAATCATCACGCTTGATGAAGTTCAATTGCGACGGCTCGATCGTTTCGGCGGAGACCTCGTAGGCTTTGCCGAGGATCGTGGCGCTCGCGCCAAGAACCTCTCCCACGTCGGCGATCTTGACGATCAGCGTCTTGCCTTCCGACGATGAGGTCGTGAGCTTCACGCGGCCGGCGCAGAGCAGGAAGACCCCTCGGGGCTGCTCGCCTTCCACAAACAGCAGCGAGCCCTTCGGGTAGATCCCCGTGAATTTGATGGCATCGAGCTCCGCAAGCGTTTCGGGCGCCAGATTGCAAAAGGTCCGTCCCGCCCGCACGTCGCATTCGGAGCAGTCATTGTGAACATTCAGGTTGTACGGTGTCGGCATGGTAGAAATCCCCGTCACCGAATATAGAGGCGCTCGTCGCTAAGGTCGGCGCTCAATCTCACCGTTCCGGGTGATGGATGTCACATGCGGAAGTTAGCGATCAGGAAGCAGAGATCAGAGACAAGAGATCAGAGATCAGAGATCAGGAGATCGGGGACGATTCAATGTCCCCGATCTCTTGTCTCTGATCTCTGCCTTCCCTGATCTCTGTCTTCTAGAACTTGACGCGATAGTTGACCTTCAAAGTGCGTCCCGGCTCCGGACGGAAGAACGTGGCGTTGGAGAACTCGGCGTAGAGCTGGTTCGTGAGATTCTCGACCCAGAACGTTACTTCGTTCGAGAAACCTGCGGTCTGGAAGAGGCGTACGCCGAGGCCTGCGCCCTGGACTGTGAACGCCGGAAGCGTCTTTCCGACCGGAGGAATCGGCGAGTTGGGATCGATATTCGTCGCCACGGAGCCATTGTGGCGGACGTGATATTCGAGCCAATAACGCGCACTCTGAGGCTCGAAGCGCGCGTAGCCGTAGATTTTCTGCGAGTAGCTGTCGCCGGTCGGCGGATTGATCGAGTCGGTGCGATTGCCGTCGACCCAGGTGTAGTTCCCGCCGAGGGTGAGGCCGCGGTGCGAGTGCCAGCCGAAGGCCATCTCGACGCCTTGATAGCGAAGCCGCTCGGCGTTCCGGTCCTGCACGACAAACTGCACGCCACCGGCCTTGATGGCAGCGCGCGTTGCCGCGTCGAGCTGGGCAATCTCTGACGGTGAGAGATAGGCCTGAATGATTCCCCCGCTGATGTCATTGCGGAAAGCAACGGCTTCCATGAACGCATCCCAGCGGCGGTACTTCACGCCGAGGTCGAAGTTGTTGCTCGTCTCGGACTTGAGAGCAGGATTCAGAAGCTGATAGCCGCTTCCTTCAGGTGTCAATCCATTGAACAGACGCTCGATGATATTGGGCGAGCGGAAACCGCGGCCATACGACGACAGAAGGTTCATGTAGTCGGTGATCTGATAGGTCGCCGTCAGGGCGCCGACGATGTTGTGATCGGAGAATCCGAGGCTGCTTACGTTCCAGCCGGGAGTGGCAATGGCGTCTGTTTTCACGTCGTGATAGCGAAGTCCGGCCGTCACGTGAAACTTGTTCGTGACGGACACTTCGTCCTGACCGAAGACGCCGTAGCTGAGGTTCGTCGCATTGGGCGCATTGGCAAGCGTGTCCGGCGGCGCGACCGACGTACTGTCGCCGTATGGCGTGCGGATGATGGCCGTGGTCACGGAGTAGTCGGTGTTGTCGCTGTGATCGCGCGTTCCTTCGAAGCCGTAGGTGATGATGTGGCGTCCGTTGCCGAAGACTTTGACGGCGTCGGTGCGGAGTCCGAACGTGCGAACGTCCGAATGGTTCAACGTGTTGGCGAGGACTGACGAATTCGGGAAGCCGGGTGCGACCGGACCGATGTTGATGTCGATGTCGTTCGCCAACTGACGCTTGTTGTTCTGGTAGTAAACCTGAACGTTGGTGGAGTCGGCCCACACCTGGTTCACTGGCGAACCGGCGTAGGACAACAGGTATCGATCGAACGCCTGCTCCGGATAGAAGATGCGGATCTTCGCGTCTTCGGTCGCGCCGTAGAGATTCGCCGGCACGTAGCCGAATCCGGTCTGACCGGCGCGGTAGTGATTGAAGCGGAAGTTGAATTTGTCGCGATCGCTTGCAGCGAAGCCGGCGCTTCCCCACACGGTCGTATCGTGCAGGCCGGTGTCGAGAACGTCCGTTTTGTTCGGGAGATGAATGTTGCCGAACTGGCCGGAGGGAACGGCGTAATCGTTCACCTCACGCTTCGTGCCGCCGAGTTGGAGCGTGAGCGCCCCGAACCGCGCATCGATACCAGCGCTGCCGCTGGCGAGCTTGCCGCTGTTCGAGTAACGCCCTTCGACGAAGCCGCCGACGTTGGAGCCGCTGTTGAACCCCGGCTCCTTGCTGATGAGGTTGAGAACGCCGCCGATGGCGTCCGTGCCGTAAAGCACCGACGCGGGGCCGCGAACGACTTCGATAGTCGAGACGCTGTTGAGATCGACGAGACCGGTCATCTCGCCGAAGTCGGTTTGACGGCGCGGATTATTGAGGCGCAGCCCGTTCTCGAGGAAGAGCACCCGCAGGCCGCGCTGTCCGCGGATGACAGGGCGTGCCTGATTCGGCCCGACACCATTGACGTCGACACCCGGCTGCTCGCGCAGCAGGTCAGCCGCATTCTGCGGCGATTTCTGTTCGATCGTCTCCTGACGGATGACGGTCACGGGAGTGGCCAGCTCGAAGACATCGCGCTTCGTTCCGGTAGCGGTAACAGTCGTCTCCGCGAAGAACGAGGGGATCGGCGTCTCCGTCGTCGTGGCGGGCTTGGTATCTGTGGTTGCTGCGGTTGGTGCGGTTGCCGTGGCGGGTGTGGCCGCGACAACCGTCTCTGGCTTCGCTGGCGTGGCGTCATCGGCAATCGCACTCATCGGGAAGAGAACCAGCAGCATCACTGCTGCGGTCATCGCTGCTTTTCGCTGCGGTGTAATCGCATGCGACGGTGCGGTGGTACACCAGCGGTAGCCGGCATAAATCAAAAGGAGTCCGGCCAGTTCGGTAATGTAGAGCGCTTCCACGACACCGTAACGCGTCATCGTGCCGCCGATGGCCGGAAGAAGTCCGCCCACGGCGATGGCGATGTTTCCTGCGTAGCGATTCGATGCCGCCGGATTGCGACGATAGCGAAGCGCGGAAACTGCCGCGCCACCGACCAGGAAGGTCACCGAGTAGAGATTGAGCAGCGGGCTGATGGCGCGCAGCCACTGCCACTCCAGGACACGGCCCGAGAGACGGTGCGGCTCCGCCAGCGCAGCGTTGAGCGGCGAGAGAAACACGAGAATGGCAGCGACGGCGATGACGGCGCAGGCGATCCGCGCAGACCACCTCGCGAAACGAGGACTCATCAATAGATAGATGGAGCCCTGCGCCAGCGGATAGCCACCGAGGAACGCGCCGGCCACATACCAGAACTTGAAGACGATCGGGTTCCACCCAAAGAGCGTCGTCGAAGCCTCGGTCATCGTTCCGATGCCGTAGGTCACCATCCCAATGCCCCACCAGAGCAGGTGAAGGCCGCCGCCGTAACGGCGATAGCGAGTGAAGAGAATCGTTGCGAACAATGCGGACAGGATCGTGGTCACGATCGGTAGGTGCAGCAGGGCCGAGTGCAAGGTGCTATCGGAAGTCATTTCCAAATCCTCATTTCGTGGTCCGTGAAGGGACCGTCGCGCGGGTCGCGGATCGAAGGACTCAGAAGCGAGGAGGGGCGCGGTCGCCGAAGCAGATCGCGGAGCTGAAGGGTGCGAAGGCGAGGAGGTCGATGCCGATCCAGCCCGATTGCGTTTGAACGTCGTCGGAACGCTGGCGCGACGCAAGAATCACGATCGCAGGAACGGCGACCAGACCCACCTCGACGAGCAGCGCTGCGTCTTCGCGAAGGTTGAAATAGCGCTCGCCTGCGGGAGCCAGATGAAGAATGGCCACGAAGAGCCAGAAGATGATCGCCGCGCGACGGCCACCGCTGCGGGACAACGCGCGCCGGACAAACAGCGCCGCAGCCAGGAGCACCGCAGCGAAAGCCCACTGGCCAAGAACCACCGGCCGCGTGATCGAGGCATCGCCGACGCGGCGGAGCAGAATGACCGCGTGCAGCGCCACGATCAGAACGACCGGCGCCGAAAAGGCGATCGTTCGCAGCCGCTTGAATCTCCACTCCCAGCGTGTGGCTCCGCCGCCCGTCGTCATGGGCGCAAGGTTAGGGCGGAGATTCAATTCGTTCCGTGCAGGTAGTCACGAGCGCTGGTGATCACCATCACGATGGAAGAGTGAAGGGTGAGGAGGCAGAGATCAGAGACAAGAGACAAGAGATCAGGAGCCCGCCAGGAACGAACGTCTCGCGTTATCTCGCGTCACCGATCTCTTTGTCTCCGATCTCCTCGTCTCTGATCTCTCGTCTCTGATCTCTCGTCTCTGATCTCTGCCCCACCCCACCTATCCATGTTCGCCTTCCCACCCCCCGGGGTGGGGCGCTCGTCACGAATCGATGTGATATTGGCTACATGCGACGGTGATGACACCGAACATAACACGGAGGCAACGATGAAAACCCCTTACAACATCGACACCCAGAACAACTGCCAATCATGTTCTTTCCGCTCCGAGCGCCAGTTCTGCAACATGGGCACGGCGACCATTCAGCGGATGGACGAGATCAAGTTCACGGCGGTCTATCCGAAGGGCTCGGTCCTGTTCGTCGAAGGGGAGCAGCCGCGAGGCGTGTTCATCATCTGCAGCGGCCGCGCGAAACTGACGACGTCCTCTGCCGAAGGCAAGACGCTCATCGTCAAGATCGCCGAAGCCGGCGAGGTTCTCGGCGCCAGCGCCGGCATCCTCGGCACGCCGTACGAAGTCTCCGCCGAAATGCTGGAACCGTCGCAGGTCAACTTCATCCGCCGCGAAGACTTCATGGCCTTCCTGAACAGCCACCCCGAAGCCTGCCTTCACACCGCACAGCAACTGAGCGCGAAGTACCACTCCGCGCAACGCGAGATCCGCGCCCTCGGCCTGTCGCAGAGCACGTCCGAGAAGCTGGCGCGTCTCTTCCTCGACTGGTCCAACCGCACCGGCGAGACCACCGCGAAAGGCAGCCGCCTGAAAGTTCTCCTGACGCACGAAGAGATCGCACAGATGATCGGCACGACGCGCGAGACCGTGACGCGCCTCCTCAGCGATTTCAAGCGCAAGAAGATCATCGAAGTCAAAGGATCGAGCATGTTCCTTCAGGTGCCCGCGCTCGAAGCGATGGTCAGCATTTAAGAAGAGTGAAGGGTGAAGAGTGAAAGTTGGGCAAACGCCGACTCTTGCTCTTCACTCGCTCTGCCCTCTTCATAGAATCTTTATGCAAATGTTCACAAATCACGGTTTCAGGTAGCAAGCATCACAGCAGCTCTTTCGAGGCACGCCTACCGTGCTCCATGGGGTGACCTGTGATGATGACTGAAATCGCAACTCGGCGGCCGACTCTCTACGATGCACTGACGGAACGTGAAACGCTCCAACTCCAACCGGCAGGCACCATCCTCTTCGAAGAAGGCGACCAGCCGCGCGGCATCTACGTCGTTCACTCGGGATCGATCGATCTCCTCTTCCAGGCGCGTACCCGCGAGCTGAAGCCCGTTCGCTCGGCAGCCGTCGGCGAGATTCTGGGACTCGATTCCGTCGTCTCCTGCCGTCCGCATGACTACACCGCTCGCGTGGTCACGGCATGCAGGCTCGGATTCATCGACAAGGAATCATTCACACAGATGCTCGACGGAAACCCCGAGCTCTGGCTCACCGTTCTCCGCCTGCTCAGTCAGGACATCCACTCCTCGTACGAGTCCCTGCGCCACGCCGGGCTTGTGCGGGCGTAGCATCAGCCGCCGCCTTCAGCGTCCCTGCGAAACCGCGGGGACGCAACGCGCTCGACCTCATTGAGCTCTGCCCGGCCACCGCCGGTGCGTCTCATCCTCCAAGCCTCGATATGGATGGCCGAGTGTTCGCCGTCACCGCCGGCCAATCCAGCGATCACTGCCACATCGTCATCGCGGAGCGAAGATCTTGTTGTTGATGGAGGGCTCCGACATGTTCACGCCAAACCCCGGCAGCTCCGACCGTACGATGCGCATTCTGGTACCGACTGACCTGAGCGCTTTCGGCGATCTGGCACTGCGTTACGCGCTTCTTTTCCGCGAGAAGTTCGGTGCGAAGCTGACGTTCTTGTATGCGGACGAAATCTCCTGGCTCGCCGAGGAACATCCGATCGGCTATTACTTCGAGAACGTGTCGGACGCCAGAAAGGCGCTGCTGCAACGTCTTCGCGACTATGCGGCCTCACACGCGCCGGACGCCGATACGCTCTTCGTCGATGACTCGCCGGAAACCGCGATCGTACAAACCGCCCGCGACATCAATGCCGATCTGATCATCATGGGCACACACGGACGCCGAGGCATCCGCCGCGCCATCCTGGGATCCGTTGCCGAGTACGTGCTTCGCGAAACCGACGTGCCCGTCATCACCGTCAATCCACGGAGATTCCGGCCCGATGCGCGCGCCGGCATTCGCACGATCCTTTGTCCGGTCAACTTCACGGAGATCGCACGATCGGCACTCGAAAAGGCCAGCGACCTCGCGAGGACGTTCGATGCCCAACTCGTCGTGATGCATGTCTGCGAAGGAAGCGAGCCCCAGATCTCATCCGACGTGCAGAACGAGTTCCGAGCCTGGGTCAACCCGCTGGTCCGGGCCAACACGCGCTACAGCGAAGTCGTCGTTCACGGCGATGCGGCCGCCGCCGTGCTCGCCGTCGCCGATCAGATCGACGCCGACCTCCTGGTAATCGGCGCCCAACACCGCCGCTTCGCCGACACCACCGTCGCCGGCACAACCACCGAACGGATCACGCGCTACGCCAAGCACGCGGTGATGACTGTGATCCGGAGGGAGACTGCGGCGAAGGCGGCGGCCGCGTAGTTGCTCTCGTGAGCGCAACCACCGCCGGGCAGGGACGCCCGGCGGCAGCAGGCAAGAATGCCTGCACTACATTGCGGCCCCGTAGCGCAGGCGTCCCTGCCTGCTCCCGTTGGGCGTCCTCGCCCGACGGTGTCGTCCGATCGTCAACAAAGATGGCGATCAACGAAAGCGCCTAATACACGTGCGCGGCCAACGCCTCTTCGTGCGTCTTCTTCACTTCCACTCGCCGCGGGACCGACAACACTGGCACCCGCGCGAAGCGGACCAGGCGCTCGGTTGTCGTTCCGATCACGGTCTCGTCGCGGAAGCGTTTGTGTTGCGCGCCGATGACGATCAGATCTGCGCCCAGGTCCTCGGCGCAGTCGAGCACGCGCTCGGCGGCGCCGCCGCGTTGCACGATCTCGCGGAAAGTGCATCGGTTCTGGATCGCAGGATCGATCCAGCTTCGAATGCCGCCCGCTGCAACCGGCTTAGTCTTGGCATCCTCCTCGACGACGTGAACAACGATCAGCTCGCAGTCGAAGGTGGCAGCGAGATGGGACGCGTATTCGAGCGATGCACGCGCCGTCTCCGTGAAGTTGATCGGGCAGAGGATCTTCTTGACAGGATCGGGCGTGCGAAGACGCTCACCGCTTCTGCTGACGCTGAGCACCGGACTGTCGCCTCCGCGCAGCACTCCTTCGGTGACCGACCCGAGGACGAGACGGCGCCAGCCGCGAAGTCCGTGCGTGGCCATGATCACGAGGTCTGCGGCGCGCTCCTGCTCTTCACGAACGATCGCAGGCACGGGCTCGCCGACCGCCGCGGCGACGTCGTAGGGATACCCGAGGAGCGCGGCATCGGCATAGACGCGCACTTCCTTTTCCAGCTTCGCGATGTGAGCGGGAGTCGTGGCGATGTAGAGCGGAATGTCCGCGCCGGCATCGCTGATCGGGAAGACGAGCGGATCGACGTAGAGCAGCGTCAGCGACGAGGAGAAGCGCTCCGCGAAGAACCGCGCATATTGCAGCGAGACGATCGACTGCTCGCTGAGATCGGTCGGGACGAGAATTCGTTTGATTTCGAGATCGCGCATGGAGTCCTCCTGAAGTTCGCGGTTTTTCCTATCTTCAGCATCGGCCCGGCCGAGCACGGCGTCGGTGACGAAGGAACGCCCTTCGTGTGACTGCGCATACATTGCTGTAGTCCCGCCGCAGGTGGCGGTAATGCGCGAATCGAACGTTACGACGCCGCTTCTGCGCGACCGTGCGCCGACGCGTGGAGCGGCATGGCGATGCCCGGCTCGTAATCGCACAGTGGGTCGTCGGCGAAGATGTTGCCCTCGGTCACCCAGGCCCTGGCGCGGGAGCCGCCGCAGATGTGGCGGAATTCGCAGCGGCCGCATCTGCCGGTCAGGTTGGCGGGATCGCGCAGGGCAACGAAGAGGTCGCTGCCGCGGTAGATCTGGCTGAGCGGGCGGTAGCGGAGGTTTCCGGCGCTGGCGAGGAGGAACTCGCTGGCGCGGACGTCGCCGGCGTGCGAGATGAAGACGAAGCCGCGGGCGTTGTCGATGGCCGAAGCCGCGAGGTCGCGTTGCGGATGGTCGTCGTCGGTTTCGTAGCCGCGGAAATCTTCCCAGCTTCCCACCGTGGCGTTGTCGATGCGCGTCTGCAGATTGCGCTGGAGAAGATAGCGCCGGTAGTGAGGCGCTTCGACGACGCGGAGGGTGAACGTCTCGCTGCGCTGGATCTCGTCGATCAAGCCGAAGAGACTCTCGGCTTCGACGGCGGTGATCATCGCGGACTGATTCGACGCCGTGATGGGGACGAGGAAGTAGAGGTTCCAGCGCTTGATGCCCATCGGGCGGATCAGATCGCCGATGGCGCGAAGATCGCCGGCGTTGTGGCGCGTGATGAGCGTGTTGACCTCGATGGAGAGGCCAGCCTGCTCCGCCCATCGCATCGCGTGGAGCGTGATCCCGAAGGTTCCCGTCGTGCCCTTGACCGCCTCATGGATCGCCGGCGACGAACCATCGATGTTGAAGATGATGCGCGTGAGGCCGTTGCGCTCCAGCCGCGTGATGGCGTCGGCCGTCAATTGGTGAGTCGGGCTGACGACGAGCGCGGGATCGAGGCCGCGGCGCCGGGCGTAGTTGATGATCTGGACGATGTCTTCGCGCGCAAGCGGATCGCCGCCGGTGATGATGAATTCGCGAGGCGCGAGAACGTCGATCTGATCGATCGTCTTGTAAACCTCGTACGTGGTCAGTTCATTTGCACCCGGGGTACCGGTGGCGCCAATGGAGCAATTGCGGCAGTGCATGTCGCACGCGCGGGTGAGCTCCCACATTACGATGGGATGGGATTCGCTGCTGGTCATGAGCACCTCATTGATGGGCCATCGCCGGCGCTTCCTGGCGGGCATGGCGCGCGGCTACCTTCGCGGTGGGAGCATTCACCGTCAACACGGGACATTCGCTGTGCTGGAGCAGGCGTGCGGCGAACGTGCCGCGCAGCACATCTGCGGTCGTCCGAATGGCCGGCTCCGCGGCCACGATGAGATCGGCGTGCGTACTTTTCGCGAAGCCGCCGATCGGATCTGCATGCTCATCGCCGAACGTCCGCACGTCGCAGCGCGCGGCGATCGCTTCCGGAATCCAGGCGCGCAACGCGGCGAGATAATCCGCCGGCTCCATCTCATCATCCGGATTGGCACTGATGATGATGAACCTCGCATCCGGCGGCGCGATCTCGGCCGCGAAGGTCAGCGCATCGCGGCACTGAGCCTTGTAGATGACCGGACAGACGACCGTTTTGATCGATGGTGTCGCGGGGGCGCGCGGTGGCACGGCGATCACCGGTACCGCCGCATGCCGCATCACCGCCTCGGTGACCGAGCCGATGATCAGCCGCTTGAAGCCGCTGCGGCCGTGCGTACCCATGACGATCAGTCCCGCGAACGAGTCGGCTGCCTGATCGAGAATGCCGGCAAGCGGCGAGGCAACGCGCACGACGACGTCATAGGAGACAGAAGGATCGAGATTCGCTTCGGCGTCGATACGCAGTTGCTCTCCCGCGCAGACCTTCTGGTACTCGAAGGATTCTTCATCCCATCCACCGACGGTGGCCGAGTAGTCGATCGGCGGGACGAAGGGATCAGCGTAAAGAAGGATGAGCCGCGCATTGAGCTCTCGGGCAAGCTCGCCGGCATAACGGAGCGCGTGGAGGGCAGCCTCGCTGAAGTCCGAGGGAACGAGAATGCAGTTGAGTTTCTCCGTCATCATGGCCCTCCCGGTAGCTCCTTGGTGACGATAGGAGCGAGAAGCAAGCACGGCGATGATCGGGATCATTCGGGGGTGTGATGGCGGTCACGTGGAGGGGGGAGAAACCAGAGATCAGTGGGTGTCGGGTGTCAGAGATCAGAGATCAGAGATCAGAGACCGAACAACTTAGCAACTCACCAACCAAGCAACTCAGCAATCAAAGGGAACCGAGCCGGTAGCCGAAACCGCGAACGGTGTGGAGGTGGGTGGGATTGTCCGGATCGGGCTCGATCTTCTGACGAAGACGGCGGATGTAGACGGCCAGAATCTTCTCGGACCGGACCTCGCCCTCGAAGAGATGCTCGAGAATCGCTTCCTTCGCCATCGCCCGCCCCTGGCGCTGCGCAAGGAGCATGAGAAGCTCGAACTCCTTGTTCGTCAGACCGGCAGGAGACCCTTCGACGATGGCGTCGCGAATGCCGTTATCGATCACGAGGCGTCCGATCCGGATCTGATCGGCGGCCTCGCCGCGGCGTGGCTCGGACGCGCGCCGCAACTGGGCACGAATCCGCGCCGTCAGTACGTCGATGTTGAACGGCTTGACGACGTAGTCATCCGCCCCCAGCTCCAGCCCCGTCACGACATCCGCCGAAGCTCCTCGGGACGTAACGATCATGATGGGCGTCTGATGCTGCGCTCGGATCTCGCGGCAGAGAGTCAACCCATCACCGTCCTCGAGCGTCAGATCCAGAAGAATCAGATCGTAAGGCTCGCGATCGATCAACGTGACGGCCTCGTGGTAACCGGAGGCCGTCTCGGCTACATGGCCTTCGATCTCCACCAGCCTCTTCAGAAGTTGGCGCGAGACAGCGTCATCTTCGACTACGAGTACCCGCTGCGACATCATGACGATTTTATCGCGGCATACGCCTTCAGGCTGAGTAGAGCATTCAGTGACAAACCCATCCATCACGGAGGCTTTCTCCAGGCGCTATGCAACGCTCCGAACATAGATCTCCCGGCCGATGTCGTCGTCGAGAGCGATCGAGCTCGAGCCGCAGCCGATCACGCAACTCGGGTTCCGCGCGATGAGCCGGATCTCGCTCCCCGGAACGATTCCGAATGCCGCCAGCCGGTCGATGCGCGAGAGCGTCTTCGGAGCGATGAACGCGATCGTGGCGGTCGCGCCAACCGGCAGCTCGGTCGCCCGCCGGATCAGCGGCTGCACGCTGCTCGAGTAGACGCGGCAGCACTCGCCGGCCGGCACCGGTTTGCCGTGCGGGCAAACAGGAGGATGGCCAAGAAACGCGCAGACGCGGTCGACCACGGACTCGGAGAGCATGTGCTCCATCTCGCACGCGGAGACTTCCGCGTCGCGCAGATTCGTTCCGAAGGCCTGGGTGAAAAGCACTTCCGCGAGCCGGTGACGGCGCACGATGCCGCGTGCGCGCTTCGCGCCGGAGGGCGAGAGACAATAACCGGGTCCGAACTGAACGAATCCCTCTGCGATCAGCGAGTCGAGCACGGCGTTGAGATCGACACCTTCCGTATCGAGGCGAAGGTCGCCCGGCAACGTCACCGCTCGCGCTTCCTCCGCCGCGTACCAGAGCCGTTCGAGTACTTCATCGGATGCTGCGTGAATCATGGGACCTCCGTTTGAACAGCGACGTCAGCAGGCGCGTGATGCGGCCCGAACCGACGAACTCATAGAAGCAGCGGGGGCAGCGGGACATCTCGCATCCGCGCGAGAGCGGACACGACGAGTGACATCCGGCAGCGACGAAATCGGTGCCGCACATCGGACACTCCAAATGGGCATCGTCGCTCACAGCACGACTCCAAGAACCTTGAATGCGGCATTCATCACGACGCCGATGCCGAATGAGTAGACGATGATGAAACCGGCGATCGCCCAACCCATCCGTGCGCCGCGCTCTTTGAGCATGACCAGCAGGTTGGCGATGCAGGGAATGAAGAGCGTGATGACCGTCAGCGCGATCACGACCTGGTTGGGCGTGAGGTGGCCGGCGCGCTGCATCGCGTAGAGACCGGCGGCACCGTAGTCGCGGCGCAGGAATCCGATGACGAACGCGTTCGTCGCTTCGGCCGGCAATCCGAGGCCGCCGATGATGAGCGGCCCGAGCAGCCTTTGGATGAATTTCAGCGCGCCGGTGGCGTCCAGTCCGTACAGGAGCAGCGTGCCAACGATAAAGAGCGGAACGGCTTCTTTCAGATACCACTCCGTCCGCGCCGCCACTTTGATGGCGATGTTCGACAGACGCGGAACGCGCATCGGCGGGATCTCGAGAACGAAATCGCCGGGCTCACCCGGAACGACGCGCGAGGCCGCCCAACCGGCCAGCACGATCGTCGCTAGCGTCACCATCACCCAGATCAGCGTGGCCGTGATGCCGAGCGGCGCAAGCATGGCCAGGATCACGCCGAGTTGGGCGGAACAGGGGACGCCGAGGGCGAGGAGAAGCGTGACAATGGTCGCTTCCTTCTTCGAATCGAGAATGCGCGTCGTCAGCGTGGCCATCGTGTCGCATCCGAGCCCGAGGACCATCGGAAGGACGGCCTTGCCATTTAGTCCGATCTTGCGGAAACCGCGGTGAAGAATTACGGCCAGGCGCGGCAGATATCCGGAGTCTTCCAGCAGTCCGAAGAAGGTGAAGAACGTCACCACCACCGGCAACACGATCGCGATCGCATACGTGATCGCCATCGTCACGACGCCGTAGGGGCCGACGAGAAGGTCGTGAATCGTACGAGCGATGTTTCCCCACACGCCGGACGCATGTCCCGAGTAGGCGGCGGTGATCACGCCGCCGGTGACGACGTGCTTGTGAGGAAACGGCGCGAGCCAATCGATCAAGCGGATCGTCCACGGATTGATCCCATGTTCGAAGACGTGCTTCTGCATGAGATCGACGAGCGTACCGGCGCCGATCTTTCCGACCAGCAGCCAGGCCAGAGCGAGAACGCCCAGCAGAATCGGGATGCCGTAGATCGAGTGCATGCAGGTCCGCCCGATCCGGTCGCGAAGGCCATCGACATGCGAGGCGCTCTTTCGCTGCATCGTGGCCAGCAGTTCGTCGACCGTTGCGACGCGCGAATGCGAGATCAACGTGCTGAGCGGACGGGCGAGCTGACTCTGCACCGCCGCGCGACGGTCATCGAGTTGCGCGAGCACGGACGCAGGACACGAGGCCGTGAGAAGCGGCCGCAAGGTGACGTCGCCCGCGAGGATCGCAAGCGCCACACCGCGGTTGGCGATGAACGGCGCGTGCAGCTCCAGCGCGTCGCGAACCGCGACGATCCCCTCTTCGACCGCGCTCGGATACGACACCGCCATCGATCCTCGGCACGCACTTCCCAGCGCCAGCTTGAGCTTCCCGATGTTCCAGCGTCGCAGCGCGGAGACGGAAACGAACGGCACGCCCACCGCCTGCGAGAGCGCGACGACGTCGGGCCCAGCGTCAATTCCCCGCAGTTCGTCCGCCATGTTCAGCGCGACGACGAACGGCACCGCGTACTCACTGAGTTGCAGCGTCAGCAGAAGCGTGCGGCGGAGATTGCCGATGTCTCCCACCTGCATGACATCGATGTCCCTCTCCCGCAGCAGAAGATCGCGCGCCACGATCTCGTCCTGGGATTGCGGCAGCAGGCTGTTGATGCCCGGCGTATCGATGATGGAGCGCTTCTCGTCACCGATCTCCGCCACCGCCGTCGTCATCTCCACGGTCGTCCCCGGATAGTTCGATACGGTGACGTAGTGATTGGTGAGCCGCGTGAAAAGGAGCGACTTGCCGACGTTCGGATTGCCAACGAGAAGCAGCGGCCGCCCGGCGTACTTCCCGTCGTTTTGTTCACTACCGCAGTGATTCATCGCAAGCTGAGACATTGTCTCAGCGACGGTAGCGAACCCTCGGACATGAGGTCGTGACAGACGTCACCCGACGAAGTGATGTGCGCCCAAGTGTAGGATGGACTCACGTCACTCCATAGGAAGGAAGGAAATAGCCAATGCGACGAATCGGCCTGGCAGCGATCAGCACAATCCTCACGGCAACCTCGGCATTGGCTTCGATTCACGGTCTCGTGATGACCAGCGACGGCAAACCACTCGCCAACGCCAGCGTCGTCGCCTATGCGATTGAGACCTCGGACCAGCGATCGTCGCGGCTCGTTTCCGCCACTCCTGAGCGGCCCGTGGTAGCCAGCGCGAAGACGAGCGCGAAGGGTGAGTTCGACGTCGATCCGAAGAAGCTGCCGGTGGTTGAGTTGGTCGTCACGGCACCATCGTTGGGCATGCAGAAAAAATTCGCCGTCGAAGGTGATGACGCCGGCGTGTTCATGATTCGAACGTCCTCCGTGCGAACCGCCCAGGTTCGCGCGGGCGGAAAGGCGGTGGCCGGCGCAATCGTCTCGTTCACCAGCGGCTACGAAACAAAGACGGATGCGAACGGTGCGTTCACGGTTCCGGAAACCGCTGCGCCGGCGCGGATGGTCGTCATCGCGGAGGGTTACGGCCTGGCGACGAGAATCGTGGTCGACGCAAAGCATGGAAACCTCGACGTGGCGTTGTCGGCCGGCGTGGCCATCGAAGGAACCGCCGTCATGGAGAACGGGAAGTCGCCCTTCCCGAAGGCGGTCGTCGACATTGACGGCTTCCCCCTCGGAACGACGGACAACGAAGGGCACTTCGCCATCGCACACGCCGATCCACTCTGGCGTGAGATTCGCGTTCACAAAGAGGATCGCCTCGGGACGCTAACCCGACCCACCGGCGCTACGCCGCTCCGTGTGGTCACGCGGCCGGCATCAGTGATTGAAGGAACCCTTCGCGATGCTGCGACGAAGGCTCCGCTCGCCAACGTACTCGTGAACCTGACAAACGGGACCGCACGCGGCGGCTTCATGGGCGGCGATCCCGGCGTTCGCGCGGCCACGTTCACCGATGAGCGCGGAGGTTACACGCTTGGACCGCTGACGGCAGGAAACTATCGCATCGCAGCAGCGCACCCCCACTGGGTCATTCGAGCCCAGGCCATGTCGGTTCCACCATCGACGAGATTCCGCAGCGATCTATATGCAACCAGCGCCGGCACTGTTTCGGGCACGATCGTCGACGAGCGCGGAACGCCGATTGCTGCCGCGGGCATTGGCTATTCGCTTGTCCAGGCGGGACCCAACTTCCAATCGCCGGAGGCCTTCAGCTGGAGCGGACCGAATGGACACTACATCGTGCGACCACTCGATCCGGGGACCGACTTTGCCTTGAGCGCCCGGCGTCCGGGGTTGCCGCCGGGACGCAGCAGTGCCTTCCGCCTGGTCGCTGGCGAGAAGAAGAACAATTTCAACGTGACCATCCCGAGCGGGATCGTCGTCAAGGGACGCGTCATTGACAACGAGAAGCATGAATTGGCCGGCGTCATGGTCATGCCGGTCGAGCACAACGACCAGTATGCAGCGCAGGGCGACTATATGATCCAGAGCTCCCTCTCCTCGGCGAACCCATCGGATCACCCCCAGTCCGCCGCGGATGGCACGTTCTCGTTTCGTGTCACGCCGGGCTCCTATGACATTGGCTTCCGGCGCGAAGGTTACGTCGTGCGAATCCTCAAGAAGATCGATCTGAAAGATGGCATGCCGCCGCTGGAGGCGACGCTCGACACCGCGGTCGAGATCAGCGGTCGTGCGCTTCGCCCGGACGGAACGCCGCTTCAGGGCGCCAGCACGTTCGCGTACGCAGGTCAGACCGGCAGTCCGATTCCTACGATCACCGGCGCGGACGGGAGCTTCACCATTACCGGCCTCGCTTCGACCACGTACACGGTCGGCGCCAACAAACCGGACGAGGCACTCACGGCATCCAAGACGGTACGCGCACCGGCGAAGGACGTGGTGCTCCAGGCGGAGCAGGGAAACCGGATCACCGCGACCGTCGTCGACGAAAAACATCAGCCCGTTCTGGAGTTCCGCGCCGGAGTGTCCGTGACGAAGGTCATGGGAAACACGATCAATCGCAACCCCGCGATGATGCAGGAGTTCCATACGAGCGACGGCCAGGTGGTTCTCGATCACATTCGACCGGGCACGTATGACTTCGTCGTCGATGCGGCTGGTTTCGCGGTCAAGCGTGCGCCTGTTCGGGTCGAAGACGGGAAGAACATCGAAGGCCTGGAAGTGGCACTCACTCGTGGCGTCAGCCTTACCGTACGCGTGGTCGACACCAGTGGCTCACCGATCACCGGAGCCACGATTCGTGAGGTCCCAGCGGGCGGCGGTCCGGTGGTGCAGGATTTCTCTGGACCACTGTGGGGCTCGACCGACGCTAACGGAGAGACACTCTTCCAGGATATCGAATCAGGCGATAAGACGTTCGCCATCAGCAAGCAGGGATGTTCGCTCGAAAAGAGGAGCATAAAGCTCGCCGACGCCGTCACGCATCTCGACGTGACGCTCAAAACCGCCAAGACGTTGACCGGCATCGTGCGCACGTCGACCGGATCGCCGGTCGCAGATGCCGCGATCATGGCGAGAACGCCCGTGCAGGATGCGGGCAATGGCAGTACACGCTCCGATGCGAACGGAAACTTCCGCATCGAGAGTCTCGGCTCCGGGACCTACGAGGTTCGCGCGCAGAAGCAGGGTTATGCCACGGCGATCGTGAAAGACATCGACATCGACACCGTCCAGCAGCCGATACTGCTCACGCTCCAGAACGGCGGCGTCGTCACCGGATCTGTCCGTGGCCTTGAAGCCAGCCAGTACAAGGACGTCACAGTAAGAGCCTTCGGAACCGGGGCATTCGCCACATCGCCCCTTCAACCCGATGGCTCATTCCGTGTCGATGGCGTGACCGGCGTCGTCAATCTTCAAGCGGACCTTCGCGAGGGAACCGGAACCTCGCGCGCCAGTGACGATCAGTCCGTCACGGTCGCCGAAGGTGCCGAACAACACGTCGAGCTGACCTTCAGCACCGGCGCAACGATCCGCGGGCGAGTGATCTGGGGAGCAAAACCGTCGCCCAACACGTACGTTTCGTTCGCACCCGCCGACCCAGCGATTACGACTCGCGCCAGTAGCCAGACGGACGGTGACGGAAAATATGAGGTCACCGGGCTGGCCTCCGGAAAATATCGTGTCTACACCAGCTCGTATCCTCGCATGTATGAGACGTCGTATACCGTCAATGGCTCCGGGACCTTCGACATCGAGGTCAGCGGCTCGCGAGTCACAGGTCACATCATCGACGCGGCGTCTCACGAGCCGATTGAAGGAGCGATCGCATCACTCGAGCGGATCGACGATCAAAACAAAGCCCGCGCCACGGGCAGCGGCTCGATCAGTGACACATCCGGCAGCGTGTTCTTTGACAGTCTCGAAGACGGCTCGTATCGCCTTCACGTGGAGAAGCGCTCGTATGCAGCGCAGACGATTGATTTCTCGGTCCCGTCCTCGACGCCCGTTGAGGTTTCGTTAGCAACAAGCGATGGCGTCGTAATACGTCCGGTCGATGCTCGCGATGGACGGACCGTCACAGCCGCGTTCTACGCCACCGACGCCGCGGGGACAGCAATCCTGCGCGGCTCGCAGATGCAGCCGGGCGTCGACGGGACCTACCGTCTGGCCCTTGCACCCGGAACATACAAACTGACGATCGGGTCATGGGACTACGCGGCGAGAACACTGACCGTGACCTCGCCGTCGCCGGAGCTTCGGGTGCCTCTGGAAACCGGCGGGCTGCTGCGCATCGTTTCGAAAGACAACAAACGTGTTCGTGCGCGGTTGATCTCGGCGACAGGCGAGCCGTACCGCACACAGCTCTGGTCCGACAACAACGATCTGAACATCACCGGAACCCTCGAGTTGCCACACATCCTCTCCGGCACTTACACGCTCCAGATTCTCGGCGACAACGGCCAGACTATCGACTCGAAGAGCGTTACGGTGGCGGATCGAACAACGGTCGTCGTGGATATCTGAGTCTCGTCCGCGATCCTGCACGGACCGCCTTGGTGTGACTGCCGTCACGTCCGTTCGTGATCGTAGGCATTCGTTTGCGTGCGTCCATCGGCCATCCTCACAGTCGCAATTCGAGGAGACGCGTTATGCACGATTTGACGTTTGCGTTTGTCGGGGCTGGAGGCGATGGCGCGGTGACCGCCGGCGACATCATTGCCGGGGTTTGTGCCAGCGAAGGGCTGCAGGTAATCAAGACGGAGGCGTATGGGCCGCAGATCCGCGGCGGCGAATCGTCGTCGACGGTTCGCGTCAGCAGCAAGCCCATTTACGCACAGGCCGACACGGTCGATGTGCTGGTCGTGTTCAGTTGGGCCGACTTCGCCCGCTTCAAGAACGAGCTGCTCCTCGCGCCCGGCGCCGTGATCTTTCACGAATCGGGCGACGCGCCGCCGGAAGAGCTGTCGTCGCGGACCTGTCATGCCGTGCCGTTCGCGGCGCTGGCAAAAGAAGCGGGCGCACCAAAATCGAAGAACGTCATCGCCGTCGGCCTGGTCATGGCGCGCTACGGACTTTCGCTCGATGTCACCCGTCACGCGATCTCACGCCGCTTCGCCAAGAAACCTGCAGCAGTGATCGACGCGAACCTTCGTGCCTTCGACCGCGGCGTGATGCAGGAGGAGACGCTGCCGCAGGATGGCAAAGAGCGTCTCGAGTACACCTACTCCGAACCGAAGCTCTTGATGTCCGGCAACGAGGCCTCAGCATTCGCCGCGATCCACGCCGGCTGCCGTTTCTTCGCCGGTTACCCGATCACGCCCTCGTCGGAGATCCTGCACTTCCTGGCCGAGTGGCTGCCAAAGCTCGGCGGATCATCGCTGCAGACCGAGGATGAGTTGTCCGCGATAGGAGCAGTGATCGGCGCGTCCTTCGCCGGCGCCAAAGCAATGACCGCAACCTCGGGGCCCGGACTCTCGCTGATGTCCGAGCTGCTCGGCCTCTCTTCGATCGCCGAGGTTCCGGCGGTGATCGTGAACGTGCAGCGCGGCGGACCTTCGACCGGTCTGCCGACCGCGAGCGAGCAGTCGGATCTGTTCCATGCGGTCTACGGGAGCCACGGCGACACGCCGCGCGTCGTGATCGCCTGCACCGACGTCGAGAGCTCGTTCCACGCCACCGTCGACGCGTTCAACATCGCCGAGGAGTATCAGGTGCCGGTGATCATGCTGACGGATCAATCGATCGCACAGCGGCGCGAGACCATCATGGCCAGCGTGCTTGAGCACGAAGTACACGATCGCCATATCGCAAAGCCTGACGAACTGGAGGAGTACCGGCGCTACCGCAACACCGCGGACGGCGTCTCGCCGATGACCGTTCCCGGCATCGCCGGCGGCATGTACCAGACGAATGGACTGGAGCACGACGAACAGGGACGACCCAACTCGTCGTTCGCTGTCCATGAAGAGATGAACGCGAAGCGGTACCGCAAGCTCGCTGCGATCGGCGACCGCTACAAAATGTTCGATCGATTCGGCGCGAAGAAACCGGAGATCGGAATCCTCTGCTGGGGCTCGTCGACCGGCGTCGTGCGCGAAGCGCTCGCTCACATGAAAGACGGCGATCGCATCGGCGTCTTTGCGCCGCGGATGATCACCCCGCTGCCGGCGAAAGAACTGCAGGTGTTCATCGACTCCTGTGAAGCAATCCTCGTCGTCGAAGTCAGCTACGCCGCGCAGTTCACGCAACATCTGCGCACGCAGGTCGATCTGCCGCGTAAGAAGACGACGGTCTACTCACGGTCCGGAGGAAAGAACCTGGCCGCATCCGAAGTCGAAAACGAATTGCAACGCATCCTCACGAACCGCTCGCAGGAGGTGGCCGTATGACTTGCTCACCGTATTCACCCAACGATTACAAAAGCGATCTGAAGCCGGTGTGGTGCCCCGGTTGCGGCGACTTCGCCGTTCTCAATTCCGTCTATCGCGCGCTGGCCGATCTGCACCGCGAGCCGCACGAGACGGTGGTCGTATCGGGCATCGGATGCTCGTCGCGCCTTCCCGGCTACGTCGATACGTACGGCTTCAACTCGCTGCACGGGCGCGCGCTGCCGATCGCAACCGGCGTCAAGCTGGCGCGCCCGAACCTCACGGTGCTCGCAGTCGGCGGCGACGGCGACGGCATCGCCATCGGCGGCAATCACTTCATGCACGCCGCGCGGCGCAACGTCGACATCGCCTACTTCATGATGGACAACGAGATCTACGGGCTGACGAAAGGTCAGGCCGCGCCCACGACGCCTTCCGGCGACAAGACGAAGTCGACGCTGTACGGCAATCCAGAGGTCTCCGTCGATCCCTGCGGCCTGGCCATCTCCCTCGGCGCTTCCTGGGTCGCGCGCGCCTTCTCCGGCGACGTGAAGGGAACGACCGAGCTGATGAAGCTGGCCATCTCCCATCACGGCTTTGCCTTTCTCAATATCATCTCGCCCTGCGTCACCTGGCGCGGCGACGATCAGACGAAAGAGCTCCGCGCGAAACAACGCGCCGTCCCGGCCGAGCACGATCGGAGCGACCGCACCGCAGCACTTCGCTTCACGAATGAGGCCGACGACCAGATGACCGTAGGCGTGCTGTACGAGACGCAGCGTCCGACGCTGGTCGACGAGATGCTGGAGATCCGCGACAAAGCGATCGGCATCGCGCCACCGCCGGGCCGCGAGGAGATCCTGCGCGCGTTCGCGCCGGCGCGGTGATTCTCGCTTCGTAAAACCCAGAACCACCACAGAGGCGCAGAGAGCACAGAGATTTCTCTGCGACCTCTGAGTCTCTGTGGTGCATCCAACCTACCGCTTCTCGATGATCAGGACACCGCCAGTGTGGCCGCGATGGATGGGAAGACGGGCGACGAGGTGGCCGCCGGCAAGCTCGATGCAGCGAAGAATGGATCGCTCTTCGTATTCGCTTCGTTCCGTCGGTTCGGGAGCCCGGCGTTGCACGTGCCGGATGACGCCGCGCGTGCGATTCTCCGCCAGCGATCGGAATCGGATCAGACGAAGGAGCGTGGCCCCGGGTCGTCGAAACGGAACATGAAGTGCGGCAACACCTGCCGGCGCCAGCAACGTCATCAACGTTCGGATGATGTCGTACCCAGCCGCGCTCGGGATGTGCTCGAACACGAGCAGCGAGCAGATGAAATCAAACGCGCCGGAACCTGCAAGCTCTTCGATCCCGATAAACGTCACGTTGTGTAATCCGGCCTGTTCCGCATTCCGCCGCGCGTGATCGAGGATCGTCGGCGCGATGTCGCAAGCGACGACGTTTCGCGCGCGTCGAGCCAGCGGCAGCGTCAGCCGTCCGGCTCCGCATCCGAAGTCGAGTACGCGATCAAGCGTTACATCGCGGCCGAGAAGCGACGCGATTGCTGGAAGAAGTGTCGCCACATCACCTTCGCCGGCATCAAAGAATGCGGCGGTTGCATTCGCGCTCCCTGCCACGTCGGGCGAGCCGTCATCATTGAGAAGCGCGAAGTACGGCTCTCGGCGGGCGAGATCTTCCCAATCCTTCACGACGGCAGCATACGCGCGGCGAAGGGAATGAACTTCTATGATCGTCGCAGCCGGTTGACGAAGTAGCCGGGGCGACGGCGGTAATGCGCGAACGCCACCACTTCCAGCGTGTCGCCATGATCGACAAAGACAACGCTGTACGGAAAGGAGTGGATCGGCATGCGTCGGGCGGTACGATCCCCAATGCTAGGTACCGACCCTCCTATCTGAGGAAACTGCTCGATCAAATGCAGAGTCTTACGGGCCTCTTCTACAAATCGATCTGCGACGCGCGGATCTCGCTCTCGGTACCAAGCTGTCGCTTGACGGAACTCCGCCCTGGCAGGGTCGATGATCCGCAGCGGTTTCAACGGCCCAGTACTTCTCTCTCGACCTCGTCAAGAACGAGCCGCCAATCCGTGCTTTCAAGCTCGCCGGCACGAAGCGCAGCCACCCTGTTGCGAATCTCGCTCGCCCAAGCCTCTTCGACGCCTTCTTCAGCGTCGCTCAGACTCTCGAGCAGCTCGGCAGCCATTTTTGCCCGCTCATCAAGGGGAAGTTCCAACACCTGCTTCAATAGTTCGTTCGCTTGTGGCATGACCTGAAAATCGTAGCACGCTCAGAGGCTAACTTCGCGTCGACGACACACCCTACGCCATCGCCCGCGCGCGCGAACCGTGCGGGCGGAGCTTCCACGCCACATACGGCCTCGCCAGTTGCCGCAGCGCGCGGTTCTTGAACGCGTAGAGATCGCCGGCCAGACTGGGCTCGACGAGAGCGGCCGTCTCCTCGGGCTGCACGACGAGCGAGACTTCGATCGGGAGAATGCCGACCGGCAGTCCTGCGCGGCGGCAGCTCTCGTGAAGGTACGCGAAGACTTCCTTCATCGCCTCGGGATCCGGCGGCGGGACGTTTTCCATCTCGCTGCCGACTGTCGGGCGGAAGATGCAGACCGTCGGAAACGCGCCGGCGTTCACGATGCGGTCGATGCCGCGCTTCGTCGCTTCGATGGGCTCGACGCCGGCGATGATCTCGCCCGATACGCGCCCGCGTCCCAGCTTGCGCGATGTGTACTCCATCGCCTCGAAGAACGAATGCTGGCCGACCGTTTGCGCTTTGCCGGGACAGAGGCGCGCGAAGACTTCCGGATCCTCGAACTCGTAGCAGAACGAGAAGTGATCGGTTCCTGCTTTGATCAACTCATCGTATTCGTAGTAGTTCGCACGCGGCACTGGCACAGCCTGCACGCCGATGAATCCGCCGACATGCGTACGCACCGCGCGTACGAACGGCTGCGCCTGACGCAGGCCGTGAATGACTTCGCGGTCGGCGCGGTCTTCATAGTGATAGCCGGTATTGAAATGCGTGAAGATGGAGCCGGACTCCTGCCGCGCGGCCATCGCCACTTCCACCACGTCCGTCACCCTTTTGCGCGACTCCTCGGCGGCACCGACGTTCTTGCCGGTCGTGCAGAATTTGCAGGCCAGCGACGGTGACCAGCTCCAGTAGAGACAGCGGTTCGAAATGTAGATACCAAGGTAGTTGCCTTGGAGGACGCCGACACGGGACATCGGGACGTCGGCGCTCGTGTTGCGCGAGTACCATTTCGGCTCGGGCGGAATCGTGACTTCGTACGCCTCGCCATCGCGCGAGTCGACGACGAAATAGTTGCCCTCGCATTCGCGAAGCGTGAAGACGGACTCCTGCGCGAACGGTTCGACGACCGGAACATTGACCCACACCGGCTTCGATGCCGCCGGAATGACGATCTCCAGCCCCGACCCGAGACCCGCGCGTGTGCGGCTGATGCGGCGTCCATCGTGCTCCGTATCGCACGACTCGTCGATGCGCATCCCGCGGCAGAACAGCTCAATCTCCAGCTCGACCGGCTTTAGCATGCGGTGATTAGAAACTGCCCTCCGTGCACGCCGGATGATCACCGTCACAAAGGGATGTGATGGCTGTCATCGTGGGACACCGGGAGCGCCACGTGACGCGCAACACATGGCGGTGTGAGCAAGCCTACGGCGAGCCTGCCGGCATCGGCGCAATGTGCATGTAGCACTGGAGGCCAGAATGTCCCGCACGATGCTGCAAGAAAAAACAATCTCACGGACCGAAGTGATCGATCGTCTGCGCGTCGAGCTGATGAAGCTCGCGGACGATGAAAACTCCGTTTGCAAGGTCGCCGCGGAAAAGGGCATCTTCTGCAAAGGCTTCCACCGCAGCAGCGATGGCGGATTGCGCCGCTGTTACTCGTGGATCGACAAGCGCCGTCCGGGCATGTCGCGCGAAGAGCTGGAAGACCTCGCCAATCGCTGGCAGCTCGCCCGGCAGGAAGTCAACCAAATGCCGATCGCCTGCGACGTCCAGCAGAACGAACACGACTCCTGCAACGGCTGGGACGACTTCTCGAACAAGGACCTGGCCACGTTCTACCTCGAGCTGACGGGAGCCTCGATCGCTGTGGCGTGACGCGACCGTTCCGCGCTGGCTGCAAGAGTAGAATCCGAAGGTGCATCAGCCGCACAGGCAATACACACTCGACGACTACTTCACGTTAGAGCGAGGTGTCGAGCTCAAACTCGAGTACTTCAATGGCGACATCTTCGTCATGCCGAGTGGCATAATCGGCCACAACAGAATCAACCTGAATGTTCTGACCTTCATCCATCGCGCACTCTCCGGCTCCTCCTTCGAAGTGTTCGGGGTTGGCATGCGCGTGAGCACGCCTTCCGGTCTCTACACCTACCCCGACGTATCCATCATTTGCGGCCCACTAGTCGACGGAACAGTAGAAACGATCACCGACGTCGTCGCGCTCGTCGAGATTCTCTCCGACATCACGCGCAACTTCGACCGCGGCGACAAGTTCGAGCACTACCGTTCGATCCCAACGCTGCGGCACTACCTGCTGATCGAGCCGTCGTTCGTGAATGTGGAGCACCGTCGCATCGAAAAAGATGGCTCGTGGTCTGTTGATATATCCGAGGCACTCGATCAGATCGTGCACCTCACCGAAGTCGGAATCGACCTGCCTGTGGCGCGCATCTACGAAGACGTCCAAGTGAACGCCGCACGCCCGCAGCGGTAACGCGACCTCATCCAAACTGTCATCCTGAGCCGCCGCAGCCGCCGCAAGATTCACTGCGCTCGCACATGGCGGGCATTGGCGGCGGAGGACGGTCGAAGGACCCCCTGATTTCCTGCCGGTTGGCGGGCAAGAAAACCAGGCACATAAGCAGGAGGTCCTTCGATCGTCCTCCGGCACTTCGTGTCCTTCGGCGACTCAGGATGACAGCGAGGGCGCCCCGCGATCGTCGTTTCGTGACACTCATCACTTCCGCACGTGACCCGCTTGCCTGCCGTGCGGAACCGCGCCCGCTACTGTAATCTCATGACTATCGCTGAACCTGAAGTCACCTATCCTGCGCACCTCGAAGCCGATGTCGTTCTTCGCAACGGCCGTACGTTGCGCATCCGGCCGGTCCGCGTGGACGATCACGAACAGATGCGGGCGTTCTTTTCCACATTGTCGCCCGAGACGCTGCACGCGCGATTCTTTGCCGTCTGCACCGCGGATCAGGCGCTGATCTACGCTCCATCGCAGGTCGACTACGTTCACGAATTCGGCGTCGTCGGCGAAGTGGGCGACAGGATCGTCGCCGTCGCGCACTACTACTCCTCCGCGCATCATCCTCGGATTGCCGAGGTTGCGTTTGCGATTGCGGATGACCAACAGGGATTCGGGATCGGAACTCTTCTCCTGGAAAAGCTGGCCGTCGCAGCGCGCATGAATCACATCGAGCGCTTCGAAGCCGAGGTGCTCGTCGAGAACGCACGGATGCTCGACGTCTTTCTCTCGTCAGGATACGTCGTCACGCGGAACACCGATCGCGGCACGACGCACGTTTCGTTCGCCATCGAGCCGACTGCAAACTCAGTCGCCTTCGCCGCCGGCCGCGCGCAGAACGCCGCGCATCAGTCGATGAAGGCCGTCTTCGAGCCGCGCTCCATCGCCGTCGTTGGCGCGGGACGAAAGCCCGGCCAGCTCGGACACGAGATCGTTTCGAACCTGCGGCGATCGGGCTTCACGGGCGACCTTTACGTCGTGAATCCGAGCGCGACGGAGATCGAAGGCGTGCGCGCCTATCCATCGTTGCGCGACATCGAGGGCGTCGTCGATCTGGCCATCATCGTCGTGCCGGCCGCCGAGGTGGAGCACGTCATCGACGATTGCGTGGAGAAGTCCGTACGCGGCGCCGTCGTCATCACCGCCGGCTTTGGCGAGACCGGCCCAATCGGCCGCGAAGCCGAGCGCCGCCTCCTCGACAAAGTGCGCGCCGCGGGCATGCGCATGGTCGGCCCGAACTGCATGGGCATCATCAACACCGACCCCGCCATTCGCATGCACGGCACGTTTGCCGCGGTCTATCCGCCGGCAGGCAACGTGGCCATGTCGAGCCAGAGCGGCGCGTTGGGCGTGGCCATTCTCGACTACGCGCGGTCGCTGAACATCGGCTTCTCGACGTTCCTCTCCGTCGGCAACAAGGCCGACGTTTCGGGCAACGACCTCATTCAATACTGGGCCGAGGATCCGCGGACCGATGTCATCCTTCTCTATCTCGAGAGCTTCGGGAATCCGCGGAAGTTTGCGGAGATCGCGCGGCGCGTCGGCAAGACCAAGCCGATCGTGCTCGTAAAATCCGGCCGCTCCGCCTCGGGCGCCCGCGCCGCGGCTTCGCACACCGGCGCGCTGGCGTCGAGCGATGCCATCGTCGCCGATCTGCTGCGGCAGGCCGGCGTGATCCGCACCGATACCCTCGAAGAGCTGTTCGATGTCGCCTCGCTCCTGGCCAATCAGCCGCTGCCGCGCGGCCGCCGCGTGGCCATCCTCACGAACGCCGGCGGCCCCGGCATCCTCGCTGCCGATGCCTGCGAAGCGCGCGGGCTGACGCTTCCGCCGCTGGCAGAATCGACGGTGACTCGTCTGCGCTCGTTCCTTCCTGCTGCGGCCAGCGTCGGCAATCCTGTCGACATGATCGCGTCCGCGTCGCCGGAGCACTACCGGCAATCGCTCGAAGCGCTCCTCGCCGATCCGTCGATCGACAACGTGCTCGTGATCTACATCCCGGTCGTGCCGACTCAGGCGCCGGACGTTGCCGCGGCGATTCGTGAGACCGCCACGCGCGCCGCCGGCAAGACGATCCTGGCGACGTTCATGAGCGCGCACGGCGTTCCTCCGTCGCTCGAGCCGGTCCCGGCGTTCCCATTTCCGGAACGCGCAGTCGGTGCGCTGGCAAGAGCAGTTGGCTACGCCGAGTGGCGCCGCCGCCCGGAAGAAGCAACCGGGGAGCTGACGCTCGACGCAACAACGCTCCGGTCCATCGTGGACAACGCGCTGGAACGAGGCGGAGGCTGGCTCGACCCGAACGAAATCGAACAACTTCTCCGCGCCTCGGGTATCGAGACAGCAGGCGGCGAATTCGTGTCCGACGGCGAGCAAGCATTCGAAGCGGCAGTGCGAATCGGCAAGCCGGTAGCGCTCAAAGCAATCGGTCCCAAACTCCTTCACAAGAGCGATCGTGGCGGCGTAAGACTGTCGCTGAAAAACGAGTGCGAGGCACAAGAGGCCTTCCTTGAAATGAAAACCCTCCTCGGCGACGATATGGAAGCCGCATTCGTGCAGCCGATGGTGACCGGCGGCGTCGAAGTCATGCTCGGCGCCACCAACGATCCCAGCTTCGGCCACGTCCTCGCCTTCGGCGCCGGCGGCACGCTGGTCGAAGTCCTCGCCGACGTAGCCTTCCGCATCCACCCGCTCACTCCAAACGACGCCGAGGACATGATCAACGAACTACGCTGCGCGAAGATGCTGGCCGGCGTCCGCGGCGCCCCGCCAAGCGACGTCCCCGCCCTTCGCCAAGCGATCATGCGCCTCTCAGCGTTGATCACCCTCTGCCCCGAAATCCAGGAGCTCGACATCAACCCGCTGAAGGTCCTCGAAAAAGGAGCCATCGCCCTCGACGCCCGCGTGCGCGTGGAGCGGGTAGCACCCGCGCCGCCATCGCGAAGGATCGCGTACTGACCTGGGACCGCGGGCGTCCCGCCCGCTTTCGAATCAACCGAGCGTTGCACTTGATGAGCGTGAGCCTCAACCGAGGATCTCCGCTGTGAACGACCTTTCCCTGCCGTGGTGCATCCAAGCGGCCACGCTTGTCGCAATGATGGCGTCACCACCCTCGTGATGTATAACCATAACCAGAAAAGGAGGAGTGCGCTTCGTGGCCCAACACGACGAGACGAGCGGGGAAACGTCGTTCGATGAGCGGTCGATCGCGCGCAAGCACGGCTTTCGGGAACTGATCTATCCCGATCGGGCCGCCATCGAGAGCGTCCAGCGTTTTCTTCAGGAAATCGTCTCCACATGGACGGCGAACAATCCCCCCAAGATCCACCTCACCATCCTCCGGCGCTTCTTTCAGGGAGCTATCGAGCGGCAGAACATCAGCAAGATGCCGAACATGGCGCTCGAAGAGTTCCTTCTCATTCAGGCTCCATACGGCATCTGCTCGCGCGTCTTCGGACGGATTCTCGAGCGCAGGAAGGGCGCCTTTTATCAGGCCGCCTATCATTCGGTGGAGAAGTGCGACGAGTTCCTTTCCTACCTTCTCGATCCAGACACCGTCTGGATTCGCAAAAGCCTCCCCGAGGAGATGATCGCCCGGGCCATCGTGCTGCAGGAATTCCTGGAACGGCACCCCGAGGCCAAGCAGCGCTCCGATGAGGATCTGGAACGCCGGCTCCGGGCTCGACGCGCGGGCGGCGCCGGATAGCCGAGGAAACGATACACCACAGAGACGCAGAGATCACCGAGATGATTTGAATGGTAACTCTGTACTACTAACCAATAGATTCTTCTCCTGACGCGAAGGTTTTCATGCGGCGATGGGGGTGAGCTGGCGGATGGTGGCTCGAAGGGCTGAGAGGATTGCGGTGGTGATCTTGCGGCCGGAGGTGGTCAGTTGATATCGGTGGGTTCCGTTGATCTTGGTGATCAAGCCATGTGCGCGAAGGAGTCGAAGCTGCCGGCTGACCCAGGCTGATCGGCGGCGAGCTTCCTCGATGGACGTGGGGGCCGAGGGAAAGAAGATCCCCTGCAGGTCGCGGTTGCGGAGTCCGTTGATCATGAAATCACCACGGCTGATGGCATCGAGTAGTTTGCTGTCATCGGCAAACGGACGCAGCGCGCGGACCCTGCGGTCCTTCAAATACGCGGGTTGTCCGAGCTTACGGATCAACTCTTCCAGCGTGGTCTCGTCCTCGACGTTGGCGTAGGCATTGAGATAGCGCTCGGCTGACTTGCGGGAGACCTCGGCTCTTCGATTCAGGTCGGCGATCCCGCGTCGCATGCGCCGCCAGCTCTTTTTTCCATCGGGCTCACCTTCCTTGGGCCGATACACCCTGAAATCACTGCCATTGTGGACGGTGGTCTCGGCCCGAAGCACACTGCCCGGCGTGGTGTAAGCCTTGTCGTAGAGTTTCACCGAGTTGCCGTTGATCATGTGTTTGATCCGCACACCCTCTTCCCGGTGTTTGATATCGCTCACCACGTCTCCCGAGAACCTCCTGGGCACCTCGCCACTCAACAGCGTTGGCTTTCCCAGATAGCGCATCACGTCCGTACAGGAAAACGTTGTGATGCCATGGTGGACCAGCCGCGGAAACAGCCGCCGTAACTCTTCCGCCTTCTGAAACACGGTGTCGATCGCCCATTCGCTTTGATACGTCGACCAGTAGTGACTGACCGGGTACTTCTTGAACATCTCACCGTGAGCAGGGTTTAGCTTCTGGGCAATCGGTTCCAGAGCCTTCGGCCAATTGGTTCTGAGCTGCTGGTCCATCAGTCGTTGGGCTTTGTTCCAGTCTCCGATCCAGGGGAAGCAGTTGTCTGCCGCGGCGTACTGGATCCCTGCCCGATCCATTTGCCGTCCCAGCCACATGCGGCCATTCATGCAGATCTGAATGGGAAACGGAAACCAGGTCTGAATCCGCGCATTCATGAAGCCGAACTGTGGATGCATCCAGTACTGATAGATGAACAGGCACTTCCGGTATCGCGACACCAGCTCGAGCTTTTTCGTCTCCCGATTGCGGTGAATGTCGTAACTCCGGCACGGCTCTATGGAGGTCAGCACGCAGATCAGACCGTCGCGGATGCCCTCCTTGGCGACGATCTCCTGGGCAATCTCTTCCTTGCTATCCTTAGGCGAGCTCAGAAACTTGTGCGGCCGCTTCAGCTGTTGCGCCAAGCCCAGCGAAGCATCCTTCAACTGCTTGCTCATCCGCTCCACGTGCGAACCGAAGTCCTTCAGCAATACGCCGTTGGCAGCAAGGTAGTGTCGCATGCCATCCACGTAGCTCAGCGACCGTAACGTCCCTCGAAAAACCAGCCGGTCGAACCCCGACAATATCCCCGCGATCTTGTTCCGGTGCTTCGCGATAAACTCGTGCATGGCGCTTCTTCCTTTCCTGGATGCTTTGCCTTTGTCAGCTCAACATCCTACGAGAGGTTCGAAGCGCCTTACTTTTGGTTGCGGCTATGCCGCGCTGTGATCTCAGTGTCTCTGTGGTGCGATGGTTCTTGTAATGAACGCGTCTAACATGCTGCGGCAAGTCTTTCCGTCAGTGCTATCCAAGACTTGATTGCCTTAACGCGGTGTGACGAGCGTCTGAGCCTCATTCACTGCGCCCTGCAACGAGCCACCGGTCCAACTACGAGCAATGGCTTTCGGGAACGAAGCTGGAGCAGCAGGTGTCGATCCAGGATTACTCCGTATCGAACCGCGGCTCCGCACGAACCTGATCGGAAGTCCAGAGGAGATCGCCGCACGCCTCGTGGCCCTCGAGCGGACCGGCATCGATCTGGTGCTGCTCCAATTCAGCCCGCAATACGAGGAGATGGAGCGCTCCGGGGAGCAGGTAATTCCGCTGGTGCTGGAGATGTCGAGGGCGGTGGCGTGAGACTCTTTCATCCGCAGATGTCGCAGATGTTCGCAGATCAGACAGATTGACGACTGGGGGTGATCGATAGAATCTGACCTCGTTAAACCTAAAGTCGGCCATGCGATTGGTGACTTGGAACTGCTGCCGAGGTGCGTACGCGCGGAAGGCTCCTTTGCTGGAGCCGCTCGCGTTTGACGTCTCTGTCATTCAGGAATGCGCGAAGCCTTCACTGGAGTCGGATCACTGCCTGTGGTTCGGGGGCAACCCGCGGCAGGGGATCGCAGTTGTTTCCCGTGAGCCGTACCGCATCCGCGCGATGGAGCGGCGCATCGGCGTTCCGCGATACACCTTTCCCATCGAAGTGACCGGACCGGCGAGCTTTCTGCTCCTGGCCGTCTGGTCGAAGGGACAGCAGCGCCACCCGTACGTCGAGGCCGTCGTCAAGGCGGTCAGGCTGTATCGCCACCTTTTCACGCAGCCGGTTGTCCTGATGGGAGACCTGAACTCGAACACATTCTGGGACGCGAACCACGATGACGACCGCAACCACAGCGCGCTGGTTCGGCAGCTTTCGGGGCTGGGGCTGGTCAGCCGCCTATCACGCGTTCCTCGGTGAGCCCCACGGAGGCGAGAGTCAGCCCACGTACTACTTCCAGTGGAAGGAGGCCCGGCCCTTTCACATCGACTATTGCTTCATCCCCGACGCCTGGTCGTCTCGCATTCATCGCGTCGAGGTCGGCTCTTATGGACAGTGGAAGGAGCACAGCGACCATCGGCCGCTTCTTGTCGATGTCAGGTTCGAGAGGAAAGCGTCTCTCTTGCTTGCGGCGTGTCATGACAGAGGTCGCTCTCGCTGTGTTAACGCCCGTGCGATCGCATCCAGAACTGAGTCGAGCTGCTTCCCGACATCCTCGGCCAGAAAGCGCAACACCCAATAGCCGTTCTCCTGGAGCAACCGGTCCTTCTGCCGGTCACGCCGGTAAGCGATCGGATCCGAGAGGTGCTGCGCGCCGTCGATTTCGACGACGACTCGGGAGCCGGCGCACAGGAGATCGACTTCCATCTGGCCGCGGGCATCGAACGCGATCGGCAAATTGGCGTTCAGCGCAAAACGTCCCTGAGTCTGACTCAGGGTCTCCAGCCGGCGATAGAGGAATGCCTCGCTTGCGCTGCGCGCGCGGTCGAGTCCCTCCGATTCCGGACTAACGCGGCGAGCCGCGTGAACAAACAGGTTCGCCAGCGGCGTATCGACTCCGTCGCGAATCAGCCTGCGCACGCTGGCGGCGTAGTCGTGCTTCCAGCCCGGATCGGCGGGAAGAGGCACATCCGCAGGCCAACCAGGGACCGCGCTTGCCGGAAGAACGATCGTATAGCCAACGGCTTCGTATCCTCGGCAACGACGGTCGAACATTCGCGCCAGCATCGGCACATTGAGATCCGCATAGTCGTACACCCGGACCTCGCGCTTGCTGTCGTACAGGCGGTGCAGCCGGCCCGCGTACTGGGCGATGGTCCCGCGCCACGACACCGGAAGCGTGAGCATGAGAGTGTCCAGCCGAGCATCGTCGAACCCTTCGCTGATGTACTTGCCGGTTGACAGCAGAACGCGTTCCTCACCCGCTGGAATGGCTGCCAGCCTATCGGTGATGAGGTCGCGCTGCTTCTTGCTCATTCCTCCGCGAAGCACCAGCAGATGCCGAACACTTCCCGCAAGCTGCGCTGCAAGGTGATCAAGATGGTCGTTGCGCTCGGTAAGGACAAGGGGCGAGCGGCCGTCACGCACCGCCTCGACGACGTCGTCGCAGATTCGCTGATTGCGCAACTCGTCGCCGATCAGTTCGCGGTACAGGCTTTGGAACGCTACGCGCTGTTCCGCGCCGGCGGTACCGGCAGATTGAAACGCCGTCGGACGGACGATCACCGTGTGCTCAAAGGGCCGCGCGGCCGCCTGCATCTTTGCGTTCACGCGATGGCGGATCGGGCCGCACTGCATGAAGACGATCGGATGATGGCCGTCTTTACGTGCAACAGTCGCTGACAAACCAGCGACGAACCGGGCCTTTGCACGGCGGGCTACCTGTTCGAAGCTGTATGCCGGCAGGTGATGACATTCATCCACGATCAGATGCCCGTACTCGCCGACGCGGTCGTCGACCACGCCCTTGCGGCCAAGGCTCTGAATGAGGGCGACGTCAAGCGATCCGTTGGCTCGATCGCGCCCACCGCCAATTTGACCGATCCCGCCAGCCGGCAAATCCAGAAATGCCGACAGCCGCTCCACCCATTGGTCGAGGAGCTGCCGCCGGTGAACGAGAACCAGTGCGTTGACACCGCGCTGTGCGATGAGCCATGCAGCGATGACCGTCTTCCCAAATGCGGTCGTGGCGGACAGCACGCCGGTCTCGTGCGCCAGCATCGCATCCGCGGCAATCCTCTGCTCGGGCCAAAGCTCTCCCCGGAACGCCACGTGCAAAGGCAGGCCCGGGAGACGCTCATCCCGGACGACGGGAGTGATCTTCAAGTCTGAGAGCAGTTGCAGCAGATCGCCCAGGCAACCGCGCGGCAAGCCGATGTGGTTGGGATGATCTTCGGCGCAGGCGATGATCCGCGGTTTGTCATACGTGGCCAGCCGCATCGCCTACGCCTTATAGAACTCTGGATTCTGGAAGGCCGCGAGCCGGAGCAACCGGTTGCGGAGCGCGGGAACCAATCCTTCTTTCGCGACATAGACCTGATTTCCGAGAACCACTTCCAGTGTGCGGGGCAACCCGGCAAGGCGTCCCCGGAGCGGTTGTCAGGACGGGGTTTGTCTGGCTGGGAACAACGATCTTAGCGCGACCCTAAACGGAACGATCAACCCGAACGGGAACGCGCAAAGAACAAACCTCGAACGGCACGGTCACAGGCTGTGAACAAGCAAGGCCTAGCGACAGCAGCGAAATCACAATAGTAGAAGGCCTTTTCATTCAAACATCCGCGAGAACCAAGAAAACGCTTGTTGAAACTGTTGGGCGTAATAAGCAGCCGTTGCCCGTTGTATGAAGGCGCTGAAGTCCGCCTGAGTGAGAAGAGTCTATCCTTCGTCATGCCATCGCTTCGGACAAACCTTGCTCCAACGCTTGCCCACTCGTATACGATCCTGCCGACGAACGACGATCCATCTCCCGCTACTCTCCTGCCGACACTAAGAACTCTCCGAGTCCTTCAGGAATGTCATTACATTTGAGGAGCCACACCTGGAGCACTTCATGTAGATGTCCGTATGCGATCCGTCGGGCCAGTCAACCGTGGTTATCTCAAGAAAGCCGATTTCGCAATCAGGGCATGGCACCCGATCGTTGGGATTCTCCCTTAGCCGTTTCGCGGCCGCAATCCATCGAGCGGAACTAGAATGGGAGTTTGCTAAGGACATCAAATGCCGCCTCCGCAAAGTCAGCCGCCATATTTGTAGTCACTGTCGCAAAGGGTCCGGAAGCCGCACTGCCGTCTTGGAACGCTAGCCGATACAGCTCATGAAGTATGGTTTTCGTAAGCTCTGTGCTACTCGTAAAGGCATCCTTGCCGAGTACGAACGCATTCTCGCCCTGCAAGGAAAAGCCTGATGCTGGCATGTCCGGCTGAACAAGAATCTTCTGCCCCGCGACAGTAAGTTCCTTTGCTTCGCCAGATTCAAATGCTTCAATGAGTTCGTTGCCTCCGGTCTTCAAAATTGTCGCAGTCTGCGTAATAACTCCGCTCTCAGCAGCGGAGAATCCCGCCCGAGATAGCAGGAAAGCACTCCTTATTCCAGCCGCCGCTTCGCCAATACCAATCAAGTTGAGTCCAACCATCATTGTATTGAGACGGAGTTCTTGACGACGGTCGAACTCAGCGCGCGTGATCTGGCCGCTGTTCAGCTGTCGAATCTCCGCTTGGATCTGAAGCTGTAACCCTGCAACAGCTGCCTGGCGGCCATTCGGATCAAAGAGCGTAAGCGGGTTGTTGCGCACATACGCATATCGGTTCCAGGACTGCGGCGCGCTAGCCGCGCCAAGCACTTGATCGACTGACAAGAACCTGCCCATCGTTCCCATGTCATACCGCGCGTGCATGTAATCGAGCGTGTTGGGGTTGCTGGCCAACAGGTCGCGCTCGTGGCCGGTGAACTTCATCAGCTCGCCCGGCTGCTCGCTCTGGCCGAGGTTCAACTCGGCGCCGAAGGGGTAGTAGGCGTGGACACCGATCTGTACTCCGGCGTCGTTGCTGACGACTCGCGGGGTGCCGAGGTGGTCGAGGTGGAAATGCTTGGTGATCGTGGTGCTCGCTCCGGGCGTCGTCGGCTCGACGGTCGCCAGCAGCAGGCCGTCGCGCCAGATGTAGTCTTTGGCCCACGTGCGACTGTCCATTGTGGGGAGACCGGGTTGACCATTCGGCTCGGTGCTGGTGAACTCGCGCAGCACTTTGCCGTCCAGACCGCGTATGGTCCACGTCCAGTTCTGGCCGTTGCGCGTGGCGATGCGTTCGCCTTCGGCCGTGTAGATGAACTGGCGGACGTCGCTCCCGGCCGAGGCGCGGGTCATGCTCCCGAGCGCGTCGTAGTCGTAGGTGGAGGTGAAGGACGTGCTGCCGACCGTGTTGGTGATCGATTTCAGGTTGCCGGCGGCATCGTACGCCGCGCCGTTGCTGGTGATGTGGTTCGTGACGGGGTCGATCGTTGGCGACTGCTCGCATCCGCCGAGACAATCGACCGAGCCCGCGATGCGGCTGGCGCTTGTGCGGTTGCCGAAGGTGTCGTATCCGTAGTCCTGCCGGCTGGCCCCGCCGCGCTGATTTTCGGCCGTGCCGCTCACCAGCCGCCCCGCCGTGTCGTAGATGTAGATGTCGCTGCCGATGGCGCGGATGTTCCCCATGCCGTCGTACTGATAGGTCCCAGAGCACCAGTTGGCCCCAGAAGGGCAAGTCTGCGCGATCCCAGGCACTGCGCATGCGGCCACGATTACAGCAAGAGCCACGAAAAGCCGCTTCATCGCACACCGTCCGCGGATTGACAAACCTTGCACGCGCCAATGTTACCCGACATTGAGAGCCACCCGTTTGAGTCGATCGCAACGAGAGTGACAACGGGAGAGAGCGGAAGGCACGCGATCTTGTTCATAGTCATCTCCTATTGGGCACGCAGTTGGAGCTGGGTGATGTGCACGGCCTTGATGACGGTCGTCGAGGTCAGGCTGTCGGTGTAGGCCGCGGTGGCTACCTGAACGTTTCCGAGCGCCGCATCCATCGCGCTGCGCAGCGCGCGGACATGAGCTGCATAGATGACCACGTTGGATGCCGGCACGGGCACGCTCTGATAGCCGGCCTGGTCGAGGATCTGCCGCCACGTCAGCGAACCATCGTTGTGGGCCAAGCGCACGGCATTGATTGCCGTGAGAATCTGATCGAACACGCTGAACGTAACGGTCGTGACACCAGCTTGCAGCGTCGCAAACGGCATGGTGGTGGCCAGATCGTTTGCGGTGTACGGCGACGCGCTGCCTCCTGCGGAATCGACGGCCCGGACGTGAAACACATAAGTCGTGCTGGGGCTCAGGGTGTACGGGACGGTGGTGGCGAACACGTCAAACGTACTCCAGACGCCGCGATCCATGCGCTGGAGTTGGTAGTGGTCCGCACCAGGGGATGCTCCCCAGGTAACCACGATCGTGTTTGTGCCAGGGGTCAGCGTTGCCGTCAGCGCGCCGGGCGTCGGGAGAGGTGTTGTCGACACCGTTACGATCGCGGTATTGCTGTTGACGAATCCTCCGGCATTGTCGAAGACGCGCACCCAATACTGCGTGGTTGCCGCGGGGGCGGCCACATAGGAGGCCGACGTCTGACCAGAGATGATTACGCCACTTCCCGAGATGCCCTGATACCACTGGTACGTGAACGGCGAGCACCCACTGGCCGATACGTTGAGCACGATGGGTGTGCCGCTGTATGTGGCACTCTGCGGCTGGTTTACGATCGACGGATTGCCACAGGATGTGATGGTGGCGGTGTTGCTGTTGACGAATCCTCCGACGCTGTCGGTGACCCGTACCCAATACGAGGTCGTCGTTGGCGGCGCAACCGGGTAGGAAGCCGAGGTGGCACCGGAGATGAGTACGCCACTCCCGGACGTGCCCTGATACCACTGGTACGTGAAGGGCGCACAGCCGTTGGCCACCACAGAGAGAGTGATCAGCGTTCCCGTGTAGGTGCCACTCTGCGGTTGGGTAACGATCGAGGGACCGTTGCAGGTGGGAACTGTGACCGTGGCAGTGTTGCTGTTGGCCACTCCTCCGACGCTGTCGGTGACGCGCACCCAGTATTGCGTCGTTACGGTGGGCGAAGCCGGATAGGAGGCAGAGTTGGCACCGGAGATGGCTGTGCCATTTGGTGAGATGCCGTTGTACCACTGATAGGTGAGCGTGCCGCAGCCGTCCGCGGACACGGTTAGGGTGACCGGCGTTCCCGTGTAGGTGGTGCTCTGCGGCTGGGTTCCGATCGAGGGACTGCCACATACCGTGATCCTTGCGGTGCTCTCGGCTTGACCGCAACTGTTGATGATGCGGCCTGTGTAGTTTGCAGTTGCCGTAACCGGAGCGGTGCAACAGGATGGGTTTGTTTCACCGGGGATGATCGTGCCGTCCTTCAGCCATAGGTAGGTCAGCGGTGTCGTCGAGGCCGATGTGGCACTGACAGTGAGGTTGGCCGGCGATCCCGATGCCACCTGCTTATCGGAGATTCCCTGGGCGATCTGCGGGGCGGTGCAGGCGGACATTCCGGCAAAGCTGATCACAGCCGGCCGGGACATACCGGAACTCTCCGACGTGTAGGTGTCCTTGACGCTTCCTGAGGCGTTGTGCGCGACCTCGAAGAGGGAACCGTCGGCGTTGTACGTAATGGCCGGAGCGTAGCTCGAAACGGCGGTGAGGGCTCCATTCTTGTGCGTGTAAGTGGGGCCAGTGAGGGCCAGTCCACCGCAGGCCGGACTACAGGTTGGATCATCAACCTGAGAAATCGCGCCGAGCTGATCGTAAGTGAAGTTCTGAACGATTGACTGCAGCGTCGTTCTTGTCGGCCCGTTTTTATTCTCGACCAGCGTATCGCGTTCCGAAGGGCGACCGGAGGGAGAGGCGTATTTGTATGTTTCCGTGACAACCGTGCCGGTTGTTAGGCCATCGGGATAGTTGTAGCGAATGGCCTGATTCAGCCTTCCCTTGCCAAATGCCGACGAGTCGGTAGGAGACAAGAAGGAGTACTCCTGCACTGGACGCAAGGAGCTGCCCGAGTCGTAGACGTTGGTTAGACGCTCGGCAGGGTCGTAGACGAAACTGAGATCCCAAAGCCCATTTGCGGGTCCGATTCGTTTGCTGGTGGCGTGCCCGCGCGCGTCATACCCACCGTAGTAAACGAATTCGTTACCGCTCGGCCCCACCTCAGGATGCTGTTCCTGCGTGAGGACGCCGCGGTTGTCATAGTGGAATGCGCGATGCTGCGTCGAACCTGACGTCTCGACGTCCGTCAGGTGACCGGCAAAGTCATAGGTGTAGGTCGTGGTCGTATCCGTACCGACTGGCGAAGAGGAGGTCGTTGCGCCGGAACGCTCCGTGAGTTGATACAACCGTCCCAGCGCGTCGTGAATCTCCGTTGTCGGGGCTGAAGTGCTGTTGGCCGCGCTGGTCGAGACGGTCACGGTTCTCGTGACACTGCGCACGCCCGCAAACGCGAAGGTAGTCGTGCTGAGGTCGGGCGCCTGTACGGACCGTGCCCGGCCAAACGGGTCGTAGGACGAAAAGACTGTCTTGTGTGCTGGAACAAAACTGCTTTCGGCTACGGTCAGCCGCTCCGGCTGCGATACGGCCGTCTTTCGGCCGAGCACGTCGAAGTCCGTTTGAACGATGTTCCATGTGTCATCGGGAAGCAGAGACTTCTGGCGCCAAAGCCTGCCGAATGGATCATATTGGTACTCTTGGCTGATCTTGCCGATGCCGTTGCTCGATGCGTCGGTAAGAGCGAACACTTTGGCCGGCGTAAACACCGAGCTCGCAAGCGCCGCGTCAGCATAGGTGTAGACCGTTTGCGTTACGCCCGGAGGCTGAACGCTCGTGATCCGCCCGAGCAGATCGTAGTTGTAGTGAGTAGTGAGCCCCGCGACATCTTTCGTATCGGTCACCAGCCCGGCGGACTGGTCGAACGAGTCATCCGACGCCGTTAGCCCGCCGGTGTTGTCGTACGTGGCGCTGTCGCGGGTGACCACTCCACCGGAATAGGTCAAGCTGTGCGTAATCGCGTACTTGGGGTTGGCCGGCGGCGAGAACGGGTCGCTTCCTACGCCAAGAGCCTGTGTGTCGCCGCCGTAATATTGCTCCGAGGTGAGATTACCGTGCGAGTCGTGCGCGAAGGTCGCGAGGAGGTCGGAGGTGGCGAGCGATCCTCCTGGATTCAGGAGGGTACGGCGTGCGGTCAGCGCGCCGGATGTGTCATATTGCGTCTTCGTGATCAGGGCAGCCGACAGATCGCTGCACGTGCTCAATGCACCGGTCGTCCCATTACGTATGGCGCTCTCATCAGCGGTGCACTGCTCCGATGACGTGTTGAGGAGCCAGCGCGCGGTTGTTGGCACGGCGTTGTAGTTGGTGAAGGTTGTCCGGAAGTTACCATTGCCCGGCAGATTCCCGTCGGTCGATGCCTGACGGAAATGGCCGTAGGTGTCGAAGCCGTAATTGTTCACGGCCGTGAAGTAACATGGCTCGCTCCCCGTCCCGCATGTGGAGACGTCGTCGTAGAAGTACGTGGCCGAAGATTTCGGGGTGGCGTTGTACTCGATAGGAGCATCCTCGTCGTAAGGGCCGTCGTCGATCTGGTAGGTGACGTATGTGGCGCGAACGCGGGTGCCCCCGTCGGGTACCATGCCGCGCCCGTCTAGCCAGGGACTACCGTCCCAGATGTTGCCGGTCCTCACTTCGCCCGAGAGAAAACGTCCGTCATGGGAGGCGTAGCGTGTAAATGGCAATCCGTGCTCACTATGACTCCAGCCTTCCGCTGAGGTGTCGCAGGTATCGCCGTTGGGGTTGGTAGAGATGGATTCATAATTGCTGAAATAGCTGATCGTTGTTCGCGTTACTTCGCCCTGGACCGACGGCTCCGTCACCCATGTCGTCAATTGTCGTGAGCGGCCACTTGGGCATTCAGGCATCGGCTGGCCGGTTTGGGGGTCAAGGCAAAACGGCGTCGGCAGGCATGGATTGGGGACGCTGCTAAATCTCCGGCCGTACGTCCATGTGCCAAGCAGCTGTCCGCTCGCGTCGTAGGTTGTCCGCGCCACTACCCCGACTGGACGCTCGACCGCCGGTGACCTCATCGGATCATGGCTCCCCAACGTGAACTGGACAGTCTGATGGGACCACCCAATGCTGCCCAGGGTTGGAAGGACCAGACGCGTGAGCACCCCCGGGGTCTGTCCCCTGATCGCACCAACCCCGTTTGTGACCCAAGTGGTGTCGTATGCGGGCGCTCCGTTCAGCGTCATGCTGTAGGGATTTCCTGCCGGCGGTGTCATCGCGGTGAGAACCGTTACCGAAATCCTGTTCGCCCTGTTTGAGGTGTCGGTGTTCGGCAACGGTACATCCAACACCTGCGTGGCGAATGAATAGGTCGCAAGCGTGCCATTCACCATCCGTGTATCGATGTGATCGAGCACAACGTTGGCCGGCGACGGCGTTGGCGACTGCGAAGGAGTCGCGGAGATCTTGAAGTAGACGCTCGTTGTTCGTGCGGTGTCCGTGATCGTCCAGATCTCAGCAAATGACGTGGTCATGGTGTAGGCGATATCCACGCGATTCCCGAATTGATCCGCGATACCGGTAAGTACCCAGTCCTTGCTAGTTGTGGATGGGCTCCATGGACTCGTTGTCCGATTGATCTGTGTGAATTCGTTCTTCGTCCCGTCGCTAAACTCCACGACTTCCTGCGCCCCCACCTTCGAAAGGCGCATGTAGGAGCCGTCATGGGTGTAGTAGACGTCGGTAACCACGGTTCCGGCGCCGTTATGCAGGGTTGAGTAGAAATTGTGGTCTGCTCCGTCGTTGCTTTGATAGGTCCAGGAAGCGGTGGCACCCATGATCTCCGGGTCGCCGCCATAGAATAGGCGGCCGAGCGAGAGCGTCCAGCCGAAACCAGCGTTGAAGGAACCAATGGGATATGCCTTGGTGACGGTTCCAGTCTCGTCACCATCGTTCGGGTTGAATCGCCAGCAGTGGCTGTTGTAGAAAAGGCCAAGCTGGTACGACAGAGCACCATTGACGTGATACGCCGGACCGATGGGCAGATGCACCATCAGGTTGCCGTTGAATGTATTAACCGTGTCGACGTCGTTGAAGTTGTAAACCTTCCCCGCTTCGAATCCTCGGGCATCATTCGGATGCTGTCCGAAGGCGAGTTGGGAGCAAAGGACGAGGCCAAGAGCTGCGAGGAAGCGCTTCATCGTGCGGCCCCGATCAATTTGCCATCAATGAGCACAGTCGCAATCTCCATCCGGTCGGGGTCGATCGCCACTAGCGTGCCGCCCAGGGTGAGATCCGCGATGCCCTGCGCGCCCCCGCCGACCGGCCGCGCCTTACTCAGGCTGACAGCGGTGATGCCATTCTGTATGTCGGCATCGGTTGCTGGATCGCCGTCCATCGCCGACCAGGTCCAGGCACCTTTGCCCGGGTGGACGTACAAGAGGTCGATCGAGGCGTGATCAAAGGCGATGCGGTCGATCACGCCGCCCGCTCCCTTGCGAAGCGCGTCAGGCGCGATGGACATGGTCGTCACGACGAAGCGGCCGCCGGTTGTGATCCCGTAACGGCCATTTTGGGGCTCGACGACCGCCCAGAGCGAGATTGCCGGAATCGGACGCCCCAGATCGAGAGTGACGACGCCATCGCGGTCGTCGTCAACGAGCACCCTTGCCAACCTGCTAACGCGGTCCATGTACGCTCCGCGAATGGGTTCCCGCAGCACAGCGAAAAACACGGCGCTGCCCCCAGGCGACAGACCTGACGCGGTGACTGTGTGTGCGCCGAGAGTGACGGTGAGCCCCGGATCGGCTACGGCGGGAATAGCGGCCGACAAGAGCACCGCGACACCGATGACAGCGAAATAGGAGGACTTGATCATCGAATGGTCTCTTTCCCTACTGCAGGCTGAGCAGCACGAGTATCTCGCCCTGCCCGTTCGGGAGCGGCTCAAGCGCTTTGCCGATGAGGGTGCCGGGTCGGTGGATCTTCACGCCGCCGAGGTTGAGCGGCTCAGATTTCATGGCCACGCCGGGCTTATCGCTGGTTACGAGTAGATCGCCGAGGCGAATGGGGTCTTTGGTGGCATCAACGCGCACTTTGACTCGGCCGGTTGTGGCGATCTTTGATTTGGAAGAGCTCTCCACACCGAGAAGCACTCCAGGCGCAGCAGACACGACCCCGGCAACGCGCGTGTCGTAGGCCGCAAGTGACGGCGCGACCGTGTTGCCCGCACTCTCGCTCACAATGACAACTGTCCCAGGAGGCATCTGCTCGGACGACGGCACCCATTCAGCCACGTCTTGAAAGGTCGCCCTGACTGTCCCGCCAGTAATGTTGCCGCTGGCATGCACATCGCCCACCACATCGAGTTGTGCACTCGGATTTGGCAGACCGATACCGATCCTGCCGGCACTGGTTATTCTGACTCTTTCCGTATTACTTGTTCCTAGAACCATGTCAGCGGCGGCGTAATTGCCAATAACGAAAAGGCTGTCGTTTTGGGCGATCATTGCGGCCGCGCCGGTCATGGAGTTGCCAAAAAGGGTCTCGCTGTAAGAGCTGCCGTGGGTCCGCAGATCGAACGTCGCCCCGCCCGTAGACGCGACTTGCTGAATTACGCGGCCGCTCACGTTATTATTTTCGAACATTGTGCGGGTCAGGGGGCCGGTACCGTAGACATGCAGTGCATATTGAGGGGCTGTGGTCCCAATGCCAACGTTTCCGGCGAAGGATGAGTTGCCGATCCCCTCAACTCGCAGGCCGTTCCCGTATGCCGATTGTGAAACCACGACATCCTGCGGGCTCCACCGGTTGAGGTACAGCGGACTGGACCCGGTGCTCTGGACTAGCGGATAGCCGACATAGCCGATTTGGAGATTGCTGACCCTGATCATGCCGTTTCCGGTTAGGTTTTCGACAATGCCGCAGCAATATCCCTCGGTAGCAAGAGTATCGGCGAAGGTGGCGCCATAAGAAGAGCCGCCCGTGCCGGACGGGCAACAATTCGGACCAAACAAGCTCATCACGCTCGAGTTGGATGAGCTGAAGACATGCAGCTTCGCCTGGGCCACTGGGCTGACGCCGACGCCGACGCTGTCTTGCGTGTAGGTGCCGTTCCAAATGCCTTGCTGTGCGTAGAGAACATGGCAGGCGGACAGCGCTGCGACCACAATCGAAAATCTGAGCAGAAGCGTATAGAAGTTCTTCGTCATAATCATCTCCTGTGGGCGCCCTTACGGAGCGTCGCAATCGCCCAGACGCACGCCCTCAATAGTCTGCTTCACGACGTGATCACTGTTCTCCATCGTCATGGTTCCGCTGTACGTGTTGCCGGCGAAGGTGATTTTTACCGTCGTCTTGCGACCGAGATGTGGACAGTTGATCGTGTATGAGAGAACACCGCTTGGCGTGAGAACCCCGGCGCTGGCCTTGCACTCGTCAGTCGCATTGCTGACTGGTGGGCCGATCTTCGCGATCGCATCCGGAGTGACGCACGTCACATTGGTCATCGGCGGCGAGTCGATCGGCTCTGTGGTGTGAATCGTTAGCTGCCATTTACCCGGGTTAATGACGCCACTGGCGGGTGGCGCCGCTTGCATGCCGAGGGCACAGGTGAGGAGGGCGATTGACCAGACGGTAGCGCGGAAGGCGTTGAAATGCGTGCTAATCATGGCGTAGTCCTTATATGTGGCGGTACATAATTGTCTGAAAGTTATTGGTTCTGAGTGACGCGAAACCACCCGCCCTGCCAACAAAAGTTATTGCTCCTGATGCGTTTCCTCCGTGCGGCCGAGCCGAAAGGCTGGGGCTTGCATAACTACACTTGAGCTGAATTTGAGGACTGTTTTCGCGATGCCGCCAGTTGCGGTTGTTTTCGGGACACCGGTAATTTGCCTTTCGGCATCGACGGCTCCAGAGACCTTTGAATGTGCGGATCTGACCCTGATCCCGATTTGGTGACTCTCATCAGAGGAGTGTCGTGAGAAGAGAATTCCCTACCCTCTCGTCAAGAAAAAGATTGCGTGAACTCACCAACGCACTCGGACTGCCGCTCGAAACGTAGTTCTTTTGGTTACCCGCTTCAGCTCGCACTCGGTCTCGCCGGCTTCGGCACATCACGCAGGGCTCTCGCGGCAAACTCCTTTCTCCGCCCAATTACGGGACGGACAAGGAGGTTGTCATGGCCAATTTTTGGTTTTCCCCACGGAAGTGCGAGCGGCTCCGACAGTCGTGGCTTGGCGCGCCGATTGAGCGGTACGTCGAGTGGCTTGTCGAGCACCGATACTCACGCGAGTCAATCGACGATCGCGTTCCGGTGCTGATCCATTTCGGCGAGTTCACGTATGCCCGCGGTGTTCGCCGCTTCGAAGAGCTCCCGGCGCACGTCGGCGCATTTGTGGAAGATTGGGTCGCCCGCACGTCTCGCCGCGGACCACGTGCGTGCCGGAGTAGCGCGCAGAAGGCTCGCGGCTGCGTCGAGCAAATGCTCCGCCTAACCGTGGAAGGCTTCCAAGGCGGTCGGTTGCCAACGCGGCCATGACCGTTTCGAGCGGTCGCTCCTGGGTTCATCTCGTACCTGCACGACGAGCGTGGACTCAGCGCCGAGACGATCCGGTTGTACGGCTACCACCTGCGCCAGTTCGAGACGTATCTGAACGAGCAGGGAAGGTTTGGCATCGCCGATCTGTCACCGGACCGGATCAGCGACTTCATCGTGACGTTGAGCCGGCGCGTTGGCCCCAGCAGCCTCGTAGGCTGTACTAGTGTGCTGAGGACATTCGTCCGGTTCGCCGAACGCGAGGGCTTGGTCGTCGCTGGTCTGGCTCAGACGATCGACCGTCCCAGGATCTACCGCCTCGCTCGCGTGCCTCGATCGATCTCCTGGGGCGATGCGATGCGTCTTCTCCGGGATGTTGATTCGATTCGAGCTGTGGGCAAGCGTGACTACGCGATGCTGTCACTCCTCCTCACCTATGGACTACGTGCGCGAGAGGTGGCCGCGCTCACCCTCGACGACATCGATTGGGTCCATGAGCGACTGCGGATCTCGCAACGAAAGGGCGGTCACTCGCACGTCTATCCACTCTCGACTCTGGTCGGGGAGGCGCTGGTGTACTACCTCCGCGATTCTCGGCCGAGCAGCCGCGATCGACACGTGTTCCTCAAAGCGAGGGCGCCCTTCAGTGCGCTCCGCTTCATTGATGTGTCCCAGCGCGCATCTCACTGGTTGAGGCAGGCCGGCATCGTTGTCCCGCGCGCCGGGTCCCACACGTTGCGCCACACCTGCGTTCAGCGTCTCGTCGACGCCGACTTTTCCCTCAAAGTGATCGGCGACTTCGTCGGGCATCGCGTACCCGAGTCGACCCAAATCTACGGAAAGGTCGCCATCGAGGCGTTGCGCCGTGTGGTTCTCGATCGCGGGGAGGCTGCGCTATGAACCGCCCCTACGAGCGTTGGACGGGTTACCGGAGCTCTCTCGGTCTCGGCATTCAGCGGTACATAGAAACCAAGCGTGCCCTCGGGCGGCGATTTGGTAACGAGGAGCGCGCCCTCCGGCTCTTCGATCGATTCCTCGCGGATACGGGCATCGCGTCGGTCCCGGACGTCACTTCCGCCGTCGTCGACGCGTTCCTGATCTCTCGGCGTCGGTCGAGCGCGAGCAGCTACAACCATCTCCTCGGTGTCGTGCGGCGTCTTCTCAAGTGGCTGGCCGTCCAAGGTGTTCCTGGGGTGCAACTCTACGGTGGGCGTGCCCGCCGAGAGACAGGCCGGCGAATCCCGGTGATCCTTGATGATGCTCAGGCGAGGTGTCTCTTGGAGGCGGCGGGAAGACTTCCGGACGGCTCTCGTGCGCGCCTGCGCGGTCCGAACTATCGGATGATTTTCGCCATTCTGTATCACCTGGGACTTCGCGTCGGCGAGGTGTCGCGCCTGGAACTCGGTGACATCGACCTGGTGCGTGACCTGCTCTCGATCCGTCGTACCAAGTTCGGGAAAGACCGACTGGTGCCCTACGGTCCGCGTCTGGGGGCGTCGCTCCGGGCCTACCTCGATCTCCGTCATGCCGCGGGGGGCTCGTTGTCTCCAGCGGCACCTCTGTTTTCGTTCGACGGCCGATCACCGATCAGCACGAATTCGATCCGCAATGTGTTCCAGCAGCTCGTTCGCGGGGCCGGGATCCCTCGAAGTGCAGGCGGATCGCCGCCGCGCGCGCATGATCTCAGGCACACGTTCGCGGTAACAACATTGCTTCAGTGGTACCGACAACGCATCGACCCGGCCGAGCGCCTGCACCATCTCTCGACGATCCTCGGTCACGTCAATCTGCAAGCCACCGCTGTTTACTTGACGATCACCAGCGAGCTTCTCGAAGAAGCCAGTCGCCGCTTCGCGGCACTCGCATCGCCGATGCTCGCGGGAGGCGCGTGATGCTGGCTTCAGCGCTTGGCCCCATTCTCCATTCGTTCTTCCTTGATTACCTCATCGCACAGAAGGGACTTCGGCGCTCGTCCGTCAGGAGCTATCGCGACGCCATTCGTCTCTTACTGCTATTTGTGGCCACCGACAAGCACGGCACGGTGTCAGGACTCGAGCTGTCTGACCTCACCTCGGATCGAGTGTTGCGTTTTCTGCAGCACCTCGAAGAGGGCCGCCACAATCGTGTCCAGACGCGCAATCAGAGGCTTGCGGCGGTGCATACGTTCTGCGAGTACGTGGCGAGTCGTGCCCCCGAGATGCTCATGGAATGCCAGCGCATCGCCGCGATCCCGATGAAACGCGCACCGCTACCGGAGACCCGTTTCCTCGAACGAGATGAGCTCGCAGCCCTCCTTGCGCGCATCCCAACCGTTGGACGCTACGCCCTGCGCGATCGAGCGCTCCTGCTGTTCCTCTATAACACGGGCGCTCGGGTGCAGGAGGTCGCCGATCTCCGAGTTGAGCACGTGGACTTTGACCGAGGCCCACGCGTGCGACTCCACGGAAAAGGTGACAAGTGGCGTACCTGTCCGCTGTGGGAGGAGACGGCACGCCTGCTTCGCCAGCTCATCGCGGAGCACGAACCGGAGACAGCGGTCTTTCGCTCGGCGGTTCGACGGCCGCTCACCCGGTTCGGCATCTACAAGATCGTTCGCCGATATGCCGGACCCGATGTGGGGAATCCGGGCCGCCGACAAATCGGTCCCCACGTCATCCGACACACGACCGCCGTGCACCTCCTTGAGGCCGGAGTCGAGGTGAATGTAATCCGCGGTTGGTTGGGACACGCCAACCTTGCCACTACCAACCGCTACGCCGAAATCAGTTTCCGGGTCAAGGAGGCAGCGCTTCGCCTCACGCAGTCTCCGACGATGCCGGACGGTGAGCCCGCCAAACGTCCTGTCTGGCGGGATGATCCGGCGCTGCTCTCGTGGCTTGCGTCCTTGTAGGTCGTGCGTTATGTGCCGAGCCGACGAGACCGACTACGGTTGATCTTCAAAAAAAAGACCGGTGGGGCAGGAAATCCCTGCCACCACCGGTCGAAAAGTGGGTTTGCCATTTCAGGCGTCTCCGGTTACGCGGCGTGCCGCCTCTGTTGGCCACATAACGGAACCGGGAACAGAACTTTCATAACCACCCCAGCGGGTGTCCCGATCCGTCCGGAGAGGATCTCCTCTTCACGAGAACACTCGTCGAAGCGGGGAAGGTCCTCGGCGTCGAGGTTCTCGATCACCTGATCTTGGGTGCCAACCGGTTCGTCTCGCTGAAGCAGCGAGGCGCGATGTAACTCGATGATCGATTTCGTTTCCCTTCACCGGGTCAGCGTTCGCTGGCCCGGTGTTTTTTATTCCTACCGGGTCACAACACGGCCCATGCTGCTTCCCACACGGCGTCATCGAAGTGTTCGTCATGCGAACTATTGCTCGCAGAACCCAAACCCTCCGACCCTTATCCGAAGAAGTATTCGGATAAGCGCCATTTGCGCGTCTGGGATGACGAGAAGCGCGCCCAGATTCTTAAGCTCGCTCGACAGGCCCTGTCGAGAAGCGCGCCAAGACGCTAGGATGAGTCCATGGAATCCGAAACTCCAGTGTCGGCGATCAACGGGGAGGAATCGTGGGTCGAGAGGCGGCTGCGTGAAGCGCGCACGCTCCACCCTATCCCCGACGCAGCCTCGGAACTGCTCCGGGAGCTTCTCGGTGGCCAGCTGGCCCAGCGACCGCTACGGCCACCGGAGCACGCGGAAGCCGCGAAGCGGCTCCTGGCGTCGATCGAGCCCGTGAACACGCAGACGACTCCGCCCGTGCTATGAGGATCGACTCGATCACGCTCAAGTGGTTCAGGGGGGCAGCGGAATCGGCTGCGATCACCCCGAGCGGCAAGTCGTTGGTCGTCTACGGCGAGAACGGCTCTGGGAAGTCGTCCTTTGTGGACGCGGTCGAGTTCATCCTCCACGACGGCAAGATCGGCCACCTCGCGCACGAGTACAGCGGCAAGCATCAGGAGCGAGGGGTGCTCAACACCGATACGCCTCCGGGGGGCGCGGCGGAGGTCAGGATCCGATTCACCGACAAGTCCGAACACGTGACGACGATCAGCAGGACGGGGGTGGCCAACAGTAGCGGCGCGACTACCGCGGCCATCGAGACCTGGGACTACCGGCAGACGGTCCTGCGACAGAACGAGGTGTCGGCCTTCATCCAGGACACGAAGGGGGACAAGTACTCCGCCCTTCTCCCCCTGCTCGGTCTTCGACACCTTGAGGTCGCTGCCGAGAATCTCCGCCAGCTCCAGAAAGCGGTCGAGCAAGAGTCGAAGCTCTCGGCAGCTCAGAGCAAACTGGATGCCTTGGAGGAGAAGCGCCGGGAGACACTCGGCGAGGCGAGCGATGCCGTCATTGTAGAGCGCCTGAAGACCCTACACGCGAAGTACTGCGGTGCCGGCGGGTCCGCTGGGGATCCGACAGACTCCTGCCGTGAAGTCGAGCAGGCCCTGGCCGCAAGGATTGAGGGCTTCACGGCGGAGGAGAAGCGACGACACTTGTTGGAGGCGGTGGCTGGCATTCGGCTTCGCGACGAGATTCAGGCCCTCCGTTCGTGCAGCAGTCTTCTCGCGGTCGCAGCTGAGCCCCTCCTCACGGAACGGCTAGAGGTGCTGGAGGTCGCCACCTCCTTTGCCGCGAAGATCGGTCCAACGGGCGAGGTCTCATGCCCGGCCTGCGGACAGCAGGTGCAGGCTGATGAGCTGCGGTCCCACGTTGAGCGGGAGCGCGGGCGCCTCCATGATTCCCTCGCGGCAGTCACTGCCATCAAGAAGGCCCGCGGCCGAGTGTGTGACTCGCTGATCGAATTGAAGCGGAATCTCGGAACAGACGAGGCGAAGCGCTGGCGGGCGAAGCTCGGAGAAGCCAACCTCGTCGACGGCTTCAACGTTATCGATGGTGTGGATGCCGACGACCTCCGCGCTCACTGCTCTGAGGACGACCTCCGTCGTCTTGAGGAGAAGGTACTTCCTCTGATCGCCGCTGCCGCCGCGCAGAAGGGTGCCGCGCCGGATATGCGCGACCTACTCGCCGACAGAGCGGCGAACGAGGCTGGTGGAGCGGTTATCAGCGGCGCGCCACTCCGAGAACGAACGTTGCATACGAAGGCACTCCTCTCCTTCCTTGAGGCTTTGGAGGAAGGTGTGCGCACTGAGATCCGTGTGCGAGCGCAGGGCGTGATTGAGACGCTTTCCAAAGACATCCAGCGCATGTGGGCGATACTCCACCCAGGCAAGGCGGTCGAAGATGTTCGGCTCTGCGTGCCTGAGGATGCCGACAAGGCGATAGACGTTCAGCTGCGATTCCATGGCGTCATGCAGGAGTCGCCTCGCCTGACACTCTCCGAGGGGTATCGCAACAGCCTCGGGCTCTGTATCTTCCTCGCCATGGCGAAACGGGTCACCAGCACGGACCGACCGCTATTCCTCGACGATGTCGTCGTGAGCCTCGACAGGAACCACCGGGGCATGCTCGTCGAGCTGCTGGAGAAGGAGTTCAGCGGGCGCCAGGTCCTCCTCTTCACGCACGAGCGCGAGTGGTACTCGGAGCTTCGACAGCAGCTGAAAGAGTCAGACTGGAAGTTCACAGCCCTGATGCCGTACGACAAGCCTGCGGTCGGAATCCGTGTCTCTGAGGCGGGGGCGGCAACCTTCGACGATGCGCGTGCTCTCCTGGATGTGCGGCCGGACTCGGCTGGCAACACGGCACGAAAGATCATGGATATCGAACTCGCGGTTCGGGCGCCTCGGCTGAAGCTGCGCCTCCCGTATCTGCACCGCGAGAAGAACGACCACCGGACGGCCCACGACTTCCTCTTTCGGCTCATCTCGGACGGAGCCAAGTCCTTTCAAATTGACGAGGCAGTCCTGGTGCTGCCGTCGAGCGCGACTCCTGCCGTCGTGCGTAAGGGGGACGACGAGGTCAAGTACGTACCGCACAGCAAGGCTATGGAAGCATTTCGTGAGGCCGACCGCCTAGTCGTATCTTGGGGCAACCGAGCCTCCCACACTTTCGACATCGTCAGGAACGAGGCCGAGAAGCTCATCGCGGCGTGTGAGGCGGCCCTGGCATTCCTCGACTGTCCGAAGTGCAAGAAGCCCGTGTACCAGACCGATGACGCTACTGGTCAGTACGTCCAGTGTCGTTGCGGCACGGTGCGCTGGCGGTACGGGAAGGCCTGAGGCGCTGCGTCACCTTGGTAGCGGCAGTCAGTGGGGCATCAGCGAGCGAATGGAATCCTCTGGAGGAAAACGGTAGGTCTTGGTCAGATTCGCGTATGGGACTTGCGTGGGTGTATCGACGATGCTGCAACATTGATCTATGCCTCTTCCCCAGATAGAGGCTAAGGGATTCGAACCCTTCACCCCTGCTTGCAGAGCAGGTGACGAACTGACGATGCGTCGATTCCCGCTTCTGGAAGCGGATAACTCGACGGTCGGCGTTCCAAGTTACCTCCTGCATGATTGCAGGTGGGTCATCGGAGATGGAGATCGGAAGGAGCGGGGCGAACACCGACAACGTACCCTTCGCTCCGCGCTGAAACAAATGCTGGACCTCCGGTCACTCGTGCAACATGAACATCGAGACTGGGCGGTTCGGCAACGCCCTGCTACGATGAAGCGCAGAGGCTCTCACGTCCTCGACTGACAGCATGCTGCCGACGAATACCCCCACACCTCCGACCGCGGCGCTCGACGATTTCATCGCGCGCTGGGCCGAGAGTAGCGGCGCAGAACGCGCGAACAAGGACTCGTTTCTCAACGAGTTGTGCGATGTCCTTGGCGTGCCCCGTCCAAACCCGACGACTGGAAGTTCGGACAAGGATCAGTATTGCTTCGAAAAGGACGCCCTGACACCTCACGAAGGAGGCAAGGTCTCCACAGGCAAGATCGACCTCTCCAAAGCAGGCTGCTTCATCCTGGAAGCAAAGCAAGGAAGCGAAGCAGGCGCGGCAAAGCTTGGCACGGCGAAACGCGGAACCGCCATGTGGGGAGTCGCCATGCAAGCGGCGTACGGCCAGGCGCTCGGATACGCTCAGACCTTCGACAACCCACCGCCTTTCCTCGTCGTATGCGACATCGGATATTGCTTCGAACTCTACGCGGCGTTCGACGGGACCCGAAACTACCGCGACTTCCCGAACGCGCAGCACAAGCGTATCTACCTGCGAGATCTTGCGGAGCATCTTGACACGCTTCGAGTGGTCTTCACTGCGCCGCTGACCCTGGACCCCGCGAAGCGCACGACAAAAGTCACCCGCACGATCGCCGAACACTTGGCGCAACTCGCCCGAGCACTCGAAGCCCAAGGACACGAGAACCAAGCGATTGCATCGTTCCTCATGCGCTGCATCTTCACGATGTTCGCTGAGGATGCTGGTCTCATTCCGGAGCGCACGTTCACGAAATTCCTCGAAGAAGCGTGGCTGCCGAATCCCGTACGATTCAAAGACGAAGTCGAAGACCTGTGGCAGAAGATGAACACCGGCGGCGCGCTGGTCGGCATCGGCAAGATCCTACGGTTCAATGGCGGCCTGTTTGCTAATCCGACGGGTAGCCGAGTACATCGTCGGAAATCCGCCGTACATCGGAACCAAGCGGATGCGCCAGACGCTCGGAGAAGGGTACGTCGAGGCGATCCGTGAAGCCTACGCGCCCGAGGTCGAGGACAACGCCGACTTCGTCATGTATTGGTGGGAATCTGCAGCCTTGCTCGTGCGTGGCCGGAAGGCGCGTCGCTTCGGGTTCATCACAACGAACTCGATTACCCAAACCTTCAACCGCCGCGTCGTCTCTGCGCATGTCGACGCGGATTCCGATCCACTCTCGCTCGTTTTCGCGATTCCCGATCACCCTTGGGTCGATACCGCAAACGGTGCGGCCGTACGGGTAGCGATGACAGTCGGCGGGATGGAAGACAAACGATTGGGCCGCCTACTGGAGATCATCGAAGAGAAGGAGAGTCCAGACGCGGATGGTGCCGCAGCCGTGACGTTCGACGAGCAGCGAGGGCCGATCAACGCGGATCTCACCATCGGAGCGAACCTTGTTCGCGTCGATCCGTTGCAGTCGAACGACGGGCTCTGCACCAACGGCGTCGCGCTGCATGGACAGGGATTCGTGCTGACTGCTGAAGCAGCAGCAAGTCTTCGCGTGAGTGGCGCGTCGGTAATCAAGCGCTACTTGGGTGGCAAGGATCTACTCGCGGTGCCGCGGGAGCTCTACGTGATCGACTTTTCGTTCATGTCGGAAGAACAGGCCCGTCTCGCGAACCCATCGGCCTTCCAGCACGTCATCGACTTTGTGAAGCCGGAGCGCGATCACAACAACCGCGCGAGTATTCGCGACAAGTGGTGGCGGTTTGCATGGGAACGCCCGGTGCTGATGAAAGCCCTGAAGGGCCTTCCGCGATACATTGCAACCACGGAAACCGCGAAGCACCGCGTGTTCCAGTTTCTGCCTCGCGAAGTCATGCCTGATCACATGATTCTCGCAATCGCGAGTGACGATGCGTACATGCTCGGGGTTCTGTCGAGCCGGGCGCATGTCACCTGGGCACTCGGAGCCGGAGGTCATCTCGGCGTTGGCAACGACCCGCGATACAACAAGAGCCGATGCTTCGACCCATTCCCGTTCCCAGTTAGTACGGAAGCACAGAAAGAGCGCATCCGTGAAATCGCAGAGCGGCTGGATATGCACCGCAAGCAGCAACAGACGTCGCACCCGGGCCTAACGCTCACCGGCATCTACAACGTTCTGCAGAAGCTGAAGAGCGGAGAGCAGCTGACCGAAAAGGAGAAGGCGATTCACGAGCAAGGACTCGTGTCGATTCTGCGGCAGATGCACGACGACCTCGACGCCGCTGTTTTTGACGCGTACGGGTGGTCCGCTGACCTGACTGACCAGCAAATTCTTTCGCGCCTCGCCGCTTTGAATGGGGAGCGTACGGCGGAGGAGCAGAACGGCGTCGTGCGCTGGCTCCGGCCAGAGTTCCAGAATAGGAGCGGAGCCGGAACGGCGGTACAGGCGGACCTCGCGGGCACGGCGTCGACGATCGCATCACCGGCAGCAGCGGCGACGGATACCCCGGCGTGGCCAAAGCTTCTTCCGGATCGGATCAGCGCGGTGCGGGATTTCCTCTATGCCCATGGTGACGCCGTCGCTGTCGCAGACGTCCGGCGCGCTTTCAAGCGAGCACCTACGAAGGACGTGGAGACGGCGCTAGAGACGCTCGCCTCACTCGGATTGCTAATGCGCTACGACGCGGCCGAAGGACGCCGTTGGAAAGCAGCTTCCCGATAGCCCTTCGCTCAACACATGGCGAGATCCATCAATCTGCGGACTTGACTCGCTGCACTCACGGTAACGCGGCCGAGAAGCCGCCACCGTCGCCCGAGCGTCAGTGCGGCGGCCTTGCATCCATACGGAGATGGACTTTGCAGACTCACATTTCGAGGAGCGTGGAAAGTTCAGATTGCGAAACCAGATTCGGCGCGGCCTTCGTTACAAGGCGTTTCTGATGCTGCAGGCGAGTTCCGTTGGTACCGCATCCTGCCAGCGCTGTTCCTTGCAGCGAAACCTCCTTCGCAAAGTGGAGTCCGAGCTTGATCAACTGTTCCGTCTTTTCCAACTGGAGTGCCGGTGGGCCGCTCAGCGATGCAAGTCTCGCGGGGTTGAATGTTCCGAAGAAATGCGTGGATGTCGCCCAGGCGTGGAACATGTCGTAGTTCACGTTGTTTCGCTCGTTGATTTGCCAGGCGAAGTCATTGTTGACGGGATCCAACGCCGCAGCTAATTCAACCGGCGCCCAACGCGGAAATCGAAGCAGTTGCGTCGTAGAAGACGTCCCAGAACACTCGGTGCGCCCCGGTTGCGCCGCTCGGCGAGCGAAACTTGCGATGGATTCTCAACTCCTGAGAGCCAGCGACGCCTCTCTCGACATCGACGACTCGAATCCCCGTCTTCGAGTGACCGATCCAGCCCCCGAACATGCCCAGGACAGCATTCGCTGCATAGAAAGAGCTGTAGTACAGCGTGACCTGCGCCCAGGGAGCCGAGATCGGCACCAGCATGTCGAAGGCGCGCCGATAGTGTGCGAGCGAAAACGCGAGCCAGCGTTCGACTGAGTTCAGGATGTTCGCTTGATGCACCTCGAATCGTGTCGTTCCCTCAGTCAGACGGGTGATCCCGTTTGGAAGCGAGGAGTGAAAGTGTGGCAAGGATTGCATGCTGCCAGCGACGGCTGGAGGGGGCGCGCAGAAGTGCCTCGCCTGCAGGAGGTCAAAGAGTCTCATACACCAGCGCCGCCAAGCACTTGCTTGCGCATCAAGGCGTACAGGTCCTGCACGCCGGCAGAGCCCTGCATCAGCCGTACTTTGTCTTCCGACAGCGATGCTTGATCGATCTTGGACAGCTGTTCGCGCATCTTCTCCGTGGTCAAATTCGCCATCGGCGTTTTTTCCACCAAATCCACGAGGACACGGATGAGGGCGCGCAGAACGCGGGCTTTGTAAAACGGTGACTGCGGGTTGCCCCACCCTTCGGGGTCCAACGACCGAATGGCAACGAAGAAGCGAATAAGAAGGCCAAGGTAGTCCTCGAACTCACCGCCAGCTTTCTTCAGATGACGACTCACTAGCGTCTTTATCTCGGGAGCGAGTGACCCCTGCTTGATTGTGACATCCTTCTTTTCGCCGGTCAGATCAATTCCCACCGAGTAGAAGGGGCTGTCCTTGCGCGTCGCCAACTTGAACACAAGGTCCGAGGTGAAGACGGTACTCTGATCCTCGCTCCGAACGAGACGCACGAGATCCCACCGCAGCGACGACGGAACGCGCCTTTGGTTGTCGTTGATTTCGAGAAACAGGGCAGCCATGTCTTCCTCACTCCGGTCCATATGAACCACGCAGGGGTAGGTTCCTTCGACGTTGGAGTACTTCTGCGCCCAGAGCCGATGCTGCCCGTCGACGACCAAAAACTTGGCCTTCGCGGGCAGCTTAAGCGACCCGTCAGAACCGCGAAAACTCCTTGCCGTGGTCGCGAGCGTGATGGCGTTCGGAAAGGTTCGGTTGGTATCGAGGACTGTACGCGCGATCTCCTTCGCGCGTTGCTCCTTCACGATTCTTTGAAAGCCCTTCTGCGGATCATCGATGCGCCACGACGGGGTCGAATGGTCGAGAAGCCATGGTCCGGGTAAAGCCGTGAGATACACGTCGGGCTTTTCGTGCAGGATTATCCCTGGCACTTCAAGGGGTGGTTGCGTCCGGGACGAGGGCTTGGAGCGTGTGGCCATGCAGTTCCTCCGCGCTTGGTTCAAGGCTTGATTCGAGCCAGCACACGATCGACGAGTTCCTTCGCACCGCGCACGTCCCCAGCGCAGTCATAAATGAGAGAAAGCACTTCCTCGTAGGCTCGGCGCTTCTGGGGAGTCAATCGATTGAGCGGGGCGGCGGATCGATCACGTTCCTCCGCACGCGTGAGCCGTTTATCGAGCGAGTTCGCTCGTGCAGCGTGAGCCGCACGATCCGCTGCCGTGAGCATGCTCGCCGTCGCGATCTTCTCGAGACTTTCGAGGGAAAGATCGAGTTTCGCGATCAGCGCCCTCTTCGATTCGGGAGAGAGCGCGCCTTGCTTGAGCACCGAGAGCCCGTGCTCGATTTCGGCAGCAAGCAACTCGCCCTTCCGCATGAGCTGGCGATACTGCGATCTCGTACGGCAACGAAGCCCAATATCGCGCGCGATCGGCGCAATGTGATTGAGCACGTTTGCGAGATGGACGCTCTGTTCATACTGATCTCGGCGTCCGTTCGGAACAATTCGGCTGTCAACGATGTGGAACTCGCCCACCGACCAGGAGTTGAAGCGGGGTTCTTGGAAGATATGCTCAAGAGTCGCGTCGTCTCCCACCTGGATGTTGCCTGTTCGAAGACGCAGCCCCCTCACGTTCGTGTCGCGCGGGAGCGCGCCGAGGTAGCCGTAATGGACTACCCAGCCCTTCGCCGCGACACCGCCGTCGACGCCCGCAATTGTGAAGAGCTGGAGGCTGTCCACATTGCTCTCCACTCCGGGTTTCACCTCGACCGCATCCGCATGCGGACGGTAGATGGGACCAACGTCGTCAACGTAAATCTCTAAGTTGGCCGGGGTGGGTAGATCGCTCAGGAACTGTTCGATCTCGTCTCGGTATCGGAAGGTCGGCGCGAAGGGGACCGGCGCGACCTGACTCAAGTACGTCTGCACCGCGACGGCACTGAGAAGATCATCCTTTCCATGGCGCACAATACCGCGGAGCTCTACTTCGAAAAATCGATCCGGGTAGTCCGCAAGACGGGTCGTTCGATGCGATGTCGCCTCATGCACGGCCTCGGCGAGCGTACCGCGGAAATCCGAGGAGCGAAGCGAGGATCGCAAGTATCGGCAGTCCCATCGCAACTCGCGAATCGGCTGGCCCGCGGCGGTGCGCGAACGAAAGAGAAGCTCCTGGCAGTACCCGATCGCCGCGAGTCGACCAACACCGCGAAACCCGCGCCTCTGCTTCCCTCGCTTTTCGCTCGCTCCGAAGGCCGTGAGCCGTCGTACGAACTCCGTGCCATCGAGCCCGGTTCCGTTGTCGCGAATCCGCACGGTGCGGGCGCCAGCATCAAGGAAGATATCCACCCGGCCTGATTTCCCCGCAGGGAGCACGCCGAGAGCGCGCGCGTCATCGATGGCATCGGCGGCGTTCTGTACGTACTCTCGGTACGCCGAGAGCGGGTCGACGTACAGGGACGAGCTGACCAGCTCGATCACATCGACACCGAGCACCACCTCATCCGGCCCAGCCTCCCACGCATCACGGTCTCGAGTGGCTGCTTTCATCGGCACCGTCGTCATAGGGCGACTTGCCTCCTTGCCGGGCGGGGTGCCACGAGCGGCGTAGTCGGTTTCATCGCGATATCCTCATCCAATCCTGCATCCTCGACGCGTTCCTCGTCGGAGACCGCCGGGGCGACTCTCGCTCGTTGCAGGCGCCAGATTTCCGCCTCCTCATCCTTGGCGATGGGGATGTAGAACGGCAGCAGTCGCTTCACCAGCGAGTTCGTCGTCATCTGCCGAAGCCCCTGGAACCCTTTCGGATCGCAGGACGACAGGAGCGCCATTAGCTCGGCGCGATCGGACGCCGAGAGCTTGGCGAAGAGACGACGAAAATCGGTGAACTCCCCCTCGCCCCCTTGATGCTCGTACCAATCGCGGTTGAAAATCTGGTGGTGCGGCCGCAGCAGGAGAGCTTCGAATTCGCTCGGAGTATCCCCGAACGCGCGCTTGAAGAACTCCGGCTCGCCGCTCACGATGCCGTGCGTCGCCTGCAGGATGAGCTGGAGCGACCGAAGTTGGTAGCGAGACCAGTGTTCGCCGATGTGCGAACGGTTTGGGAGGTCGGTTGGCTGATACCGCATTGGAAATGACCAGATGCGGATGCCCAGTTCCTCGTTGAGGGTGACATTGAGACGCATTCGCTCAAAGAGGTCCGCCGGCGTGTCATGAAAGTTGTAGAGCATGTAGTTCGAGAGTTCAGAGAGTCCGAATTCGTGTGCGTAGCGAATCGCCTGTTCGTACGGGCCTTTCAATCCGAGGTGGTCGAACGCGATGCGGAGGGGACGGATACAGATCGAAGACAACTCTCGCAGGAACATGGGGGACTTGCACAGAATGCGGGCATCGACGCCCTGATTGAAATCGACCCGGCGCTGCACCGGCACTCGACCGATCTTCAGCTTCGCTCCGGGCGTGAATCCGAGATCGCGAATTTCGGCCATCAGCTCGCGAAACTGCGTCGACGCCACGACGTTGTTGTCCATGAGGACGAGGTCTTTCTTGACTCCGTACAACTCATCGATCCCGCGCACGATCGCCGTCAGGGATTCGGTGTCGCGCTGAGCGCCCTCGAGCTTCGGTACACCGCAGAATGAACATTTTCGAATGCAGCCGCGCGAGGCGTACGCAAAGTACGCATCACGGACCGGGTATTTGTAGTCGATGTGATCGAGGATGCTGTAATCGGGGATCAGGTCTTCGATCGCCTGACTGAAACGATCGTCGGAATACAACTCCTCGGAGTAGTCATCCAGCTTCAACGACACCGCTGGCGCGTCCGCGAGGAGCCCCGCGATGAATCGAATGCCCCGCCATCGTGGCTCGGCCACGAACCGTTCGTGCATCAAGGACGCGGCGATTCCTCCCACGAACACCCGATCAGCGTGACCGTTCGCTACCGTCAGCGCAAAATCGATGCTGCACGCGATCCGCTCGAACTCGAATGAGAACAGCGTCGTTACATAGATGCGATCCCAGGCAGTCGCGAGCACCGACCGGTCCTCGCCCTTTACAAACCGGACGTTGTCCCGCTTCCCCCGCGGCCCATGGTATTGCGCGATCTTCATCAGCCCGAGCGGCGGATACTTGTTCCGGTAGCCCGGTTCGATGAGAAGGATGTTCTTGTTAGCCACGGTGAACCACCCTGAGTCGTTTTGGTTTTCGAGCAGCACGGACAAGATCAACCGCCTGCGCAACGCCAGCCTCTCCGCCAAGTCCCTTGAGAGCGCCACTGTTCGTCCAGTCAATCTGCGGAAGAAAGTCGGCGAGACGCGCCACAAACATCTGCTTGTCACAACGACCGGCATCACCCTCTTCGGTCACGAGGTCAGCCGCAATGGTCATGAGAGCGTAAACACCGACGCCCTTACTGAGCAGATGCTTTCGTGGGGTTGTCCACTCGTCCGCGAGCACTTCCACGACCGCCGACCAGAAAGCAACCACCACCTTCGCCGACCCTTCGGCGGTCATGCCGCGCACGGCGCGTGTCTGCGAAAGAAAACGTTTGACTGCTTTCTGCATGGTGCGCAGGGATGCGAGCCGGTGAAGCCCCGAGGTTCCGCCGCGGTCAAGCTTCCTGTACCACGGCGACTGGTCGTCATTGTGAAGGTGGAGCGCCACGAAAAGTTCCGGCCGTTGCGTTGCGAGGTCGGATGCGAGGAGCGTCGCCGAGTGGAAATCAAGGAGGCTCGGGCTCAACCCCTTGGCCTTGCTGTTGATGACACTGAAGATCTCCATCTCCTCGCGCTCACTCACGCCGAGGAAGCACATGAAAGGAAGCGTGATTCCCTGATCGTGGAGGCGACTGATGCGGTGCTGGCAATCGACCTGCGCGAGCACGTGGCCGGCGTCCGCACGGATCTCTAAGCGCGCAGCTTGCCCTCTCCGCACGATCTTCCAGCCGGCTTCCGATCCGGCCCGCGCGTTGAACGTGAGCGGGATCGTCGTGCTTCCCTTTTTTTGGATGTAGCGGCGAAAGTCGAGGCTGTGTTGCGGATTCGGGCGGCGCTGGTATCCTCGGCCGGTCTCCTCGTCCAGAACATCGGCGAAACTGACCGCGTGAAGGATCCTTGCGGGTGCGAATCCGAGAAACACCTCTCGGTCAGCAGACCGGCCAAGCACTCCCTGAAAGACGTAGCTGCGCTTCATTCAGCCCTCCAAGGCCGGTCACAAACTGCAGCCCCAGGCTGCGATTCTTGCAGCATTTCGCTGCAATTTCAACCGCATGCTACTTCAGCTTTGCTTTCAGCAGCTTGAGTCGCGTCTCGATTTTCTCCAACTCGTAGAGCACTTTCTTCTTCATCTGCCCCGTCGCGTGGAGCACCGCGGCTTCGAACTCCGGCTCCGCGATGTTCTCCTTGAATCGTACGAGCCGCCGGTAGTGCACGTTGTCGGTCCCCGCATCGACAGCATGATCGTGCGCATCCTCGAAGGAAAGCCTCCCATCGACGAACTTTTGCAGCACCTTCGGGGCGAGGCAGATATGCGGGAGTTCGTCTCGAACGTCTACCGCACGCGCGATTTCTCCCGCTTTGATCTTGTTGACGATGAGCCGGTCCAGCTTCGGATGTGCTTCTCGGGCCTTTTTGATCTTCGCCGACTTGAGGTACTCGTCCCAGTGGCTCCATCGCTCGGGCGGTTCCTCATTCACCTGCATGAACTCATACGTCTCGATGAGGTGCTTGACCTTCTGCGCCGACAAGCCGATCTCGCTCGCGAGAGCTTTGTAGTCCATGTTGTGCGTCTTGAATCGCCGGTACAGGAAGCCGGCCTGCTCGAACGGCATCCATGCCTTTTTTCCTTTCACGTGGTACTGACCGAGGAGCGCGAACACCAAGGCTTCATCAATGTCCGCGGGAAGGATGTTGCAGCGCAGCGTTGCCCATTTCAGCGGATCACGCCGTGCGAGGGCTCGGTACGCGGCCAGTCGGCTGTTTCCTTCGAGTACCTCGAACGACTTGTCTCGGACGATCAGTGGATCGATCAACCCTCCGTTGAGTTGAATGTCGAGAATGAGCGCCCGCACGTGCTCCATCTCCAAGAGCTTCTCGAGAATTTCATCCTGCGTGGGTCGCCGGCCATCGACGTTGAGGAGTGAGTACACCCGGGGGTTCTCAGGAAAGAACCGCAACCGCTCGTGCGCCATGTCCACCGTCCGCACAGGGATCTTCTGGTGCCGGATGATGATCTCGTTCTGCAATTCGTCAGTCGTGTCCGCCATCGTCCTCGTCCTCAAGTCCCAGCACGTCCTTCAGCATTGCTCCGTACGCGTAGGTGGCCTTCGTTGCATATTCCTCTTCCGTGATGTCGCCCTGTCCCAACTGCGCTGCGAGGTGCTTCGCCGCCAAGAGCACGTCCACCCACATGTCCACGGTCTCGGTCGCGATGAGGTTCGTCACGTAGCAAGCCTTGGTCTGCGAGATCCGATGGATGCGGTCCTGCGCCTGCAAGTAGTCGTCGAGACTGAACGAACGATCATAGAAGACCGCGTGATTGGCCACCGTGAGCGTCAGGCCTTCTTTCGCGGAAGCCGGCGTCGCCACGAGAACTTTACAGTCGGGATCCGATTTGAACCGCTCGATGGAGGCATTGCGAGTTAGGATCGGTAGTTTTCCGTGGACGCGGACCGCTCCGAACTGTCGGAACTCGCGCGCCAGCCAATCGACGTTCGCCGTGAACGACGTCCAAACAATAATCTTCTCCCCGTCGTCGACAGCTGCCTCGACGAGCTGCTCCAGGGCTGGGAACTTCGCCGGCGTACCGTTGTAGCTGTCATCGACCAGCGCAGGGTTCGAAGCGACTTGCACGAGCCGGAGCAGACGCTTCAACATTTCGTCCGCGTCATCGCGGAGCGGACGTCCTGCCTTCACGACGATCGCGGAGAGTTCGTCCCGGAATCGCCGGTAGAGATCCCCCTGTGTCCCAGACAACTCAACGGCGATGTTGCGTATCTCTTTTCCGGGCAGCTCGATGCCCGATGACTGCTTTGTTTCGCGGACCGTAAACGGTCGGATCTTCTCGAACAGCCTACCCAGTGTCCGCTCGAACACTGCCGCCTTGTCGGCATGCCTGTGCAGGTCATTCGCGAGATTGAGGTCCCGACGGAAACTCTCGAAATCCTGCCCCAGCGATTTCCCGAGGTCGAGAAACCACACGGGCGCCCACAAGTCGTACGGGCGGTTCGCGACAGGCGTCCCGGTCAGGATCGTGCGGCGGACGAACCTCGGAGCAACGCGAAAGAACGCCTTCGCGAGGGTCGAGTCGGGATTCTTGATCTTGTGTGCCTCGTCGAGGATGGCCCCGACGCGACGCGTTCGAAGGAAGAGATCGACTCGCTGCTCCTCGCTCCGCATTACTTCGTAATTCGCGAGATACACACGGGCTGGGCTGTTGAACGCGTGGAAGTTGTTCAGGCGGTCCTGAGTGAGCATCCGCGGCTGCAGGTGGGTGTGCACTCGCAGCTCGTCGCGCCAGTTCTGCAAGAGTCCCTTCTTGGTGAAGACGATTACCGAGTCCAGAACGCCTCGGTTGATCCACGACAGTAACAGGTCGACCGCGATCTTCGTTTTCCCCAATCCCTGCTCATGAAATATGGCCGAGTATTCGAAGTCCTTGATCGCCTCGAGCGCATCGACCTGGTACGGGAACCCCGCGTGCTTAGCCGTCAGCGGCGGCTCATATCTAACGATCAGTGCCATGGCGAGATCTCATCGATGATCGTGTATTCAACGGCGCCGCACCCTTCGGCCGCCGCGACATCGTGAACGACCCGCCGAGCCGTGCCGATAGCAGCCCAGGGGACAGCGACCGCGAGTGCCCCGCCGCAGACCGTCACGTGGCGAAAGAACGCCGACAACTGCAAGATGGTGTGGGGCGTCTCAAGATCTTCGATCGTCTTTGCCTCACCGATAAGCCTGAACGTCGTCGGTACGTCAGACGCGTAGACGTCGGGCACAAATCCACCAACTCTCTGAGGTTTGTCACGTCGAGGCGTCGACGGAAGGTCCGCGAACACGGCGACCGCCACGTACTCGCGGAGACGCCACTTAGCGTACTCAACGAGTCGTCGCACAAGGTCGAAGTGAAGTTGCGTCTCCCCCAATCACGCCTCATCACTCTCGATCTGCAGGAGCTGCTGAATCGACGAGAGCGCGTCTCGAAGCGCCTGCGCAGTCTCTGATCCAGGATCGTTCCGAATCTGATCCGCCTCGATGAATGGCAACTTGTTCGAACAGTAGCTGAGCGCACGAGCAAGTTCACCGATCCTTGCATTCATCAGGGCGTCGCTCATTCCCGGCTTTTCCAGGGCGTCGATGGCCTTCTTCGCGTCGTACTTCAGAAACAGTTCGCGCGCTTTCTGATTGCGAAGGATGCGCGGGAGGACGCGCACGTTCGCCAACGGCAACAGCTTCCCCTCATGGATCCAGCGAGCGAAGTCGGCCTCCCCAAATCCGGCCATCAGGATCGCTTCTTTCACCCCATGCTTCTGGAGCTCGACGAAGCCGCTAAAACGACGAGTATCAAAGTTACCGTCGCCGGCAATCGGGCGGTAGTGCTTCTCCATCGTCTCGAACGCGTTGATCGATTCGACGACATCCTTCTTGCGGCCACCGCTGAACTCCACGACCTGGTCGAATGGCAGAAGTTCGTTCGTCCGCAGATGGTGGAGGTACTTCGCCTTCGAGTAGGCATCCCAAGGCCGCGTGCCAACAAGGTGCAGCTGGAGCCGGATCGCGTCCTTCTGCCGTTCGTCCATGTTTTCGTAGACGAGCGCCGGGATCTTTGACCACTCACCCTTCGTTCCGTTCTCCTCGAAGTGCTTGTAGAGCGCGACACGGGTGTTACCCTCGACGCACTTGTGCCGTCCGTCGGGTTCCCGATTCACGATCACGGGCTGAATGATCCCGCCGTTGTGGATGATGGAGGACTTTAGCTTCTCGAAGTTCGTGCTCGCGTCGGACTCTTCGTCGCTCGCAGCGCCGAGCGCCAGGAAAATCTGCTCTGGAGTCGGATCGCTGTACTGCTCGAGGAACTTCCGGATCCGAGGATTCGCTCGATCTAGCTCAATCTGAGCGACTGGCAAATACTCAAGCTTACCTACTCCGATCACAGTTAGCCCCCGAAGTCTACCTCTCGTGGAAGATAGCAGAGTTGAGCGTGACCGATGGGAGGAAACCTGTTCGCCTTCTCGCTTGTCAGAGCGAGAAGGACCCACCTCATATCCCGATCTAACTCGGCGCCCATCAAGAAGATCACTTGAAACTCGTCTGCACGGTGCGTCTAGTCCTAAAACAAGCGAAGATTGGCGTTTAGGAGCGACTGATCGACGACGGCGGGCTGACCCTTATAACTACGTATAACTATTCTCTT
>OLLN01000471.1_pt1 | contig 115135 bp, 107 predicted proteins | sample 1604281 | NCBI WGS metagenome assembly OLLN01 (sample SAMEA104055716, study PRJEB20765) | soil metagenome | biome: Arctic tundra; feature: Polygonal ground; material: soil | place: USA | collected 2011-09 | depth 0-0.5 m | reverse complement strand
TACGACGCAGGCCATCAGTGCCACGACGGCCGGCAGCTATAGCGTGACGGTCACGAATGCCAGTGGCTGCAGTGCCACATCGGCAGCGACGGTCGTCACCGTCAATGCCAACCCCACGGCCACCATCACCGCCGGCGGTCCGACGACATTCTGCGCGGGTGGCAGCGTGACGCTGACCGCATCGAGCGGCGCGTCGTATCTCTGGTCGACTGGCGCCACGACGCAGTCAATCGCCACGAGCACCACCGGCAACTACAGCGTCACGGTTACCGGCGCGAACGGCTGCAGCGCGAGCTCAGCTCCGACAGCCGTTACCGTGAACGCCCTTCCGACGGCCGCCATCACCGCCGGCGGACCGACGACCTTCTGCACGGGCGGCAGCGTTACGCTGACCGCATCGAGCGGCGCGTCGTACCTCTGGTCCACCGGCGCCACGACCCAGTCGATCGCTGCGAGCACCAGCGGCAACTACACCGTCAACGTCACGAACGCCAACGGCTGCAGCGCCACACCGTCACCGACGACAGTTACCGTCAACGCCAACCCCGCCACGCCCACCATCAGCGCCGGTGGCCCGACCACCTTCTGCGCGGGCGGAAGCGTGACGCTGACGGCATCGAGCGGTGCGTCGTATCTCTGGTCGACCGGTGCAACGACGCAGTCCATCACAGTCAACGCGAGCGGCAATTACAGCGTGACGGTTACGAACGCCAGCGGCTGCAGCGCGACTTCGGCGCCAACGGCAGTCACGGTCAACGCCAACCCGACGGCGAGCATCACCGCCGGCGGACCGACGACGTTCTGCACGGGCGGGAGCGTTACGCTGACCGCGTCGAGCGGCGCGTCGTATCTCTGGTCGACCGGCGCGACCACACAGTCGATCAATGCAAACGGCAGCGGCAGCTACAGCGTCACGGTCACCAACGCGAACGGCTGCGCCGCAACCTCGTCTCCGACGGTCATCACCGCGAATGCCAACCCGACGGCCAGCATCACCGCCGGCGGCCCGACGACGTTCTGCGCGGGCGGCAGCGTCACGCTGACGGCATCGAGCGGTTCGTCCTATCTCTGGTCGACCGGCGCCACGACATCATCGATCGTCGCGAGCACTAGTGGCAGCTACAGCGTGACGGTCACGAACGCCTACGGCTGCAGCGCCACATCGTCGCCAACGGTTGTCACCGCGAATGCGAATCCCACGGCCAGCATCACGGCTGGCGGTCCGACGACGTTCTGCGCGGGCGGCAGCGTGACGTTGACGGCATCGAGCGGCGCGTCCTACCTCTGGTCGACCGGAGCAACAACTTCCTCCATCACGGTCAGTGCCGGCGGCAACTACACCGTGAACGTAACGAACGGCAACGGTTGCACTGCCACCTCGGCGCCTGTAGTCGTCACCGTGCGCGCGAAACCAACCGCCGTGGTCAGCGGAGGCGGCGCGATCTGCCCGGGCGGCTCGGCCACGGTCACGGCCACGCTCACAGGCACCGCGCCGTGGAGCGTGACCTGGTCGGACGGAAACATCCAGACGATCAACAGCGGTACGACGGCGACGCGCAGCGTGAGCCCGGCGGCAACCACCTTCTACACGGTTTCCTCGCTCTCTGACGCGAACTGCAGCGGTACGTCGAGTGGCACCGCAACGGTGACGGTCAAGACGCTTCCGACGGCCACCGTCAGTGGAGGCAGCGCGATCTGTCCCGGCGCCTCGGCCACGATCAGCGCAGCGCTGACCGGTGCCGCGCCGTGGAGCGTCACCTGGTCGGACGGAAACATCCAGACGATCAACACTGGCACGACCGCGACGCGCAGCGTGAGCCCGGCAACGACGACGATCTACACGGTCACCTCCGTCAGCGATGCAGCGAATTGCCCGCGCGCCGGCACCGGCAGTGCGACCGTCACACTCAATGTTGCGGCGTCGATCACTACACAGCCGTCGAACAAGACCACTACGCGCAACACGAGTGTGACGCTATCCGTTGTCGCAGCCGGTACGGCGCCGATCTCATACCAGTGGTTCAAGGGCAACGGAACGACAATCTCCGGTGCCACGTCGAGTTCGTACACGACGTCCTTCTCAGGGAAGGGGACGAACACGTTCTACGTCGAAGTCTGGAACGCCTGCAACACCTCGCACGTGAGAAGCAATACGGTGACCGTCACCGTGAATTAGCTCGCGTGGAGGCCGGGGCGGCACAACGCTCCGGCCTCCAAATCGCGCGAGAATCCGATACGCTCCGCAGCATGCGTACTCTTCTCGATCTTGCCCGCGATCATGCGGGAGACTTTCTTGGTCAGCTTCCCGATCGCCACGTCGGCGCGCGTGCGACGCGCGATGAGCTCGTTGCTGCGCTCAAGGTGCCTCTGACTGATGATGGCGAGGAGCCGGCTGGCGTGCTCGATGCGCTCGTGCGCGGAGCCGACCGCGGCCTCATCGCCTGCGCCGGTCCGCGCTATTTCGGCTTCGTAATCGGCGGAAGTCTGCCGGTCGCGCTCGCTGCCGACTGGCTGACATCCACGTGGGATCAGAACGCCGGCATCTATGCGACCTCACCGGCGGCGTCGGTCATCGAAGACGTCGCGCGCGAATGGCTGCTCGATCTGTTCGATCTCCCGCGCTCGGCAAGCGTCGGCTTCGTCACGGGCGGACAGATGGCGAACTTCACGGCGCTGGCCGCGGCACGCCACGGTGTGCTTCGCCGCATCGGTTGGAACGTCGAAGAGGATGGCCTGGCTGGCGCGCCGCCTGTCCATCTCGTCGTCAGCGCCGCCTCGCACATCACGATTCATTCATCGATGCGAATGCTGGGATTCGGAACACGCTCCCTCCGCAAGGTTGAGGCGGACGATCAGGGAAGGATGCGCGCCGATTCGTTGCGCGACGTTCTTGCCACACTCGATGGCCCGGTGATCGTTTGCGCGCAGGCGGGCAACGTGAACAGCGGCGCGGTTGATCCGTTGCGGAAAATCGCAATGATCGCGCATGAACGCAACGCATGGCTTCACGTCGACGGCGCGTTTGGTTTGTGGGGCCGTGCCACGCCATCGAAGCGAGCCCTGCTCGATGGCTGTGAGTGGGCGGATTCGTGGGCCAACGATGCGCACAAATGGCTCAACGTTCCTTATGACAGCGGCATCGTCATCGTTCGCGATTCGGCATCGCATCGCGCGGCCATGACGGTCTCGGCGGAGTACCTGGAGCAGACCAGCGGCGCGGAGCGCGACAACTTCGACTGGGTACCGGAGTTCTCCCGGCGCGCACGCGGCTTCGCGATTTACGCTGCCATCCGCACGCTCGGGCGGCGCGGAATCGCCGCGATGATCGACGGCTGTTGCGAGCGCGCGACGCAGTTTGCGGAGTTGCTGGCCCGCGATCCGCGCGTGGCCATCCTCAACGACGTCGTTCTCAACCAGGTGCTCGTTCGCTTCGGCGACAGCGACGAGCTCACGCGCGACGTCATCAGCCGCGTGCAGAAAGAAGGGACCTGCTGGCTGGCCGGTACGACGTGGCAGGGCAAGGCAGCAATGCGGATCTCGGTCTCGAACTGGTCGACGACGGCGGAGGATGTGGAGAAGTCGGCTGCGGCAGTGCTGCGCTGCATTTGAGTCGAGCATCGCGGTCATGCCGCGATGCCACGCGCGGCGTCGCGCGACCTGCGCGATCTCTGCTACACGATCACGCTTCCTTCATTACTTTCGCCACTCGTGCCAGGAGCACGCTGTTCGTCACCGGCTTGCGGATGAAGTCAGCGGCTCCGACCTCGAACGCGCGAATCTCGACATCTTCGCCGGGAAGCCCTGAGATGAAAACGGCCGGTACGTTGACGCCGTTCTCATGCATGGCCTGAAGCAGCGAGTGGCCGTCGATGTAGGGAAGATCGACATCGATGAGGAGGAGGTCGACTCTGTCCCGTCCCACGAGCATCATCGCCTCCGCACCATCTTTCGCCACGACGACCGAGTAGCCGGCGCTTTTCAGGACCGCCTTCGTGAGCTCGCGGCTCAGCGCGTTGTCCTCGACGACGAGGACGGTCTTCTTCGTCTCGACGTCAGTACTCGCGGCTGTACCACGCCTTGCGCGCAGTTGCACGATCTCGCGCTGCAACGCCTTCGTCTCCGCGTCAGGCTCGATGCTCAGCTCGCGTTTCAACACCTTCGCGCAATGCTCGTACTGCTGCAACGCCTCCACGAGATCTCCGCTCTGAAGATAGAGGCGCATCAATGTGCGATGCATCGGCTCCTGCAGAATATCGAGCCGCAGCGATCGCTGCGCGGTGGCAATGGCTTCGTCCAATCTTCCACTGCGCGACAGCAGTTCGACCATCTGCGCATGTGCGCGGAGAGCGAGCCGGTGGAGACGGTCGCGCTCTCCAATGACGAACTGATCGAACCGCTCTTCATTGATATAGAAGCCGTCGAGGAAGTCGCCGCGGTAGAGATCGATGGCCTGAGCAAGTCCGGCCTCGGTGCCCGCAGCGATCAGCCCCTCCATCTCCGCGGCATCACAAGTAACGGATGAGTCAAGGCTGAGGAGATCGCCTTCCTCGATGAGCGTTTTCTGCTTGGGAGCGATCTGCGACAGCTCCTTGCGAACGGTCGACAGCGTCTGCCGAAGGCTCTGCCGCGCCTGATCCGGACCGGTGCTCGACCAGAGCAGGCCGGCCAGTTTCTCGCGGGACACATGCTGCCCCGGCTTCACCGCCAAGTACGCCAGCAGCGCCTGCGATTTCTTCGCCCCAATCGTGGCGAGCGATCCATCGGCGGAGCGGATCAAGAAATCACCCAGCAACTCCAATCGGAGAGAAGTCATGTTGTGAGCGGCAATTATCTCAGTAAGTTGAGGAAAAGTGTTTCGACTTTCATCGCCGCTTCCCATACTCTCCGAAAAGGGGAGGCCGCGGGATGGTCGAGATGCCTTCGGTTGGCGATGAGATGCGGGAGCTGATCCGGCTGCAGAGCTGGAACCAGTTCATGGTGGCGTTGCTGATCTTGCGGGGGACGTTGTTGTGAGGAAGCCGCGTCATCTACTTCGGCTGCCAGAGCTCGAAGCGATTTCCCTCGGGGTCCGTGGCCCAGCCGAAGCGGCCGTAGTCGGTGTCTTCGATCTTCTCGTCGACGATGGCTCCGGCGTTTCGTAACTGCGCGAGCATGGCGTCGAGATCGCTGACTCGGTAATTGATCATGAATGAGGCGCGGGTGGGATCGAAGTACTTCGTCGTCGAAGGAAAGGGCGACCAGACAGTCGTGCCGGCGACGTCCGGATTCTCCTTCTCGCGCCATTCGAAGGACGCGCCGCCGTACGAGTCGTCGACAGGGATGCCGAGGTGATTGCGATACCAGTCGCGCAAGGCGGGAGCGTCGTCAGACTTGAAGAAGATTCCGCCGATTCCGGTGACTTTTTCCATAGCGGCTCCTAACGCAATGTGAATACGGTAGCAGATCCGCGCGACGAAACGCTCGACGCGAAGTGGTCGAGTGTTTGCGCCAGCATGCGCTGCGCCGCCGGCGTGAGTGAGGTGTCGCGCTCGGCCAGTTTTTGTGGAACGGTCGTGACCGCAACTGCTGGCGCGATGATCGCCACATGCGTGATGCCATCCTTTTTCAGCCGCGCGTAGAGGGCTTCGGGCGCTGGCGCCTCGAGATAGAGCGAGACGCGCGGGCCGTCGAAATTGCCGCCGCCGCGGACCCGATGCGCGAACCAATACGTCTCGTTGAGGCCGACGATCAATACGTTCGCATCCGGCGGCAGCATGGCGTCGACGGTCTGCGACGCTGCGTACGACGAGCGTTGTTTCGTCAGGTATTCGGAATCTGAGGCAACGCCGGAGAGAACCGAAAATGCCCCGCTGCGATCGACAAAATAGCCGACGAGAAAAAGCTGCACGATGATGGCGAAGCCGAGGACGATGCGCGTGAACCGGCGTGGGGGCTTCGAGAGAGCAGCAGGAATGACGAGAAACGGCAGAAGGATGCGCGACGACGGCGCGAGCAGAAGCATCAGCACCGAAACGCCCACGAGAATCCACGCAAGCGCGCCGCCGGAAAGCGCGCAGGCCGCAATGAGCGAGGCTCCCAGGCTTTCATCGATGAAATGCCCCTCGAAGACGTAGTCGGAGAGAAACGGTGCGCGATAGCCGGCCACATGCGGCGCCGCGGCGGAAAGAAAGGGCGCGATCGGATTCCCGGTGAGGATGAGATTGCGGATCAGGAAGATCGAGCCGATGGCGAGGCCGATGATTAGGGCGTGGATCGTGCGGAGTGGCTTTGCGGTCGCGAGGTCCCGCGGTTGCGTATCGGATGCTCTTCCGCGCTTCCGCCACATTGCGATGCCGACAGCGATGACTGCGAACGGGATGAACGTGTATTTCGTCAACAGTCCTGCGGCGAGCGCGATTGCCCACGTCGGCACATCATCCTGATCGAGCGCGAGCACGAGAACGGCGCAGATACCGATCAGCGGCCAGTCGTTGAGTGACCAGCCTGCGATGAGGGCCAACGCCGGCGTCGTGACGATCGCCGCGACCGCGAGTGCGTTGCCGCGCGCGAGGCGAAACAACATCACCGTCGTTGCCAGCGCCGCGACGAGATGAAGAACGTGCGAAGCGATTCCTCCGCGTATCTGGCCGAGGATTGCCAGTAGCAGCAGATCGGCAGACTCGATTCCGAGGGGGAAGTACGAGTGCGAGATCAGAGGCAGATCGATGGTTCGATGATTGAGAACCCAGGCCCAGGGCACGGCCAGGTGATAGGCGAGCTCGTCGAGCGAAGTGGGAGGCGCCTGCGCGGCTACGAGCGCCGCCAGAAACACGACGGCGATAGCGATGACGGCCAGCGGTTCCGTCACTGCGGGCATGGCCGGCATTCGAGACTCGGGTCGCCGGACGACGACGTAGAGACCGCCGACGCCGCAGACCATCAGCAGCGCTCCCATCGACCATGACGAGACATTCAGCGTCCCGGCGAGAAAACAAAGCGCGCCGAAGATGGGATACCCGAGGAGAAAATCGCGGGCGATGTCGCACTCTTCGGGAAGCCACGCTCGCGCGAGCAGAGACCGAAGCGCGAATCCGCATCCGATGATGGCCAGCGAAGCGGCGAGGGCGAGCAGGATTGACAGACCCGTACGCCGCACGAGCAACTCGACGAGCACGAATCGGTCGAGAAGAATGAGCAGCAGGTAGAGCGCGATGACCGCGGCGAGGATGCGCTGGAGTCGTGACATCGTCGGTTGCTAATCAGATTTCGGGCAAGGCCGCGCGCATGGCCAGGATGTCGGTGATGATCTCCCGCGCCGCTTCCGGCCGGATCTGCGTCGTGCGATCGCTGAGCGCCGCGGGTGGGTTGTCGTGAACCTCCATGAAGAAGCCTTCCGCTCCCGCGGCCGCGGCCGCGCGCGCGAGCGGCCGCGCAAACTGCGGCGTGCCGCCGGTCTGCTTGCCTTCGCCGCCGGGCTTCTGCATCGAGTGCGTGATGTCGTAGACGACCGGCGTACCGAATCCACGCAAAATAGGGAAGGAGCGCATGTCGACGACGAGGTTCTGGTATCCGAAGGACGAGCCGCGCTCGGTGATGAAAACGCGCTCGTTCCCGGCTTCGCGCCCTTTGTCGAGAATGTTCTTCGCTTCCTCCGGCGAAAGGAACTGCCCCTTCTTCACACCGACTGCTTTTCCGGTACGAGCCGCCGCTTCGATGAGGTCGGTCTGCCGGCAGAGAAACGCTGGAATCTGGATGATGTCCAAAACCTCGGCTGCTCGATCCGCCTGCTGCCATTCATGAATATCGGAGAGAAGCGGCAGACCGGTCTCGCCCTTCACAGCCCGCAAAATTTCAAGCCCCTGCTCCAGGCCCGGACCGCGAAACGACTCGATCGACGTGCGGTTCGCTTTATCGAACGATGACTTAAAAACGAGGTTGATTTTCAACTCATCGCGCAGCGCCAGAAGCGTCCGGGCCATGCGTAGCGCGTGCTCGCGCGACTCGATCACGCACGGACCAGCGATGAAAAGGGGAGGGCGGCCGCCACCGAACGAGATGGTGTCGGTGATGGCGATGGAACGCGTTTGCATGCAGGGGCATTGTACTCATGGAGTAACATGATTCAGTCATGGCCGAGGAAGCTTGGGAACTTCTAATGCGGTTCCACCGCGAGGTTCTGAAGCCCGAATTCGACAGTCTGACGTCATCAGTCGAGATGACGACAAAGGCTGAATTGGATTTGCACTTCGGGGAAATCCACTAACGACTCGATCGGCATCTTGCCCAGGTTCAAGAGATAGGCGCGACTTTCAGCCGCATCGAAGAGGCATACCAGCAAATGCTTGAAACTGAAGCCGAGATGAAGTTGAAGCACGCATCGCGCCGGAAGTGAGTTAGCCCGCTCTAAGCCGGGTTTTCGAGAGTCACTTCTCCCCCCGCTGAAAAGTGCTTGCGGAGAAGGGCGCTCGATTGCCGGCGAAGCCGGTTTGAGATCGTAGCCCCCGGTTTCAACCGGGGGTTTTCCAGGTCGCCCCAAATTGCGAGCCCGCTTTAGCGGGCGACAGATTCCGAGGTAACATTCCGCCGGGACGTCCGCATGGCTCGCGCGCCATGCCTCACAGCTACAGCAACCTTTTGACCCACATCGTCTACTCGACGAAAAACCGACGTCCGCTCATCGACCCAGACCTTGAATTGCGTCTCTTTCCCTACTTCGGAGGGATCGTGCGACAACTCGGCGGAACGTTGTACACCGGTGAACGGAGTGGAAGATCACGTTCACCTTCTTGCCCATCTGCCTCCAACAATCGCCGTCGCCGAGGCCATCGGAAAGATCAAAGGCAGCTCCACTCACTGGCTCCACGAATCGTTCCCGGATCGATCCGAATTCTCCTGGCAGCGGGGATACGGTGCATTCAGCGTCAGCAAGTCGAATGTAACAAGAGTAGTTCGATACATCGAACAGCAGAAGGCACATCACAGGAAGCAGTCGTTTCAGGAGGAGTTCGTAGAGCTTCTACGACGACACGGGATTTCGATCGACGAAAAATACCTCTGGACGTGACCTGGCGGAATCTGTCGCCCGCTAGAGCGGGCTTGCAATTTGGGGCCGGCCTCGAAACCCCCGGTTGAAACCGGGGGCTACGATCTCTCGCCGGCTCCGCCGGCGAAGACCCGCTCTAAGCCTGAGTTAGTCAGGTCGCCGACTGCAAGGCCCGCTTCCCCGCCCTTGCCCCCACCCACGTCGCCCCAATGTAGATCACGAACGAGACGATCGAGAACCACACGGGCTGCGGAATCTTGATCGCGTTGAAGATTCCCGCGGCGAGAAGCAGGGCGCCGACGATGTAGCCGGCGATGGGATCGCGGGCGATTTTCGCGGCCAGCCAGGTTGCCACGAACGTTCCGATCAGCCAGCCGGTGAGCACGAGGAGGTAAGCGGGCAACGGAAGCGCGGCCACAAACCGCTTGACCTGCTCGAAGTCGTCCATGTTCGTTCCCGGAGGCGGTGGATACAGCACGTGAACGATGGCTTCCGCGCTCGCGACGAGCGCGAACGCCGCGATCATCCCGGCGATGATTCCGCCGGCGTACCGCAGCGCTTTCATACGAGCTCAGTTTCCTGGGCCACCGACACTGCGGCGTTTGCTTTCACCGAGTTCTTGAAGATGCGTGCCGCCGCGATGAACGAGCGGAAGAGTGGGTGCGGAGCGGTCGGACGCGATTTGTACTCCGGGTGGAACTGACAGCCGAGGAACCAGGGATGGCCTTCCAGTTCGATGATCTCCACGAACTTTCCGTCGGGGGAAAGGCCGGTCACATGGAACCCGCGCTCCTCGAGCTGGGGCACGTATTCGGGATTGACCTCGTAGCGATGGCGATGGCGCTCGTCGATCAGATCGCTGCCGTATGCCTCGTGAGCGATCGAGCCTTCCTTTAGCCGGCATGGATACTTTCCGAGGCGCATAGTCCCGCCGAGGGCATCGACGCCGATGAGATCGCGCAGCTTGTAGATGACTTTGTACGGCGACTCATCGTCGAACTCCGTTGAGTTCGCGCCAACCATTCCGACAACGTTCCGCGCGAACTCGATCGTCGCGCATTGCATGCCGAGGCAGATGCCGAAGTAGGGGATGCGCTTCTCGCGCGCGTAGCGGATCGCGCGCAACTTTCCTTCGACGCCGCGCGATCCGAAGCCGGGCCCGACCAGGATTCCATCCACCCGTCCGAGCTCTCCGTGGTACCCCTCTGTCTCCAGTTCTTCGGAGTCGATATAGATGATGCGGACTTTCACGTTGTTAGCGATGCCGCCGTGGGTCAGCGCCTCGTTGAGTGACTTGTACGAATCGCCGAACTCGACGTACTTGCCGACGAAGCCGATCTTCACTTCGTCTTCCGGATGGCGAAGTTTGCGGATGATCTCTTCCCACTTCGTTAGTGCGCCGATCTCGTCGTGCGGCAGATGGAGCTTGTCGAGAAGGATCTCGTCCAGGCGCTCGCGGGAAAACGCCAGCGGCACCTGGTAGATGAACTCGACGTCGAGCGCGGGGATGACGGCGTCCTGCTCGACGTTGCAGAAGAGGGCGATCTTATCGCGCATCTCGTCGGGGATGGCGTGCTCGGAGCGGCAGAGAAGAACGTCCGGCTGGATACCGATCTCGCGCAGCTTCTGCACGGAGTGCTGCGTGGGCTTGGTCTTCATTTCGTCCGAGGCTTTGATGTAGGGGACGAGGGTGAGATGGACGTTGATGGCGTTGCCGCGACCAGCCTCGATCCGGAATTGGCGAATGGCTTCGAGGAACGGCAGCGACTCGATATCGCCAACGGTGCCGCCGATCTCGACGATGACGACATCGACGCCTTCGCTCACTTCGCGGATGCATTTCTTGATCTCGTCGGTGATGTGGGGAATGACCTGCACGGTTTTTCCGAGGTAGTCGCCGCGCCGCTCCTTCTCGATGACCTTGAGGTAGACGCGCCCGGTGGTGAAGTTGCTCTTTCGCGTGGCGCGCATGGAGGTGAAGCGCTCGTAGTGTCCGAGGTCGAGATCGGTCTCGGCGCCGTCATCGGTGACGTAGACCTCGCCGTGCTGGAAGGGTGACATCGTGCCGGGATCGACGTTGATGTAGGGATCGAATTTCTGAATGGTGATGCGAAATCCACGCGCTTCGAGAAGGGCGCCGATCGATGCCGCGGCGATTCCTTTGCCCAGTCCGGAAACAACACCACCCGTAACGAAAATGTATTTGGTGCTCATGGTCATGCCTCCGGTTGGTTGAGAGAGCTCGGGCCAATGCCCCTGCCAAAGCCGCTGCTCGGTTCGGGCTGCTTGCCTTCGGGGAGAGTGGTGCTGGCTGTGGCGAGGAAGCGTGTGCGTGTGAGCACGCAGCTCACGAACGGTCTCCGCGGTCACGCATGTTTAGCCAGCTCATATTCAACACGCGCCACATCCTCGGGGCGATCGACGCCGAGGTGGGCCTTTGTCGTTTGAACAACGCTGATAGTAAAGCCGTTCTGCAGTGCCCGCAACTGTTCCAGTGATTCTTCGCGTTCGAGAGGGGAGGGCGGGAGCGCGGCAAGCGCGCGAAGAACGCCTGTCTGGTACCCGTAGATCCCGACGTGACGCCTCGCTCCGGCGAGCGGCGCGCGCGAAAAATAGAGAGCGTGGCCGTCGAGCTTGGTGACCACTTTCACGACGTCGCGTGACTGGCGCTCTTCATCGCTTTCGATCGGCGTTGCCAGGGTGACCATGTCGACGCCGGTCGATTGCAGAATGTCGATGATGCGATCGACGGAATCGATATCGATCAACGGCTCATCGCCCTGCACGTTGACGACCTGATCGAATTCTCCGCCGAGTAGATCGAGCGAGGCTGCGATCCTGTCCGTCCCGCTCTGGAACTCGCCTTCCGGACGAACGAAGCGTCCGCCGAAGCTTGCGACATGATCGGCGATGCGGTCATCGTCGGTTGCTACGAAGACGGCGCCGGCGCGTCCCGACCGCGCCGCGCGCTCGTACACGCGCTGGATGAGCGACACGCCCGCGATCATCGCCAGCGGTTTGCCGGGGAATCGCGTCGATGCCCATCGCGCGGGAATTACAATGACGGCGTTCATGAGTGTTGATTCTACGTCGGGGGTCGCAGGTCGGGAGTCGGGGGTCGGAGATAAACCGGCGTCATTGCTCCGACTCCCAACTCCCGACCTGCGACTCCCGACAACCCCCGACCGCCTCCTCATTCGGCGCTTGCTCATCCTCGCGGCGGCGGTCTTCATCGGCGTTGCGGCGTACAGCCGGCTCGATCTGCTTTATTCGCACAAGTTCTTTGACAATACGGGCCGGGCGCAGTGGATCTGGCCGGTGCATCGGATGGCTGATGGTGATCCGGTGGCGTTCTTCGCGACGTACGATTTCGATCTTCCGCCGAATCGAAACTTCACGCGGATCAAGATGCTTGGTGATCCTGAGTACACCCTTTACTTCAACGGCGTGGCGGTCGGCGGCAGACGGGTTGGCGATGGCAATCAGGCGCTCGACACGTACGACGTCAGCAATCTGGCGCACGATCACGGCAACCGCATGGTCGTGGTCGTGCGCAGCGCGAACGGCGTGGGAGGACTCATCGCCGCGGTTGATCTGACCCGGGAGTTCGCGAACTTCATCGTCACCGGCAGCGACTGGCACATCGTGCAGTGGTGGCACGACGATCTTCTCGTCCGCGATCCTCCGGCCGGCGAGATCGGGCGTCCACAACTTTTCGGACGCCCCCCGGCGCGGCGCTGGAACTATCTGACGCAGAAGGACGCGGCGTTCTTTGCTCCGACAAAGCAAGTCATCAGCGCGCGGCAAAGCTTCGACTTTGAAACTGCGCTTCCGGAGATTGCGGTCATCGGCGGAACTGCGGTGATGGTGTCCCGAAAGACGGCAGCGACTGCGTACGACTTCGGGACGACGACGAGCGGACGCGTGAGGCTCACGATCCGAAAGGTCGAGAACGGCCCCCGCAACGTCACCGTCCGCTTCGCCTACGAGCGCGCGCAGCTATTCACGGTCGATGAGCCGGTGGAGCAGTTCGTCTTCGCGGCGGGGGAGCGCACCCTTCTCGATGAGGAGATCCGCAACTTTCGCTACGTCACGGTCTACGGCAGCGCGGCGACGGTCGATGTGCTGCAGTGATCAGAAGAGCACCTTCTGAACGAAGTACGACTGCGGCGTGATCGCTTTCGACTCGATCGCCTGCGCTTCGTCGTGCGTGAGATGAAAACGCCCCGCGGCGGCGCCGGTCGTCGTTTTCATGAAGATGTCGGCGTAATCGATCTGCACTCCCGTGATCCCGGCATTGCGGACCATCAGGAACGCGGTGGCCGAGAGCGTGTTGAAGACTTTGTCCTCGCTGTCAGCCGTGAGATCCGCGCGAAGAGAGCGGGGACCGGTTGCGATGAGCTTGTGCTCGAAGATTCCGACGTTCTCATATGCGCGCTCGAACTTGCTGAGGACGTCCGTGCCGAGGAGCGTGCCTGGCGCAATGGGCGTGGGCGCCTCCGCCGGTGCCGCGGCGGTTGTCGCTGCCTGCGCCTGCGGAAGCTTGCGCAGCTTGATGGTCGTGCCGAGCTCCGAGGTCTTCGTCGTCGACGTAACCGGAATCTGCTCGACACCGAAGAGAGATCCGCCGCCGAGCCGCGTCATCTCCTCCGACTTGGCAACGTTGATGGTGTTTGGATCGAGCGCCAGCACCGAGCCGTTCACGAGGTTGAGCATCGCCTTGCCGTTGACGACCGTCCATTTCGTCTTTGCTTCGTAGCGCGTCCCGTCCTTGAGCACGACCCAGTAGCTGGCAGCGAAGGCAGGGATGGCAATGACAGCAACAAGAGCGGCAACGATCATTCTCTTTTTCACGCGGGCTCCTCGGAATGGCGCTTCAGGGCCGTCGATTATACTGGCCTGCAATGCTCGTCGTCATGGAAGCCGGAGCCCGGCCCGATCAAATTGAAGCGATTGTCCGCCATATCGAAAAGATGGGGCTGAAGGCCCATGCCATCCCCGGTGCGAATCGGACGGCAATCGGCATCACCGGAAAGCCAGGCAGGGCGGACCCCGAGATCCTCGAGAACTATCCCGGCGTCAAGGAAGTCATCCGCGTCTCGCACGCCTACAAGCTCGTCAGCCGGGAGGCGCGGCCGGACGACAGCATCATCAATGTCGGTGGCGTCGACGTCGGCGGCAACGGCATCGTCGTCGTTGGCGGACCGTGCGCGGTGGAGTCGCTCGATCAGTCGCGTGCGATCGCCGAGGGGATTCGAAACGCGGGAGGGCAGTTGTTTCGCGGCGGCGCGTTCAAGCCGCGCACCTCGCCCTACTCGTTCCAGGGGTTGGGAGAACCGGGCTTGGAGATTCTGGCGAAGATTCGCGAGGAGTTCGACCTACCCATCGTCACCGAGGCGATCGACAACGAGGCCCTCGCGCTGGTCGATCAGTACGCCGACTGCATCCAGATCGGTGCCCGCAACATGCAGAACTTCTCGCTGCTCAAAGCGGCCGGACGCGCGCGCAAGCCGATTCTCCTGAAGCGCGGGATGTCCGCGACGCTGGAAGAGCTTCTTCTTTCGGCCGAATACATCATGGCCGAGGGGAACTACAACGTCATCCTGTGCGAGCGCGGCGTGCGCACCTTTGCCGACCACACGCGCAATACGCTCGACCTCTCCATCGTCCCGGCCATCAAGCGCATCAGCCATCTGCCGGTGCTCGTCGATCCGAGCCATGGAACCGGCAAGCGCAACAAAGTGGCGCCGATGTCGCGCGCGGCGATCGCCGCCGGTGCGGACGGCGTGTTGATCGAGGTTCACCACAAGCCGGAAGAGGCGCTGTCCGACGGACCGCAGGCGATTCTGCCGGAGGCGTTCGCGGTGATCGTGCGGGAGTGCGACGCCATCGCGCGCGTGGTGGGCAGATCGCTGCAACCCGCGCTCGCGGCCACGGTGTGAGTTCGCGGGAGTCGGTTGTCGGGGGTCGGGGGTCGTAGGAAACCCGTTCCAGCCGACTCATCTCCGACCTCCGACTCCCGATTTTCAAAACCCCAGATCGACTTTGACCTTTTCGAATTTTCGAATAGGTCCAGACCCTATTTCGCCGAAGACCACGACGTTCCTTCGCGCCCTCGCGCCTTCGCGTGAGGCTAGTAACTGACATTCGCTCAGTAGGTTACGAGAGAGCGGACATCGATAACTCCAGGGTCGAGGTAAGTACCTCCGAGGGCGAGATACTTATCTCCTAGGGCGAGATACCTATCTCCGAAGGCGAGGTATTTAGCTCCGAGGGCGAAGTAAATACCTCCGAGGGCGAGGTAAATACCTCCGAGGGCGAGGTATTTAGCTCCGAGGGCGAGCTAAATACCTCCGAGGGGCGAGGTATTTACCTCCGAGGGCGAGGTAAATACCTCCGAGGGCCAGGTATTTACCTCCGAGGCTGAGGTATTTACCTCCGAAGGCGAGGTATTTACCTCCGAGACCGAGGTATTTATGTCGGAAGCGGACCTTGCATCTCCGAGGTCGATGTCCGTCGATCCGAAGCCGAGCGATGGCGTGGACACCCCCGGTCAAAGTCCTACCGAAGGGGGTTCTTTTCGGTAGGTTCCTGTCCTCTTCAGATGACGTCAAGGCAGAATCGGCTCTTCTCCGACCCCCGACTCCCGACCTGCGACCCCCGAAAACCTAACTCCTCACCCGATGCACCCGCAGCAGATTCGTTTTCGCGCGCTGGTAGACAGGTGATCCCATCAGAATCACCAGCCGGTCGCCCGGGACGACGATGTCGCGGCTGATGAGAAACTCATCGACGCGCTCGACGATCTGCTCGTGATACTCGCCAACTTCGCGCAGGACGAATGGCTGTACGCCCCACAGCACGTTCATGCGGCGCGCCACCCACGTCGACGGGGTGAGGGCGATGATCGGCTGTTTCGGCCGGAACTTCGACATCAGCCGCGCGGCGAAGCCTGTCTGCGTGAAGACGATGATGAACTTGGCGTCAAGCTGCTGGGCGGCGTAGTTGGCGGCGCCGGCCAGGGCGTCGGTGAACTCGTCGGTCTCCGTCGAAACGCGGAAGGGATCGCGTCCGCCGGCCACCTGAAACTGGCGATTCTGCTCCGCCGCCATGATGATGCGCGCCATCATCTGCACGGCTTCCACCGGATACGCGCCGGACGCGGTCTCCGCGGAGAGCATGACGGCATCTGATCCATCGAAGATCGCGTTGGCCACGTCCGACGCCTCGGCGCGCGTCGGCCGCGAGTTCGACGTCATCGACTCCAGCATCTGCGTTGCGGTGATGGCAAAGCGGCCCCACACGGCCGCCTTCTGCAGCACGCGTTTCTGCACGATCGGCACATCCTCGGGCGGAAGCTCGACGCCGAGGTCGCCGCGCGCGACCATGACGCCATCGCTGACGTCGAGGATATCTTCGAGCGCATCGATCGCCTGCGATTTTTCGAGTTTGGCGATGACGTTGATCTCGTCGCCGCCGAGGTCGTGGAGCAGCGAGCGAAGCTCCACGATGTCCGAGCGCCGCCTGATGAACGACGCGGCGATGTAGTCGAGCTGGTTGGCGACGGCGAAAGCGACATCCTCGCGGTCCTTCTCGGTAATCGCCGGAATCGTCAGCTCGGTGTCGGGGAAGTTCATCCCCTTCTTCGACGAGATCGGTCCGCCATGAACGACGCGCGTCAGCACTTTCGTGGCATCGACCGCAGCGACGACAAGCTCGACGAGGCCGTCGTTGATGAGGATCCGCTGGCCGATTTGTACTTCAGTCGGCAGGGGAGTGAACGGCGTGGAGACGATGGAGGCGTTGCCGGCAACCGGCTCCGTCGTGATCGTGAACATCTGCCCCGGCTGCAGGTGGATGACGCCGTCAACATCGCCGATCCGAAGCTTCGGCCCCTGAATGTCGCCGAGGATGGGGATGTACTTCCCGTGGTCGGTGGCCACGCGGCGAATGATCTCGATGAGGCGCAGGCGGTCGGTAGGCGTTCCGTGAGAGAAGTTCATCCGGAAAACGTCGACGCCAGAAGTCAGAAGGCGCTGGATGAGCTCTTCGTCGCTGCACGCCGGCCCGAGAGTGGCGATGATTTTGGTGCGGCGCATCAGGTTTCATATATCACGCGGAGACGCGGAGGCGCGGAGAGGCCAGGTACGTTTCTCACTCCGCGACTCCGCGCCTCCGCGTGAAACAATCTGGAAGTCCTCACCAAAACCTCACGTTCCGTCATTTGACTCGCGGCAAGCGACTCCTTACACTCGCTCGTCAGGGTTAAGGAGGGAGACTAATGCGCAGACTTCGTGCGATAGCGATTGCGTCCGCCATCGTCATCCTCGCTGTTCCTGCGCAATCGGAGGTCCCGCTTCCGGCGGTGCTGCAGGTTCTCGGCAGCGTGACCAATTCCGCGCGGCCTGTCGGCAATGCTCTCGTCATCGCCCTCAATCTCAACAGCCTCGACGCGATCCAGACGTTCACGGGGAGCGACGGCTCGTTCTCGCTGCCGCACCTTCCGGCCGGCGTCTACCGGATCATCGCCATGAAGTACGGCTTCACGCCGGCGATCGAGACCATCGTGCCGACGAAGAAAGAGCATCGACTGAAGCTACGGCTCGAGACGGAGAGGCAATCCAAGGGCACGAATCAGGAGATGTGGGAGATTCGTGGCTCGTTGCCGCCTGACATCCTGCGCCAGATCGACATGGTGATGGCGCCGCCGCCGGATCCGATCGGACCCGCGGCGATGGCTTACGAAGTTCCCCGATTCAAGGGCGAGATGGTGTCGATGACCGGCATGTCCGCAGGCACGACGAGCTCGCCGTCCGGTCCGGCCTTTGCCCAGACCGCGCTCGGTCTGCAGAGCCGCGTCGGCGACGACTGGCAGATCGGTTTCCATGGCAACCTTCATCGCGTCGAAGACCCGACGAACAACGACACCTTCGGGACTCCGATCGCAGCATCCAGCGCGGCTGCGATCGAGATCCGATCGTCGCCTACCGATTCGTACCGGCTGACCTCGACCCGCTCGTGGTGGCGCTACCGTGACGAGATTCCTTCCGAATCGCAGGCGGATATCCGTTCGCATGATTTCGAGTGGGCGCACGGAGACTCGCACGTACAGGTCCGCTACCTCGCGCAGCAGAACCTTTTCATTGCCACTCCCGGCTCCGACCTCATCGAGATCAAAGGCGACACCACCGTCTTTCAGACTCCGCGCAACGACCTCGGCGTTTCGCTGCGCGTGACCCAGGAGACCTCGCGGACGACCGCGGGAGCGGTGGCTGCGCCGACCTTGCGAACGGCCGACCTCACCGCGAATGCGAAATTCGCACTGGTGTCGTCGTTCACGGTCGACTACGGCATGTCCAGCCGCGTCGGCCTCTACGGAACCGAATGGGCACCGCGCAGCGGCGCGGAGTGGAAAGTCGGCAAGGATACGGCGCTGGTCGTCTCCGGGATGTACAAGGTCATCGAGTCCGAACATCAAAATACGTTGCCGAGCGTCGTCGTCTGGTCCGACGACTCGGGACAGCTTCCGCATTACGCCTACTCCGTCGGCCTCGTCTCCGGCGACAATTCGCGCGAGCACTTCAGCATCATCGGCAGCGTCAGCGCGGTCGATACGCCGCTCCGCATCGTGTTCACGGACGGACTCGAACATTTCTGGGACGGCCTCTACATCGATGCCGGCGACGTTCGCCGCGATCTTCGTGTCGCGTTCCGCAAGGAGCTCGGACGGCGGTTCCTGCTGGATGTCTCATCGATGGCGGGCACCGCTTCACCTGCGCATCCCGGCGTCACGTCCCGCGGGGCGGAGAAGCTCTACCTGGCCGGCGACGTGGAGTCGACGTTCTCCCCGACGCGGACGACGATCGCCGTCTCGTACCGTCAGATCAACCAGCCTCAGCCCAACGGCGGCGATGCCTACCGCACCCATCGTGTCGACCTGCGCCTCGCGCAGTCGCTCCATCTGCCACTCGATCTCAAAGTCCTGCTAGGGATCGAGCTCGCCCGCGCGGAAAACTCACGCATCCTGCTCGACGCCCTCGATGCGGACGGCGTTACCAGGCGCTACCTCGGCGGGCTGGCTGTGAATTTCTAGGTCGGCGGTGTTGATGAGTTACAACGTTGCTCAGTTGCTGAGTGGTCCCTGAGCTTCTAGTTGAGCGGCTGAGTCGACCGGTCATCATTACCAAGGACAATACCCATGAAGATTCCGATCGCAGCGTTAGTCTTGATCGCGATAGCTGGAAATGCTCTTGCGCAAGCGCCAGTCGTACAGGTCTCCGTTCGCATGACTGTAACTGGGGAGCCGTCGGAAGTCGTCGATGTTGTTCGAAGCTACGTCGCTCGCGAGCTGCGCAGTCTGGCATGCGACCTCGTCGAAGATCGACCGTGGTACACGCTGAACATCGTGGTGTTCCCTACGGAAACGGTGGACGGGACGATCAAGCAATTCGGACTCGTTGCGCTGCATGGTGAGGGCGTTCAACCCTTCGACGAATGGAAAAAGGCCTTCAAGCACGAGAAAGATTGGGACGAAATGAAGGGTCTAACGGCTCGTGGAGAACGGCTGCACGGTTCGCTTTGGCGCGCCGGCCCACCAGCGGATCTCGAACGTCTGAGTCGAGAGATAGTGGCAGCGTTCGACGGCAAAGTGCTCGAGCCGCACCGAACGGCAATACGCGACATTCTGAGGAAGTCCAGCGACCGCAAAGACACCAAGAACCGTTGACTGCGGATCCGTTGGGTAGCGGGTCTACTGTGCGTAGAATCGCCGCTTACAGTCCCTCGTGGCGACCCTTCCGGCTTTCAAAACAGCTCCCTTCATAAACCGCAGGGGTAGAATCATGACCGGAGGAACTATGAAACGGCTCACGTTTGAAGAGATGTTCACAAGGCGAATGACGACGAAGGACCCTGATCTTCGCGACTTTCTCGAACGAGCTGAGCAGGTTCGTCGTTCCATGCCTGAAGGCTACGATCGGGACACCGCGATGGTTGAGGAACTGCGTATTCTCCTGCAGGGCGGCAAAACGCTAAGAAACGCGCATTCGGAATCGCTCACGAAGGTGGCGGATCTTGCCAGGAGGCACGCTTCAACTCATCCCAACAGCGAAGCACTGGGTCGAGTCGCACGTGAGACCTCCGCATATCACTATTCTCGCATGCGTTAGTCACCGAGCGCGGGTACTCGTCGGCGAACCCTGCGCTGCACAGGACCTGGGCCGCACGTCACCGGACCGTGAAGCCATTTCGTCTCGCGTGCGGCTTCACGTCGGCGAGCTGAGAGTCTGTTTGGTTACATCACGTGCGACAACCTAGAAACCCAGCAACTTCGTAACCCAGCACCCTCACTTCAAACCCGGCCGGATCTCCTGCACCAGCTTCTCAAACCGCATCGAGATCCCCTTCGTCACGATGATCTGTTTGAGGTAGTTGAGCGATGTGATGGCGGCGGGGATGCCGGAGATGGCGGCGGGGATCGACGCCAGGCGTCCGGCGAGCTGCATCGTCTTGTCGGCGACGCTGTAATCCTGCGACATGAAATCGGCGCTCGCTTCTCGGTTGTACGCGAGCGTGAGCAAGTAGATATCGGCGACGAGCTCGCGGAAGCGCATCTCGCTGCCCCATGCGAAGCAATCGCCGGCGCGGATGTTCTCGAGGAACTCCGGGACGGTTTCGCCTTTCGACACCGTGTGAACTTTGGCCACGTACTTGAGCGTGTGTGCGTCCGAGCCGCCGATCATCGATGCCCGCCGGCCGCCTTTCTGCACGCTGTTGACGAGCTGCTGGACCATCTTGTTGTGAAACGAGGCCATCGCGCCGTTCAGCACTTCGAAGATGTCGAACATGTCCAGCAGCTCGGCGATGTAGCGCGCCGCCACATTCTTCATGCGGTAGTTCTGAAAGAGATGGTTGACCCCGAAGAGCATCCGCTCCGACTTCAGGTAGGGCACGAGATCGCGGATGTCGGGCCGCAGCCGCTGGATCTCGCGATGCTGGAGCTCGGTCAGTCCCCACACGCCGATGTGAATGCGCTGGCTCGTCTCGGGAAAGTACGTCTCGACCTCTTCGCCGATGAAGAAGTCGTTCATGTCGGGGAACTTGTTGAGGAGGTAGAGCGCTCCGTCGATCGAGTCGTGATCGGTGATGGTGACGTACGACATGCCCCGTTCTTTGGCGATCCGGTAGACGTCCTCGGGGTTGTTGTAGCAGTCGCGAGTATTCGCGCGGCGGAAGTACTTGAAGACCGAATAGCGGCTGTGGCAATGCAGATCGGCCCGCTTGACTTTGGGATCCGAGAGGATCTGAACCGTGGCCGTGTCGCTCATCGAGTTTGGGTGATTGTTCAACCTGCGGCTCTTTTCTACAATTCGCGTGCCGTGGCTGAGCTTCCGTGCAGTGTAGCGCAAGGAAACGGCCGCTCGGCGGCGTTGAAGCATTGCTGAGGATGACGCGAACTGTGAGCTGGGTGTAGGGTGTGGCCGGGCGGAGCCGGGCACCAGCCTTGCGCTCCAAACTTCGTGATGACGCAGACCAATCGAAAACTGCCAGGCGCCGGCAATCCGGACGACTGGATGGACGACGAGATTCCGAAGAGTCTCCCGATCATCCCGCTGGTGTCGTCCGTTCTCTTCCCGAACGGCGTGCTCTCGCTGCAGGTGGGCATCGACCGCAACGTCCGTCTTCTGAAGAGTCTCGGCGAGGATCAGAACCTCATCGCGGCGTTCTGCCAGAAGACGGGCGACAAGGAGAATCCGCGCGCCGAGGATCTCTCGCAGATCGGAGTGCTCGCGGCGATCATCCAGCGGCTCCCACTTTCCGCGGATCGCTATCAGGTCTTCCTGCAGGGCCGTGAGCGCGTCGAGCTCGTGCACATGCTCCAGAACGAGCCTTATTTCGAAGGGATGCTGCGCGAGGTCATACCGCGTCCGATTCCGAAGAGCGCCAAGACCGACAACCTGATGAACAAGGCGATGTCGCTCTTCGGGAAACTGGTCGAGAGCGACCCGAAGTACTCGAACGAGATTCTCAACATCCTGCGCATGAACATGACCGAGGGGCCGGACACGTTTGCCGATCTCCTCTCGTCATTCGTCAACTTTCCGCTCGAAGAGAAGCAGCAATTGCTCGAGACCGTCAACCCGATCGAGCGCCTGGAGCTCCTCGTCGCCGGGATTCAGCGCGACCTCGGCAAGGCAACCTTCGACAAGGAGCTGCAGCGCCAGATCCAGACCTCGATCGATCGCCGCGACCGAGAGGGCTATCTCCGCGAGCAGTTACGTGTCATTCAGGACGAGCTTGGCGATTCGAGCTCCTCGGACCGCGAAGCCGATTCCTACCGCAGCCGTGTCGAGGCACTTCCGCTCGCCGAAGAGCACAAAGAATCGCTCCGCCGCGAAGTGAACCGTCTCTCGCAGCTCTCGCCGTCATCAAGCGACTACGCCGTCATCAAAGGCCATCTCGACACCGTCTTCCAGGTGCCATGGGCGGCGAAGACCGAGGACCAGCTTGACCTCGTTCGCGCCGAGGAGATCCTCGATGCGCGGCACCACGGCCTCGAGAAGGTCAAAGAGCGCGTGCTGGAGTTTCTGGCCGTTCTCAAGCTGAAGGGCGACCTTAAAGGGCCGATCCTCTGTTTCGTCGGACCGCCCGGAGTCGGCAAGACCTCGCTCGGCGCCGCCATCGCCGACGCCCTCGGCAGGAAGTTCGTGCGTATGGCTGTCGGCGGCGTTACCGACGAATCGGAGATCCGCGGGCATCGCAAGACCTACATCGGCGCGATGCCCGGAAAACTGATCCAGAGCTACATCCAGGTCGGCGTCAACAACCCGCTGATCATGATCGACGAGATCGACAAGATCGGGAAGGACTTCCGCGGCGACCCCGCTTCCGCGTTGCTCGAAGTGCTCGATACGAAGCAGAACAACGCCTTCGTCGACCGGTACCTCGAGATCCCCTACGACCTCTCCCACACGCTCTTCATCAGCACCGCCAACATGCTCGACACGATCCCCAGCCCGCTGCGCGATCGGATGGAGGTCATCCGTCTCTCCGGGTACACGGAGCCGGAGAAGGTCGAGATTGCGAAGAAGCATCTCGTGCCGGAGTTGCTCGCCAGCCACGGCCTGGAGCCCGATCAGGTGACGATCGATGACGACGCGCTATTCACTGTAATTCGCGACTATACGGGCGAGGCGGGCGTCCGCAATCTGGAGCGCAAGATCGCCACGATCCTCCGCAAGATCGCCCGCAAAGTGGCCAGCGGGGAAGAGCAGACGCACATCACCGTTGCCAGCAGCGACCTCGAGCCCTACCTCGGACTCCCTTCGTACGAGCACGAATTCGCCGAGCGCCATCCGGAGATCGGAGTGACGACCGGCCTGGCCTGGACGCAGTTCGGCGGCGAGATCATGTTCATCGAAGCGACGCGGATGCCCGGCAGCGGACGGACCACCGTCACCGGGCAGCTCGGCGACGTCATGCGCGAATCGGTGACGGCGGCCTATTCGTATGTCCGGTCGAAAGCCAGGGAGCTCGAGATCGACGACAAGCAATTCAGTGAGCACGACATCCACATCCATTTTCCCGCCGGCGCGATCCCCAAAGACGGACCGTCCGCGGGTGTGGCCATCGCCACCTGCATCGCCTCGGTGATGGGGGAGCGCCCGGTCCGGCACGACGTGGCCATGACCGGCGAGATCACACTTCGCGGTAAAGTGCTCTCCGTTGGCGGAGTCAAGGAAAAGGTGATGGCGGCCCAGCGCTCGAATATCAAGACCGTCGTGCTGCCGGAAGGCAATCGGAAGGATCTGGTCGAGGTGCCCGAGGACGTGAAGAACGGGCTGCACTTCGTCTTCGCGGCACGCGTCGAAGATGTGTGGAAAGAGACTCTGATTCCGCTCTACATCGCCCGGCCGAGCAACCGGAAGTACGACGAAGCAGAGTACAAGGCTGAACATCAGAAGAGCGAGCGGCCCGAACAGCGATGAGTGAACCGAGGAAACACGGCTTCATGGACAACGTCCTGTTCGCCGCGCTCGTCGTCCTCGTTTTCGGCGTGAGCACCTATCTTTGCTTCACGCTGTTCATACGAGGCCGCTCGGTGTCGACGCCGAACCTCGTAGGAAAGTCGGTGAAGGATGCGACCGCGACCTGCACGGAGCTTGGGATAAATCTCGTAGTCGATACCGAGCATGCCCGCAATTCCGACACGATCGGGGCGGCCAACGTCGTCTGGCAGAACCGGACTCCGGGTACGACGAACCTCGTGAAACGGGGAACCGATCTTCGCGTCGAGCTCAGCGCCGGGCCGTTGGTTCTGCTGATGCCTGATCTCGATGGACAGTCGGCTCGTACCGCGCTGCTGCGTTTTGGTCAGCAAAACCTAAAACTCGAAAATGTTGCGTATGTCGACAGCGCGCTGCCGCAGGGAATCGTCGCGGAGGATCCGCCCAAAGGGACTGTGGTGGCGGCGCAGACCAAGGTCTCGTTGCTCGTCGCCGTGCCGGTTCCGCCGCCATCGTTCGTGATGCCCGACCTCATCGACTATCCGCTCGACACGGTGCGCCCGGCGTTGGAACGGCGCGGTCTCAAGGTGTCCAACGTGAAGTTCGAGTCGTACCCGGGGATCGCGGACGGGATTATCATCCGCCAGTTTCCGTTGCGCGGTGCGGCGGTCAGCAGCCGCGATCCCATCACGGTCGTCGTCAGCAGGCAGGAAGAAGGCGGGATCATCGAGCAGTCTGCCGCGGTTGGACCTTTGGGCGCAGTCCCTTCGACGACGAATCAATGATGAATCAATGACGAAAATCCGGATCGCCCCTTCGCTTCTCTCGGCCGACTTCTCGCGCCTCGGAGAGGAATTGCGCGACATTGAACGGGGAGGCGCAGATCTCGTCCACCTCGACATCATGGACGGTCACTTCGTCCCGAACCTGACGATCGGACCGGCGGTCGTGAAAGCGTGCCGCGCGCAGACGGCGCTGCCGTTCGATTGTCATCTCATGATCGCCCACCCGCAGCAGTACATCGGCGCGTTCCTCGATGCGGGCGCGAACATGATCTCGGTTCATCAGGAGACGGAGCCGCATCTTCAGCGCGCTCTGCGGCTGATCCGTGACGGCGGCGCGAAGGCAGGCATCGCCATCAACCCCGCCACGGCCGCGGAATCGCTGAGCGCGGCCATCGAGTTCTGCGACTTCATCCTGGTGATGACGGTCAACCCCGGCTTCGGCGGACAAAAGTTCATAGAACCTGTGGTGGGCAAGATCCGTCTCATAGCGCAGATGATCCGGGAACGAGGTGTCGCGGTCGATATCGAGGTCGATGGCGGCATCGATCCTTCAACCACCCAGATGGTGGTCGCCGCCGGTGCGACCATCCTGGTGGCCGGATCGGCAGTTTTCGGGCAGCCGGACCGGAAGATGGCAATGGAAGCGATCAGAAACAGCGTTAGCGTGAGAGTTTAGGAGCAGAGATCAGCGGCCAGAGGTACGAGATCAGGAGTGACGGCTCAGCGCTAATCTGAGAGATCAGTAGAGAGATCAGCGACCAGAGATCAGGAAGAGAACACCCTGATCTCTGATCCCTAATCTCTAATCCCTGATCACTCTACCGGAGGCACATTGAAAAAGACCCTGACCCTGATTGCGATCCTGTCGATCGCGCTTGCCGGCTGCCGGCACTTCTTTCACCGCAGCCCGAACACCGGCGGAAGCAGCGCAACGAAATCGCTGCGCACGACCTTCGATCCGACTCTGATGAAGATGCCGAAGGAGAAAGTGTTCCAGCTCGGCGAAGATCAGTTTGCGAAGAAGAAGTACCAGAAGGCCCGCACCTACTACTCGCACGTCTACGAGACGTATCCGAACGATCCCCTCGGACGGCGTGCGCTGCTGCGCGTCGCCGACTCATACTACGAGCAGAAGGATGCGGTGAACCTCGTCGAAGCGCAGTACAAGTACCGCGATTTCATCAACCGCTACCCGGGCAGCGACCGCGCCGATTACGCCATGTTCCAGATCGCCATGTGCTCGTACAAGCAGATGGAACGTCCGGACCGCGATCAGCAGAAGACGCGCGAGGCCCTCGAGAAGTTCAACGACGTCCTGAAGACCTATCCGAAAAGCCCGCTGCGTCCTGACATGGACAAGCGCATGCAGGACGTCCTCGACCGCCTGGCGCGGCACGACCACATCATCGCCCGCTACTACATCAAACGGCACAGCTTCAACGCCGCGGTCCAGCGTCTCAACGGCATCGTCGAAACCTACCCGAACTACGTCGAGCGCGACGGGGTTTTCTTCGATCTTGGAACCGCACTCTCCGGCCTCGGGCGCACCGCGGAAGCACGCCTCTACTTTGAGCGCGTTCTCTCGGAGTTTCCGCAAAGCGTGTGGGCAGGGAAAGCCAAACAGAAACTCGGGAGCATGAAGACAGCATGAAGAAAGTGGCGGCGGCGATCCTTCTCGCGCTCTCGCTCGCAGGATGCGCGGCCTACCGCGCGGCAGGCGACGAGGCGGGGCCGCCGTCGCTCGTGCCGCCACCCGATGCCGCTCCGGCTCCGACCAATCCGGCCACCGAGGCGCGGCTTGCCGAATTGCAGGTGTCGATGACCGAGCTGCTCGAACGGCTCGACGTGCTCAATTCACGCATCGCCAAACTGGAGGCAGCCGAGGGCGAGAGCCGCGTCGTCGTACAACCGCAGACGCGCGCGGCGGAGCCAGTTACGGTACCGCGGGCAGTGGAGCCGGTTCCGGTTCCGCGCGTGGCCGAGGCACCGCCCCTCGTTCCTCGCCCCACGCCCGCCCAGGTTCGCGCGCCCGCGCCGGTGAGCAGTCCGCTCCGTTCAGCAGCGATCGCGGACAGTTATCGCGATGCCCTGATCCTGTTCGGCAAGGGCCGCATGCCCGAGGCGCGCGCGGCGTTGCAGCGGATCTTCGATGCGGAGCCGTCTGGAGATCTGGCCGACAACGCGCTCTACTGGATCGGCGAAACGTACTTTGCGGCCGGCGATTACAGCAGCGCCATGCGCTCCTACGAGCGCGTCACGAAGGAGTACCCGGAGCAGAACAAAGCACCTGACGCGATGTTCAAGATCGGGCTCACCTTCGTAAAGACGGGAGACATCGGCATGGCCCGGAAGACGTTCGAGGAAGTCATCCGGCGCTATCCCTACTCGACGGCGTCCTCTTCCGCGAAGCTGGAGTTGAAGCGGGTGAGGTACTAGCGCGGGGGTCGTGAGTCGGGGGTCGGGCGTCGGAGTTTGGTTTCTGGCCCAGTTCCGACTTCGACGCTCAACTCCCTAACACCCGATACAATCTGCGCCGTACTGAAGGGCGGGACCCGTGAGTCGGAGGTTGGCAGTCCTTCTCGCCAGATCCGAACACCGACACCCGAACACCGACTCCCGATACAATCGCACCATGGCTGACGAATCTGAAAGCGGCGCCTCGTTGCTGGCGCGAAAAGAGTACGCACGCGCCGTCCCTCTCCTCAAGCGCGATCTCGACAAGTACCAGTCCAATCCTCGCATCCGGCTGCAATACGCCGACGCACTGGCGGGAGCGGGCGAGCACATCGAGGCCATGGCCCAATACGAGCGCACGGCGAAGTACTACGAAGACAACGGTCTGACCGTACAGTCGATCGCCGTGGCGAAGAAGGCGGAGAAAGTGCGCGGCCAGATCAGCGCGGCGCAACCGAAGGAAGCGACCGAAGGAAAGAGCGATCCGCTGTTCTCGCGTCCCGTACCGAAGTCGCCGCTTTTCGAAGTGCTGACAGAAGTGGAGCGCGATGCGCTGATTCGGGAAATGGATCTCGAGTCCCACGACGAGGGAAGCGTCATCATCAGCGAAGGGCAGCCGGGCGCATCGATGTACGTCATCGGCAGCGGGGAAGTGAAGGTCTACACGCACGGACCGGGCGGCTCGACGCTCTACCTGGCCAAGCTCGGCGAAGGGGATTTTTTCGGCGAAGTGAGCATGTTGACCGGCAAACCTCGCACGGCCACGATCACCGCGTCGCAGCGTACGGACCTGCTGCGGCTCGACAAAGAGAAGCTGGATAACGCGCTGGCAAAACATCCAGGGATCCTCAAAGTTCTCAACGAGTTCTACCAGCGGCGCGCGGAACACACGGTCGAAGCGATGATCGAGAGTTTGAAGAGGAAAGGATGAACGATGAAGGATGAAGGATGAACAGAAGACGAAGCCAACGGCCTCGTTCATCGTTCATCCCTCATCCTTCATCCTTTCGAACATGCCCGTTCTTCCCATCGTCAAGTACGGCGATCCGGTTCTTCGCCAGCCCACACAGCCGGTGACCGAGATCGATGAACCGCTGCAGAAGCTGATCGACGACATGGTGGCCACGATGTATGCCGCGCCCGGCGTGGGACTGGCGGCGAATCAGGTCGGCGTCTCGAAGCGGCTGGCTGTGCTCGATCTTTCCGTCGGCAAGAAGCCGGGCGGCCTGCACATCCTCATCAATCCCGAGAAGGTCGAAGCGGAAGGAGCGGTCAGCGAGGAAGAGGGCTGCCTGTCGATTCCCGACTTCGTCGAGGCGGTCACCCGCCCCGAGCGTGTCAAGGTTCGCTACACCGACCGCAACGGCGAGAAACGCGAGATTTCAGGCGAAGGACTCATGGCCCGTGCCCTCTGTCACGAGATCGATCACCTCAACGGCAACCTCTACGTCGACCATCTCCGCGGCTTCAAGAAAGAGCGGATACTGAAGAAGATCGGGAAGCTGGCGAAGTCGGGGATGTGGTGAGGTTGGGGGGTGGGGAGTAGGGTGTGGGGGGTGGGAGAGACTCGTTCGACGACTTCTCGGATCGATCCTCGCAGTTCCGGCGAATCTCGTACCTCAGCAATTCCTATAACTCAGCAATCCTCGCAACTCCTGCGATTCACATATCTCCCACACCCCACTCCCTACTCCCCACCCCCCATCACGGCATCCCCCCGAACGTCTCGCTGATCAAGTTCTTCGTATCGATCGCGTGTTCGCGCAGGGAATCGACGACGCGGTCGATGAAAGGATCGAAGCCGGCGGCCATTACCGTCGCTGCCGGGATGAGTTTGCGGTTGCGCGCGATGAGCGTTTCGATCTTTCCGCTCTCGTGCCGGATGGCGCCGTCGCGGGCGAGAGGATCGAAGTCGGCTGCGTAGAGGATGTTGCGCTGATCGGGCTCGTAGAGCACGCAGACCTTCCGCGGATCGTGATTGGCGAGCATCGACAGAACGATGCTGCGAACCGGCGCAATGCCGGTATCTCCGGCCATGAAGATGAGCGGGCGGCCGTCGTTCTCGGGAAGGAGAAAATCGCCGTACGGACCTTCGATTGTGACGCGAGCGCCGGCATCGAGTTTGGTGAGCGCCTTTCCGCCGCGTCCTGATCCGACCCGCACGCAGAGCTGAACGGCCTGCGTGCGATGCGGCGCCGACGCGATCGTGTAGACACGCGAGATGCCGTCCGGGAATCGGAAGTTCACCCACTGCCCTGGCTCGAACGAGAACGTGTCGTCGTCGAATGCGACCGTGATCTGCACCACGCTCGGCGCCAGCTCTTCGATCTCCGTCACGGTTGCGGCGTAGGAAGGCATCGGCAAAGTATATCTGCGCGGGGGTCGGGAGTCGGAGGTCGGAGTGAAGCCAGGTCAGATCAGCGACCAGAGATCAGAGATACGGACCGGTCTCTAGTCTCTGATCTCTGGTCTCTAGTCCCGCTACCGCAGCCAGCCAGGCATGATTCCCTGCCGTCGCGCGTCTTCGCGGAACTGGTCGTTCTCGCGTTGTGCGCGGGTGACCTCGAGCTCGGCCGCGGGAAGCTGATACTGTGTGATCTCCAATTCGCTCGATTGATACGTGAACTGGTTTGCCCGGTAGCCGAGCGCGAAGAACTGTTCGATCTGCTGTTTGAGCGCCGTGGCGCGGCTGCGCAGCAGCTCGACGTTTTCCTTCGCCCGGCGAATCGCTTCCTCGTGCGCGCGAGCGGCGAGACGCCACGACCATTCATCGCCCTTCGACGGTTCAGCCACTTCCCGCGGCTCAGGAAGGCTGTCTGTGCCAGCGGAGGCCGATGGCTTGCCGGTGTGGTTCTGCTCCAACTCGCGCAGCAGGCGCTCGCGCTCGGGTGCGGAGACTTTCAGCTTCTTGCCGGAGTCACTCGTGACGACGACTGCCTTGGTCACCGCCGCGCGCGTTGCATCGAGATCGACATCTGCGAGCGGGATCGAATAGAGCTTTCCCTCGGTGCGGAAGATGATCCGCGCCTGTTCCTCGCGGATCGGACCTTCCACGTCGAAGTGCGTGCCGTTGCGCAGGATGAGCGTTGTCGAGATTGGGGCAGGTGCGGGTGCGGGTGACCCGGCCACGGTCGCAGCCAGCAGGAGGGTGGCGAGAAGCATGAGTAATTATCCGCCTGATCTCCGTAAACGGTCGGCAAACGTTATGATCCTCACTCCGTGCCGAACTGGTTCTACATCTTCTTCAACGCGCTCTACCATCTCGGGCTTGCGCTCTGGATCGGTGGAGTTGTAGTCATCTGGACGTCTGTGAGCCCGGCGATTCTCGACGCGCTCCCTCGGTTTCAGGCGTTCGTCGTCCAGGCCACGATCCTGCGCCGCTCCGCGCGGCTTCGGCTTCTGGCGCTGCTGATGATCCTCGTCGGAGCGGGCGCCAAGTTCCTGATCTGGGAGAGATTCGACCTTCAGCCGTGGCTGGCCGTGCGCTGGGGTGCCATCGTCTTGCTTGCGTGGGCGCTCATCTTCGACCTCAACGGCACCAGACGACTGCTTGCATGCGGCAAGGGAATCGAGCTCGATGTGGCGGCCGATGATCCTCGGCGGGTCATCTTCGAGCTCCTCTACGCGCGCGCTGAGGGACTCATGAGAGCGTCTGTCCTGGCCGCGCTCATCGCGCTTCTGTTCAGTTGATAGAATCCGCCGCCACACCCATGTTCACGCCCCATGAAGACGCCATACACCGATGGTAAGTAGTCTCTCGCACGTCACTTGGATTGTCCTCAGCGCGATCAGCGGCGTGCTGTTCCTGATCTTTGACGCCATCCGCTACTTCGCGCAAGAGATCAGTCCCGTGACGCTGCGCCGCTGGTCGGGCGATCAGGCTGGAGAAGGGCCAGGCCGCTGGTTCCACTTCGATCCTCAGAATCTGCAACTGGTCAGCGGCTCGCTGCTGCAGATCACGCTGGTCGGCGCGTTTGTGGGAACGATCCGCGTGCTCGATGGGGAGTCGGCCGCGTTTGCCTGCGGCGTCTCCGCGCTGGCTTGGCTCATCATCGTCATCCTCTGGAAATTCGTGCTCGCGTTTGTTCCCGAGGATATGGGCGAGCTGATCCTGAAGACGCTCATCCCGTTTTCGCACTTCTTCTACTTCCTGTTCTGGCCGATCCTATTTCCCCTGCGCCGCGTGTTCGACCGCCTCGACCGCGAAGAAGAAGAGGCGCACGAGGACGAAGAAGTGACCGACGAAGAGGTGCAGGCGTACATCGACGTCGGCGAAGAAGAGGGTATCCTCGAGGCCAGCGAAGGAAAGATGATCCAGTCGGTCGTCGACTTCAGCGACCGCGTTGCGCGCGAGCTGATGACACCGCGCATCGATGTGGTCGCGTTCGATGCCTCACACTCTTTCGAGGAGCTGGCGCAGCGCTTCAGCGAATCGAAGTACTCGCGCATCCCGATCTACGAAGAGAGCGTCGACAAGATCTCGGGCATCGTTCACATCAAGGAAGTGTTCGAGTCCATCGTCAAAGGCGAGAGTAAGCCGGTCTCGGAGTTGGCGCGTGCGCCGTATTTCGTCAGCGAGACGAAGAAAGTCTCGGAGCTCCTGCGCGAGTTCCAGAGCGAGCACATACAGGTCGCCGTCGTCGTCGATGAATATGGCGGCACGGCGGGCATCATCACGATCGAGGACGTCGTCGAGGAGATCGTCGGCGAGATCGCGGATGAGCATGAGGAAGAGGAAGCGACGATCGTCGACCTCGGCGGCGGCGAATACCTCGTCAGCGGCCAGTTGCGCGTCGAGGCGCTCGAAGAGCTGCTCGATGCAGGCCTCGAAAGCGACGACTACGAGACGATCGCAGGGCTCATCTTCACGTCGACTGGCCGCGTGCCGAAAGCCGGTATTGTGGTCAAGAAGAACGGCTATCAGTTCACCGTCGATCGCGCGGACCGGCGGCGGATCTACCGAGTGCGGGTCTCGAAAGATCCGGAATGGACGAACGAAGATGAAGACGAAAGAGAATCGCGTGGCTGAGCCGGAAGCCTCAGCGACGAAACACAGCCGGACAACCAAACCACGTTTCGGAGTGGTCGCGCTGGTCGGACGACCCAACGCCGGCAAGTCGACGATTCTGAACCGCATCCTCGGTCACAAAGTGTCGATCGTATCGCCGAAGCCGCAGACGACGCGCAACCGGATCGTTGGCATCCTCAACGATCCCCGCGGCCAGATCGCGTTCCTCGACACGCCCGGGATTCACCGGCCGTTGCACAAGATGAACGTGCGGATGATGGAGCACGTCCGGGCAAGTCTGTCCGAGGCGGATGTCGTCGCGGTGATGATCGACTGCAGCCAGCCGTTCGGGCATGGCGATGAGTTCGTCCTGGAGATGATGCGCGATCAGAAAGAGAAGCAGCCCGAGGCGAAGCGCTACGCCATCCTCAACAAGATCGACCTGCTGAAGAAGAACAAGCTGCTACCTCTCATCCAGCAATACAACGAGACGGGGCTGTTCGACGAGATCGTGCCGGTTTCGGCGATGACCGGCGACGGCATCGGCCAGCTCGTGAACTACTTCTTTGCCGCGGTCGCGGCAGGGGAGGCCATCTACTCGAAGGAAGACTTCACCACGCAACCGGAGCGGTTCTTCGCGGCAGAGATCGTTCGCGAGAAGCTACTCGCGCACACGTCGGAGGAGCTGCCCTACACGACGGCGGTGGCAGTCGAGCGCTGGGAAGAAGAAGAGGAAAAGAACCTCATCAAGATCTACGCAACGATCGTGGTCGAGCGCGAGACGCAGAAGCCGATCATCATCGGCAAGCGCGGCGACATGATCAAGCGAATCGGCACCGAGGCGCGGATCGAGCTGGAGACAATCCTCGGCGCGAGGGTCTTCCTCGACCTTCACGTGGCCGTCCACGGCGCCTGGCGCGAGGACGAGCGTTTCCTCGGCGAATTGGACTGGCCGCTGCGCTGATTTTTTGCCTTCCCGTCTTCGTCGCGCCGGGGTGTAGAATCCGCCGAAATCGGTCTAACGGTTCAGGAAAAGAGAGGGAATCTATGCATCTACGCAGGGTCTGGTGTTGTCTCCTGGTGATGTTTGCCACGACCGCGGTCTTTGCCCAGCAGACGGGCGCATTCCACGGGAAAGTTACTGCTTCAGACGGATCGGCGCTGCCCGGAGTTACCGTCGAAGCGCGATCAAACTCCCTGCCGCAGCCACGCGTCACCATGACGGATGGCAACGGCGATTACCGTCTGCCCCAGCTTCAGCCGGGGTCATACACTCTGCAATTCACGCTTGCCGGAATGCAGACAACGACGCGGAAGGCCGATGCTCTTCTCGGTCAGGACATGGAAGCCGACGTGAAAATGATCGTGGGTGGCGTCTCCGAGAACATCACGGTCACGGCCGAGACCACTCTCGTCGATAGGGATACGACGGCGATCCAGAACGGCCTGGGAAGTGCCCAGATTCGCGCTCTTCCGGTCGCGCAGAATTACGGCGATCTCCAGAAGCTCATTCCAGGCGCCATGGTGACGCAGGACGTTACTCGTGGCCCGAGCGCCGGCGGCAGCGGTCAGTCGAACGTCTACCTGTTCGACGGAGTTAACGTGACCACGCCGCTCTTCGGCACGCTGGGAGCCGAGCCATCCACCCACGACATTGCTCAAGTCAACGTCATCAAGGGGGGCGCGAAGGCGGTCGACTTCGACCGCGCCGGCGGCTTCCTGATCGATTCCGTGAGCAAGTCGGGAACGAACAAATTCTCGGGCGAGGTCGAATACCAGATTCTCAATCATTCGATGGTTGCAGCGCAGGCCGGGACCGTCAACACGATTTTTCAGGAGAATCGCAACTGGGCCACCGCCAGCATCGGAGGGCCCATCTGGTCCGATCATCTCTTCTTCTACGGCTCGTATTACCACCCCACTCGTACTAGAGACAATCAAGCCAATTTGACCGGTCCGCTTCCGAAGTTTAGCGTCGACACCAAGGAAGAGTTCGGAAAACTGACCTTCACCCCGACCTCCTCCATTCTCATCAATGGCACCTACCGAAACGAGACCGACGTGCAGAACTCGAGTGGAGGATTCGGAACCAACGGCGCCCCGACGACGGGTACCGGAAACGAAGGTAAGGAGAAGATCGCCACTCTCGAAGGTTCATGGGTCATCAATCCGAAGAGCTTCGGAACATTCAAATTCACCGACTATAAGAACCCGACGATCGGGATTCCCGATCATCTCTCCAGTGCAGTTCCTTCAACGACGATTGGAACGCATATCGATATCAACAATCTCGACCAGCTCGGGCTTCTAACCGTTCCCACGGTCATTGCCACGAATCCGACGCAGGCTGCCTTTGTACAGGCCTACATCGACAAGTACGGTTTCATCTGTCCTCCGGGGACATCCGTGTGCACTGCCGGTCAACGGACTGGTGGCGGCACCGTCGGCTTTGCTTCCCTGGCGCGCAACGATGATGATTTTTCCCGGAAGAACGGACAGGCCGGCTATAACTACACACTCGCAACCAAGAACATGACGCACGATCTCCACATCGGATATCAACAGTACACCGATGCTGAAAACCTGTTCCGCTCCTCGAATGGATGGGGCTCCATCACCATTCCCGGCGGCGGAACCGCAAACAACTGCCCGGCGTCTGCTTGCGGCGGCACGGCCAAGACGGCCTTCTTCATTGCCAGCTTCCAGCAGCAGACTGGAGGACTCGTCCCCGTGATTCATTCCGAGTTCCGCTCGCGTGACATCGAGCTGAATGACAGCATCCGGTACAACAACTGGACGTTCAACCTCGGTGTAATGGCGAGCAACGACACCCTATTTGGTCAGGGCCTGGCAACCGCGGATAACGTGGCCGGCTTCGTCAAGTCGCCCGGGACGAAGTACGAGATGCACAATGTGCCGTACAGCCAGACCATCCAGCCGCGGCTCGGTGCGACATGGGCATACAACGGTACGGATACGGTCTTCGCAAGCATCGCGAAATACAATCCGGCCGCAAACTCTGACGCCCGCGCGGCCTCCTGGGACCGCGGCCTCGAGCAGACGCTCAATGCGTACTTCGACGCCAGCGGCAACCTGTTGGGCGTGGACCCGGTCAAGTCGTCTGCGGGCAAGTTGTTCGTGCCCGGCATCAAGCCTCCGCAGACGAAGGAATACATGATCGGCACGGCCAGACAGTTGGGCACGAGGTGGTCAGCCCGCATGTATGGGCGATATCGCTATGCAAACAATTTCTGGGAGGACACGCCGAACAACGAGCGTGTTTGTCTCGCGCCGTTCGGTGCCGGTGGTGTTTGCCAGGCATCCTCGCCGGCGTCCAACGCGCCGGCCAGTGTTCCGCACGTGCCTTACATTCCGGACCTCCCGGCCAAGCTCGCTGCGATTGGCAGCGGTTCAACCTATGTAATCGCCAATCTTGATGGAGCATTCACGAAGTATTACGAGGTCACGACGGAGTCCGAATGGACCGGCGACAAGGTTTTCCTGCGTGGCTCTTACACGTGGAGCCACTACTACGGAAACTTCGATCAGGACAACACCAGCGTCCCTGTCGCCACCGGCAATGACTCGAACATTTTCATCGGGTCCTCCAACATCGCAGACGCCGCTGGCCGCAACGTCTGGGACAACAAATACGGCGATCTGCAGGGTGACCGGCGCAACATCGTAAAACTCTATGGGGCGTACACGCTGCCCTGGAAGGCTACAACAGGGGCTTTCTTCCTTTATCAGTCGGGGCAGCCGTATCAGCTCGAAAGCTTCCTGCCGTATAGCACCATCACGACATCGCAGAGCGACACCGCTCGCTATGCAGAACCGGCTGGACGGCGCAAAACGCCTTCATACAATGAGCTGGATTTCAATTACACGCAGGGCTTCGCTCTTCCGCGAGGTCTGAACCTGCAACTCGTCCTCGACTGGTTCAACGTGATGAACCATCAGACCGGAATTGACTACGAATCACGCGTAGGCACGATCGGCACCTGCGATCCACTCAAGAGTGGGACCTGTCCTTTCTATACTGGACTCACCGGTCCGGTCGCTTATCTCAAGGCGGCGCCGTCGCCGAATGCGTACTTTGCCCCGCGCCGCTTCCAGATCGCGGCACGACTCATGTTCTAGCTTCTTCTCCAGGCAGTTTAATGAAAGAGCCCGGCGGCAACGCCGGGCTCTTGTCGTTCAGCGGAAGAGACGCTCGCGGGCAATCAGCTCGCGTGTCGTGCCGTTCGCGTGCTCGCGTGCCGCTGCGATGCGTGCTGGTGCATCAGGCTCGTGCAGGAGAACGCTGACCTGGGCGCGCTTGAAGAGTGCCATGGCGTAACCGGGATGCGCCGGCGGCACGCGATCGAGCGCGGCTCGCGCTTCGTCGAGCCTGTTCGCGGCGAGATAGAGCACGCCGAGCTCGAGGTCGTTGCCGAACGCCGCTCCCTGAGTGGCGCGCACTTTCTCAAAGGCATCGATGGCGGCGGCGGTCTGGCCAGCCTGCATCGCAACCTCACCGAGATGCCGAAGCTCGCCCGGAGATGGCGTGCGGAGCGCGTCGATGCGTTGAAGGATCGCCACTTCATCGTCGAGGCGCCCCTGTCGCTCGCGCACGTGGGCTAGTCCTTCCAACGCCGCGACGCGGTCGGGAGACTCGGCCACGACCTGCTCGAGCAACGGAACTGCGCGTTGCCACTCCGAACCGCGCGCGTAGTGAAGCCCGAGGTATTGGCGCACGTCCTGCGATTGGGGCGCGATCGACTGAGCCTTCTGATACGTGGCCAGCGCCTCGCTCTCGCGGCCGATCATCGAATAGCAGGTACCGAGCCGCAACGCGGCATCGAGGTTGTACGGGTCTTCCGTGAGGATGCGCTGGAGCAGCGGGATGGCCGCCGCGTACTGTTCGCGCACGAAGAGTCCAGCCGCCTGATCCTCGATGGGGAAGAGATGCGTCATGTCCGCGGCACGGGGCGCGTTCGCGCGCACGACCGGCTTCGTCGACGAAGCGACGTACCCGAGGCTGGCCAATTTGCGCCGCTCCTCGTCACTGACGTTGGGAGGCTCCGCTGTGGCCGCGGCTTCGAGGGAAGGGATTGGGTACTCGCCCAGTGTTGCGCGCATGCCACGCGTCAGTTGTGTACCTCCGCCTAGGTCGTGCGTCTCGGCGGGATCGGCGATCACGTCGTAGACCTCGACACGACCTGCCCGGATCGCTTTGTAACGGCCCTCGACAGCCATGACCTGCGGCTGCCATCCATAATCGAGGAAGGGCTTCATCGCCTCCGCTGCGACGATCTCAGAAGGGCGCGACGCCGTCGGCGCATTAGTTTCCCCACGAAGGCTATTCGCCGAATCGATGCCGGCCCAGTCGAGGATCGTGTGAAAGATGCGCCGCGTGCTGACGGGTGAATCGCTCGTTCCGGGCGCGACGCCCGGGCCGGCCACGAGCAGCGGCACGTGCATCGTCGCCTGGTAGAGCAGGTTGCCATGCTGCGCTTCGCCATGCTCGCCGAGACCCTCGCCGTGATCGCCTACGACGATGATCGCGGCGTCACGTCCGAAGCGCTGCTGAAACGCGGCCAGGAGCCGGCCGAGTTGCTGATCCATCGTGGCGATCTCGCCGAGGTAAGGCTTCGAGGCGTAGCGGCTGCGGAACGGCTCGGGTGGCTCGTAGGGGAAGTGCGGCTCGTAGTAGTGGACCCACAGAAAGAGCGGCTGAGCAGACGGTTTCGATAAGAGCGCCAGCGCGCGGTCCGTGGTCGCCTCCGCCGTCCGTTCATTGCGCGGCTGCGGCATGTCGTCGTCATACGTCTCGAAACCGCGCGCCAGACCAAAACGGCGCGCCAGCGCAAACGCGGAGACGAACGCCGCGGTGCGGTAGCCGGCCGCGTGAAGCGTCTCCGCGACCAGCGCCTGGGCAGGGGAGAGATAGCGTCCATTCTCGTGCAGGCCGTGTCCGGCAGGGTAGAGGCCGGTCATCATCGATGTGTGTGAGGGAAGCGTCTGAGGCACCGCGGCATACGCCCAGCGAAAGCGGCGGCCATGCAGGGCCAGAGAATTGAACGACGGAGTCTCGATGCCGACCGCCTCAGGGCCGATCGAGTCTGCGCGCGTGGTGTCGAGGGTCACCAGCAGGATGGAAGGGCGAACCGCAGTGATGGCCTGTTGCCTCGACGGCGTCTCCCGCTGGCACGCGCCGGAAACGAGAACTGCAGCGGAGAGAGCGAGGAGAGTGATCGTGTTGCGCGTCATCGCGGCTAGTTCTAACACGACGAACCGGCGATGCGTCCGTATCAGGTCAAAATGACCGAAGAATCATCGAGCTTTTGCTACTGGCTCCCCGCCGCCGGGGCCGCGTGCTGAGCCCTCTCCACTACAATCGCCGTCATGCTGAATTACATCTGGTTCGGCCTCATGGCGATTGCGCTCATCGTGGCTATCTTCACGGGGAACGCCGGCGCGCTGACGAAGGCATCGGTCGATTCGGCGAAAGTTGCAGTCGAGATCTCCCTCGGCCTTGTCGGGATCATGACGCTCTGGCTCGGCATCATGCGCGTCGCCGAGCAGGCCGGCCTCGTGGCCATGCTCAGCCGCGTGCTGCGCCCGATCAGCCGCCTGCTCTTCCCCGAGGTGCCTGCCGATCATCCGGCGATCGGGGCGATGGTGATGAGCGTCTCCGCGAACATGCTGGGACTGAGCAACGCCGCCACACCGCTCAGCATCAAGGCGATGGAAGAGTTGCAGACGCTGAATGAGGACAAGGAGACGGCCTCGAATCCGATGGTCACGTTCATCGTGCTCAATACCGCCGGCGTCCAACTCATCCCCACGACGATCATCGGCGTCCTCGCCGCCGCCGGCGCCCAGGCGCCAACCGCGATCATTCCAACGACGCTGATCGCCACACTCTGCGGCGCAGTAGCCGCCGTGACGACCGCGAAACTATTGCAGCGCTTCTTCCCCACAAAGCTCCCACCCGCCGCTCCCGACGTCCCACTCCCCGAGGTGAGTGAATGATCCGCGAGATCCTACAAGGCATCTCGCTCTGGGCCATTCCGGTCCTGCTCGTCGGCATCCCGCTCGTCGGCCTGATTCGCGGCGTGAAGGTGTACGACGTCTTCATCGAAGGAGCAAAAGAAGGATTCCAGGTCGCCATCCGCATCATCCCGTTTCTCGTCGGCATCCTCGTCGCCATTGGCATGTTCCGCGCCTCGGGAGCGATGGACCTGCTGACGAACGCTCTCCGCCCGCTGATGAGCCGCACGATCTTTCCGCCCGAGCTCTTTCCGCTCGCCGTCCTCCGCACCCTCAGTGGCAGCGGCTCGCTCGCGCTGACGACCGACATCATCAAACGCTACGGCGCCGACTCGATGCTCTCGCGCATGGCCGCCACGCTCTACGGCAGCAGCGAGACGCTCTTCTACGTGCTGGCCGTCTACTTCGGCGCCATCGGCGTGAAGAAAACCCGCCACGCCATCCCCTCGGCGCTGGTCGGAGACTTCGTGGCGGCGATCGTCGCGGCGGCGGTTTGTTTGTGGTTGTTCAGGTAACCCTTCGCCGGGACGCCGAGACTCCCTGTCGTCGGCGACCAGCCGGAAGAAGCAAGAACCGCAGAGCCGCCGAGGAGGCGGTGATAGGATGCTGGGCAGTGCCCCGGATCGCGCGGCGACGCCGCGCGGTCCGGAACCTGGATCCGGTCATTCAGCCGGGCAATCGTAGTAACAATAGGAGCCGTAGCCGCCGTAGCCGCCGTAGTAAATGTAGTCCCAGTAATCCCTGTAGTAGAAGGGGCCGCTCTGATTGTCGCAGTAAGTGAACTTACAAGTTTTCGTACCCACGATATACGCACCCGCTCCATTCCTTTCGGATTTAAGGGTACACACAGCGATGTCGCCTTCGTGACTCGCGTAGCAGAACATGTCGCCCGGTGGTGCATACTGATTGATGTCTGTCTCGGGAATGCACTCTTGGCTAACGCATTGGGCTTTCGCGTTTCCAACGCCGAAGATTGTTGCCAGTCCTGCTGCTGCGGTGAGTAACGGTAGTTTCTTCATTCGATATCTCTCCTTTCGTCTCCTTACCGCACCGTCACGGGATCGTTCCGGTGGTGTGTTGAACGCTGATGGTCTCGCTTTGCCCCTGCTGGATAATGATGTTGGCTACGGGAGGCAACGATCGTGCCGCGCCGCTGACAAGGGCGAGGAACTGGACCGAGGACCGGACCTCCACGACTGTCCAGCGGCCTGCAGGGAGACGTAAGATCGTCAGAGGTGAGCCATATCGTCCGATCTTTCTCGCGACCCAGGACAGATTGAAGAGGTGGCCGCTGTCGTCCACGAGCCAAAAACGATCTGGAATGGTCTTCTGACCCCAGTCGTCAATGGTTAGCGCACCAGCTGACTGACTCATCTCGAGCTGGGCGGTTCGCGTGACGGAGGTCGGGAATGCGGCGATGGCGCCGTCCACGGTCGTGACGCCACATTGGAGAGACTGAGGAGGTGGTGTGGGGAGATGGATGATGAAGTGACCATCGGCATCGGCGTCACCACTGGCCGATTGCGGCGTCTGGCCGGTGCTGAAAACGCAGTCGACGCTGGCCGAGGCCGCGGGTAAAGAATTCGCGTCGAACACATTTCCTTCGAAGACGTTGTTCACGTCGATGTCAAGCGTGATCTCCACGCGCGCGGAGCCGGCAATCGTGACGTCCTTCTCCGCGACGCCGCCGTCCGGCGCCAAAGCCTTGACGGCCCAGACCCCTTGCGCAAGCGAGTCGAGCGTTGTCGCGCCGTTTCCATCGGTCTTCGAGCGCGCGTTCATCTCCGACACTCCGCTGCCGTCGGGGCTGTCTGCCTGCATGACCGCGGCCACCCGCACGTTGGCGAGGGGCTGGCCGGCGCGTGTCACCTTGACACCGATGGTCCCTTCGGGAAGGACGAGGTTGAGCGTCGATCCGTCGAACATCATCGGCCCGAGGTCGACCTCGGGTGCGCCGCCCTTCGCCATCCGCATCACCCGCACGGCGTAGATCCCGATCTGCGGCAGGACAGCCTTGAACGTCCCGTCGACTGCGGTGGGAAAGCTGTGCAGGACGGCTGTCGGGCCGGGGGGGTCGCTGACCAACACCTGGGCGCGTACACCCTGACCGTGGAAGAGCACCTGGCCTGTGGTGATGAGCGGCTTGACCGGTGGCCAGATGTGCTGGTTGGCACCGGAGGCAATCGTCGTCACATCGATATCCAGCGGCTGCGGGCCGGCGCCGCCGCCCATGTCGAGGACTGTCGCGATGTGCCAACGCCCCGGCGCGATGCCCTGGAACACGCTTTCGGCTTTGTCTTTGTCGAAGGTCAACGTGTGCAGCTCGGCCGGATGGGCATCCTCACGTTCCGCGGAGACGCTGAGAATCGAGGCCTCCGGAAACTGAGCTTTGAAGTCCGGGTCTAGTTTGGGAGAGACGGTGAGTGTGGCCAGCTCCGGAATCTCCAGCGGCCCGACGAGGACGCGTTTCGCAGGCTCCACGCGCACAGTTGTCGAGCCAACGAGCTGAGTAATCGCGTCGCGCGCCTGGAAGGTCACATTCTCGCTGGCAGGCAGGTTCTTCATGATCAAGTGCCCCTGATCATCGGCCGTCGCCTGGGCCACCATAATTGGGTGAACGTCTGTGCCGCTCCGAACCAGAGCTTCCACCGATGCGTGCGCGGCATTTGTGCCGCTGGGCTGGTGAACGACGTGGATCTCGGCGGACGACGGCGCGAGCAGAGTGTGATCGCCGAGCCACTTCTGCTCTCCCTCGCGTACGGATGTAATCAAGGTGAGGGGTGTGAAGCCCTCGAACAGGAGTGTTACCACCCTACACGCGACGGCGAGAGGGATTGTGATGTCGCCCTTCGCGCCAACACTCACAGGCAGAGTCATGTTCTCGCCCGGGCTGCAGCCGTGGAGTGTTTCGACTGCGGTTGCCGGCAGCACTACTCCCTCGGGAACGGTGATGCGCAGCTTCCCGTCGCCGCGGGGCAAATGGACCGTCTCTGCCGACGTGATCGCGCGCCGGTTCGCAGCCTGCGGGCGCGGACTGGCGAGGATGAGGTGCGTGTTGGTCGTCAGGTATGCGTCCTCCGGTAACGTAACGCCCGCGACGTAGACAACTTTGCCGCCGATTGTTTCCTCCACGCTGTACCGCTCCTCTTTCGCACGGCCTCCCTTGATGCGACCGAAGGCATGCAAGCCAGCGAGAGACGTCGCCTGGGGTACGAAAAAGCGGGCATAGGTTGTCTCAGGCGCTGGTGCCGGTGTCGGTGGCAGGCGCACGTGCGCATGGGCGGTTTCACCAGCAGTCAGCGTCACAGTCCCGACGTCCACAGGAGGAGCGAAGCGGAGTGGATCAGAATACCTGGCCACGATGCGGTATTGACCGGCAGGAAGCGAGTCCCACGACACGGTTTTCCTGGTCGTCTCGCGCGCCCACACGTGCATCTCCATGAACGGCGGAACACTCTGTGTGGCTGTCGAAACGCTGGGGGCCTCCTGCGTTTTCGAGACGACACTGACAACGATGTTCGGGTCAATGCGATCGAGCATCGCCTTCAGAGCACTCCCTTTCCGCAAGGTGATCGTGATCTGATTCCGGTGTGGACCCGTCGGGTCATAAACGACCCATGCGGGCTCGTAGCCCGGCGCCTCGACCATGAGCGGCGACTTCCTGATCGTGGACACAGCGAGTTGCCATGAGCCGTTCGCATCACTGGTCACATGAAGCCTGCTCCCGACCGCATCCATAGCCATCTTGCTCAGTCCCCCTACGGACGACGCCGCCACGGCGATGGGATGAGCAATCCGTGCGTTGGCGATCGGATGGCCGTCCTGATCGGTCACCAAGCCGGTGACTTTGAATTCGGGAATGAGACTGATGTTGATCTGCGAGAATTTCTGGTTGACGACCACCGATTGCCGGAAGTCGGTTTCGAAGCCATCGGCGGAGGCGCGCAGCATGTATCGGCCCGGCGGGACTAACAGGTCAGCGGTGCCGGATGTGGCGATCGTTTCGCGCTTCGGCCGCCGCAGCGGCTGGTCGCGCGGAATGAGCCCGATGTACACGTTCGGGATCACATCCACGCCTGTCGCCTTCGACGTGACCGTGACGTGCAGGGTGGCGTCTCCTTGCGACCAGGGCGATATTGCGATTGCGGTGACGGAAGGAAGCACCACTGCACCGCACAATACAAAAGGCCACGTACGGAGGGTGACATACCGGAATCGCATCATGATAGGGTAATGTATACTGTATGGTGATGGCAAGCGTGGAAACATTTGTCAATTCTCCTTCCGGTGTCGAAACGGCTGATTCTGGCGAGTCGCGGTCACTCACGCTTACGGCAGTAGGCGACATCATGCTGGACCGGCGGCTGTTGCCACCCAGGACCTTTTTCCATCATCCCGACTTTTCCTCTTGCGCAGGCGCGTTCGACGGGCAGATTCGGTATCCCTTTCCCAATACCGAGGAAAGCATTCGGTGGCTTGCTGATCTCGACCGGCACGTGCATGGCATCGCCGGGACGTCGCATGCCGCGCAAAGCGTACCGTTGTCTTTACCGGAGGACGGCGGCGCACACGAGTACCCGTTCCGGGGCATCGCCAGCGAGCTTCGTGCTTCGGACATCGTCTTTGGCAATCTCGAATGTCCGCTATCGACGCGTGGACGGCGCTTGAGCAACGACATCTGCTACTGCGCGGATCCGGCATTCGCCGAAGCGATGGCCGCGGCAGGTTTCCGCGTGCTGTCGTTCGCCAATAATCACTGCTTCGACTATGGCGAGGCAGCGTTCCTCGACACGCTTGATGTGCTCACAAAGAACGGCATCACGACCGTTGGCGCGGGAACGTCGCTCGACGAGGCGCGCAGGCCGGCATTGATCCGCGTCAAAGGCGTCACCGTGGCCTTCCTGGCGTATTCGCTCGTCGGACCACCTTCGATCTGGGCGACGAATGATGAGTGCGGTGCCGCGCCAATGAATCCAATGATCGTAGGACAGGACATCCGGCGTGTGCGCCGGCAAGCGGACTTCGTGGTGCTTTCGGTGCACTGGGGTGTCGAGTCGCGAGCCGTGCCGTATCCACGCACAGTGGAGTTGGCTCACGATTGCATCGACGCCGGCGCCGATGTCATCTTCGGGCACCATCCGCATGTGCCCGGCAGTGTGGAGGTCTATCGCGGCCGGCCGATCTTCTATTCGCTCGGCAACTTTATCTTTGGTCACGACCACGACGATTGGACGGACGGCATGATGGCGCGGCTGCACATCGAGAGGGGCGTGCTGCGCAAGGCTGAGGTCATTCCGATCACCGGCCGCTATCAGCCCACGCTTGCGTCCGGCGAGGCGGCGTCCTTCGTAAAGCGACGCGTTGCCGCAGCGAGCCGCCGGTTCCAGACGCCCTTCACAACCTCTGCGGGTATCGAGACGATCCAACTGGCACGATGAACGATCGCCGGCAATTCTCCGCATTCCTCCACCCGCGCTATGACCATGTGCCCACCTCGCAGGCGCCGGCTGCCCTCGCGGAGTGGATGCGGTCCGCGGCGAAAGCTTACAGGGAGTTCTTGTGGGCTGGATTGGAGCGGGCCTACGGCTGGACGGAACTGGAGACAGACATTGACGTCGACCGCGCACGCCGCCAGGTTGTCGTTCGCGGCCACACAATCCTCCGCAGCGTAGCCAGACGGTTTGCACGCGGCCTTCGCAGCGCGCTCGGCACGAGATATGACGTTGTGGTATCGCTCACGACCGCAGAGGAGAGAGCTTCGTGGCACGCATTGCGCGAGCCGGTGAGCCGCGTCTGGCGTGACGTATCGGCTGTGACGCCGGCGACCGAGCTGCTGTGCGGCGACGGTCCGGTGCAACTCCTCGCGCGCACCAGGCGCGGTGCGCTCGTGCGCGGTGTCGATGCTACAGCCGGGTGGACATTCGACCCGCTCGGCGCCCAGGTGGCCACGCCTTCCGCGACGCCGCATCCCGCCGGCGGGTCCTGGGGCGCAGCGGCTCGCTCGCTCATGGGTGTGCCGTACCGGACCGGTGGCACGACGTACGACGGCATGGATTGTTCAGGACTCGTTCAGCGTCTTTACCGCGAGGTGCTCGGCGCGACGACCCCCAGGCACTCGCAAGACCAGTTTTCTTCTACCGGCTTGCGCTCGGGCTCGCGCCGCGAAGGACAGGTCGTGTTCGTCAGCGGACGCGGAGAATCACCGTTCCACGTCGGCGTCCTTGTGCGGAGCGGGCGCGGCGATTGGAGCGTAGTGCATGCGTCGTCGTCGCGCGGCATGGTGGTGGAAGATGCCTATGACGACTACCTGGCTCGCGGCGGAGAGCTGAAGAATTGAAACTTCGCTATCTCCTTCCTGACCAGTTGGTTCTGGGCAACCCGGACTCCGAGGTCGCATCGTTGGCATTCCTTCCGCGTCAGGTGGGGAGCGATACGCTCTTCTTCAAGTGCCGCTACCACGGTATCGACGTCACGGCCGCGGAAGCCGTCGCCAAGGGAGCGCGCTATGTGGTGCTCCAACATGACGATCCCGAGTCGCTGACGCTGCCGCGGGACGTGACGCGTACATTCGTCCGCGACGTCAACCGGACGTTCGCGGTGGCCTGCGCGCGCTTCTTCGGCCAGGTGCACCGCAAACTGACGATCATTGGCGTGACCGGCACGAAGGGGAAGACGACGGTTTGCCACCTTCTCGACGCGGCGATGCGTCAGGCCGGACTGCGCACCGGCCTTGTGACCTCGCTTACACGCAAACTTCCCAACGGCGAAGTGAAGGCCCCGAACACCACTCCCACGCCGCTTAGCTTGCACCGCTTTCTGCGGAGGGTCGACCGCCAACGCGGTACGCATGTCGTACTCGAGGTCAGCTCGATCGGCATCGCCGAGTCGCGCGTTCACGGTCTTCGCTTTGGGGCCGTGGCCTTCACGAATCTCGGCTCAGAGCACCTCGAATTCCACGGTGGGCGCGATGGCTATCTGGCCACGAAACAGCGGCTCTTCTCCGATGCCTCGATGCACGCGTCGCCGGATACGCTTTGCGTCATCAACACCGACGACGCGGCAGGACGCCTCGTGCGCGACGCCGCGGCCGGACGGATCGTGACCTTCGGTTTGCATGACGCCGACCTGGTCCCGGATTCGTGGTCCAGTGACGGGCGGACGATGCGGCTGCGTGTCGAAGACCACGAGTTGCTCCTCCCGTTCTTCGGCGAGCACAACGTCTACAACGCCCTCGCCGCCATCGCACTCGCGCGCAACGTCCTCGGCTCCACGGCCCTGGCGGTGGCGGCGATGCAGCACGCGGCGCCACTTTCCGGACGCCTGGAGCACGTGCCGACGGGACTGGACGTCGATGTCTTCGTCGACTACGCGCACACGCCGGAGAGCGTCGAAGCCGCGTTGCGGGCAGTGGCCAGCGCTTCAGGGTCGCGTAAGCGGATCGCGGTCGTCGGATGCAGCGCGAACAGCGATCGGGGCAAGCGTCCACTCATCGCGCGGGCAGCCGCGTCCGGCTCCGACGTTTGCATCTTCACCAGCGACAATCCCGACTTCGAAGATCCGGAAGCGATCGGACGAGACATGCTTGCCGGCCTCGATCCCGCGACCGCGGTATCGGACCGGGTGCGCATGATCGTCGACCGGGCGAACGCGATTGCCGCGGCGATCGACCTGGCTATGCCGGACGGCACCGTAGTGGTCATGGGCAAAGGCTCGGAACAGGTTCAGCTCGTTCGCGGAGAACGGCTGCCGCACAGCGATCTGGAGATCGCTGCCGGCGTACTCAGCGCGATCGAGCGGAGGCGCGAAGAGGATCGGCGCTGATGTCGCGGCAAGAGAGGTGACTATGAATGCGAACATTCCCGCTCCGATCTTCATCGTTGCGCCTCCGGTGCCGGCGGCGCTACTGGGCCAGACACTCGGCCGCGCCGAGGGTGTTATCGTCCCAGACGGATTCAACGAGTTGGTCACTGTTCATTGCGGCGAGCGCGAGAGGCTGACGGCGGCTGACGCGACGCCCGAGGTCATTGCCGCGATCCGCGAAGGAACGGAGACGCTCGCGGCGGGCAAGCGTCTTCTGGACGCGTCGCCGCACAATCTGCAACGCATTCCGTTTCTCCACGCCGTGTTCCCCGAGGCCGCGTTTGTGTGGATCTTCCGCGAAGCCGTGCGTGCGGTCTACGACCCGCGCGACTCGATTGCGCTGTCACCAGCAGAGCGGGCGCGCGACTGGAGCGCGGCGATGGCGGCTTTACTTGACGATCTCGAGAGGCTTCCGGCCAGGGCGTGGACGACCGTGCCCTACCGCATGGTTGCGCAGTACCCGGACGTGGCCCTCAACGGGATTACATCCTTTCTTGATGTGAAGTGGGACGGTGTGCTGCCGCCGCACCGCGACGAGCCAATTCTGGAGCGCGATCAGATGCCCGATCTGACGCAAGTGGAAGAGATCACGTCGTCCGTTTCCACGCGGGCCCGTCAGCTTTTGGGGAAATCCACCGCGCAGGCCCGCTCGCGTGGGAGATCGGCGCCCGATAACGAAGAGGCCAAGGCCATCTTGTTCCGCAGCCTAATCTCCAACAGTTTCGGAGAGCTCCTGCGGAGCCTCGGTGTGTCGCTCGTCGTATCGACGTATCAGAGCGGTTGCGTGATCCTCGTCTGCGCGGACGACGAGGGCGCCGTCAGTACGCACTTCCGGATGTTCCGCAGCCCGATGGGCATCGCGGTTCGCAGTGGTGAGATTGTGCTTGGGACGAAGACGGAGTTGTGGGAGTTCCGTAACGTTCCCTCGGTCGCGCGCCAGGTCGAGCCGGCAGGCAGGTGTGACGCGTGCTTTCTGCCACGGCGGATCCACGTGACCGGGGACATCCGCATCCACGAGATTGGGTTTGCAGCCGACGAGCTCTGGATGATCAACACGCGATTCTCGGCACTCTGCACGTTGGACGGGGAGAGCAGTTTCGTGCCGCGCTGGCGTCCGCCGTTCGTGTCGCGCTACGCGGCCGAGGACCGTTGCCATCTCAACGGCATGACCATCATCGACGGGCGAATTCGCTACGTCTCGGCCCTCGGCGCCACGGATACGGCGGGCGGCTGGCGCGCAAACAAGGGAGAGGGCGTACTGGTCGACGTCGACTCTGGCGAGATCGTGCTGCGCAGTCTGTCGATGCCGCACTCACCCCGGCAGCATGACGGCCGCTTCTTCATCCTCGAGTCGGGGAGAGGGACGATCGCCACAGCGGATCTTGCGTCCGGCCGCGTAGAAACGATCGCCGAGTTACCCGGCTTTACGCGCGGCCTGGCGTTCGTCGGTCCGTTTGCCTTCATCGGCCTGTCGCAGGTGCGCGAGAGCAACGTCTTCGGCGGGATTCCTCTGACCGACCGTGTCGAGGAGCGGGAGTGCGGCATCTACGTCGTCGATCTGCGGAACGGCGCTACCGTGGGTTACCTACGCTTCGAGGGTCAGGTTCACGAGATCTTCGATATCCAGGTGCTGAACGGGATCCGATATCCGCACATCGCCGATCTTACCGACAAGCTCGTGTCTTCCGCATTTGCAGTCCCCGACGACGTACTCGGCGAATTTATGTAAGTGCCCAGCAAAAGCCGATGGTCAGCCGACTCCGCCGGACAGCCCGCTCTGCGTCTGATCGCCCCGGCGGGAGATCACGTAGATCAACGCCCTCACCACAATCGCAATCCCTGCCGCGAGAAAGTTGAACTTGCTCAATCCCAGCGCTACGGCGCCGACTCGATACTCTCGCGCATGGCCGCAACGCTCTACGGCAGCAGCGAGACGCTCTTCTACGTGCTGGCCGTCTACTTCGGCGCGATCGGCGTGAAGAGAACCCGCCACGCCATCCCCTCGGCGCTCGTCGGCGACCTCGTGGCTGCGATAGTAGCCGCGGCGGCGGTTTGCCTCTGGATGTTCAGGTAGGGGGTAGGGAATTGGGTCGCTGCTGACACTCCTAAGGTATGGACGAATGGATTGAAGTGACGTTTCCCGAGGTGCGCAACGTTCTGGTCGACGATCTACTGCTTGGCGTGACCAACCAACCGATCATGGTGCAGCGCGGTCACCACACGATCACTCTTGGCGGCGCGCAAAACTACACGTCACCGCCGATGCCTGTGGCGGTGCTGAACACTTCGCAGCAGAATCCGATGATCCTGGTCTTCACACTATGAGAAAACTCGCCGCAGTCTTCGCCCTCGCTCTTCTCGTCGCCGGCTGCAGCTATGAGCCACTCAACCCGCCGCTGACGCATCCAACGGACCTGACCACTGGGTATCGATGGGCTACGACCACCATCCCGAAGCGGAAAAGCAACACGCTGGTCATCCTCACGTTTTCGGGCGGCGGGACCCGCGCCGCTGGGTTGTCGTACGGCGTGCTTCAGCAACTCGACGCCACACCGATGCCGGACAACCGCAAGCTGCTTGACTACGTCGACGTGATCTCCTCGGTCTCGGGAGGCAGCTTTGCCTCCATGGACTACGGCATGCGTGGCCGCCAGATGCTGGCGGACTTCGAATCGAAATTCCTGCAGGTGCAGGTAGAGCAGATGCTGATCAAGGCGGTCTTCAGTCCAAAGAATCTCGTGAAGCTGCTCTTCGATCCGAATTTCCACCGCATTGATGTGGCCACCCAGGTCTACGCCGACGTGCTCTTCGGCAAGGCCACGTTTGACACGCTTCTGAAGCAGCAACACGACAACGACAGGCCGCTGATCATCGCCAACGCTACCGAGCTGGAAATCGGATCGCGCTTCGAATGGACACAGGACCAGTTCGATCCGATCTGTTCGGACATGTCGACGATCGCCGTGGCACACGCCGTCGCTGCGTCATCCGATTTTCCGGTGGCGCTCCCGCCGGTGATTCTGAAGAAGTACGACGCGTCGACCTGCAAGTACCAGACGCCGAGCTGGCTACCAATTGCACGCGACAACGATGCATACATCAACCCATCACGGCCGCGCTACGCCACGGAGTTGGAGGCATACCTCGATCCGAAGAGAACATTCCTGCACACGCTGGATGGCGGCATCGCAGACAACATCGGTCTGCGCGGCCCGCTCCACGCTTTGACCTCGACGGATACATTCGTGCAGCCGCAGGCTGACGGGACGCTCAGCGGCATGACGTTCTATCCGCTCTTCAACCACAAAACGCCCGGTGCACGCAAGGTTGACCGCGTGCTCATCGTCGTTGTCAACGCGGGCGCGGAAGGCGCCGTTTCGATCGACAACACCTCTCGCGAGCCGAAGGTAAAGGCCATCCTCGGCGGCATTTCCGGTGCGCCGATGGACAACTATTCATTCGACAGCATGCAACTGCTGATTCAAACGGTCGCTCCACGTGTGGACAATGGCGTGCGCTACTACCCGGTCCTGATCACCGTTCCGTTGATTCGCGACAAGCATCTCCGCGAGGTCGTCAACAACGTTGGCACGAGCTTCAACGCACTGACCAATGAACAACTCGCCGGCCTCAAACAGGCCGCCGACGTCCTCATCCACCAGGATCCCTGCTTCCAGCAATTCATGCGCGATGTAAACGGTCAGCCGACGCCACCGGATAGCCCGCAGTGCGCTTCCGCTCCAGCACCTTGAACGCTTCTACGCAGGCTGTTCACGCGCCGGCGAAACGACATAGATCACCGCCCCCACCGCCAGCGCAATCGCCGCGGCGATGAAGTTGAAGGCGTTGAGTGTGAAGAAGAGCGCCAGCGAGATCAGAGTGCCGAGGATGGGAAGCAGGAGGGTGGGAGTCTGGAAGCCTTCGTTCAGTTTGCGAAGGCGGGGCACCGCGGCGCAGGTGAAGAGGTAGGTGGTCAATCGCGCGACGGCGGAGAGCATGGCCAGCTTCGCGAATGAGCCGCCGAGGGCGAGGGCGGTGGCGAAGATCACGTGGATGATGATCGCGACCGACGGCGTGCGGAAGCTCGGGTGGACGTAGCTCAGCGCGCGCAGGCGCGGACGGCCGAGCGAGATGGCGTAGAGCATGCGTGAGCCTTCGAGCACGGTACCGGAGTTCGTGCCGGCCATCGAGAGCAGCGCGCCGAGGGTAACGATGATCGCGCCGGTGCTGCCGATGAGCGCTGCTGCCGCGTCAGCTATTGGCGTGGCCGTCTTCGAGAGATCGGGCAGCGCTGACATTGCGCCGAGCTGCGCCAGAACGTAGATCGCGGCGATGGCCAGCGTTCCGACCAGCAGAGCGCGCGGCAGTTCTTTGCGCGGATTGCGGAACTCGCCCGCGGGGACGCCCATGTTCTCGAAGCCTGCGTAGGCGAAGAGCATGAAGAGCGCGGCGCCGCTCCAGTCGGTGCCCGGTCCGGGCAAGTGCATGGAAGCCGGAATCGGATTGTGCTTCCAGGCGATCAGCGCGACGACGATGAAGCCAACGAGCGGAATCAGTTTGCCGAGGGTGAAGACGTAGATCGATGCCGCACCGTACTTGACACCGACGTAGTGAATGGCCGTGAGAATGGCGAGCGATCCGACGATGACCGCCGCGCGCGCGACCGGCGTGCCGAGGGACGGGAAGATGCGCGCCAGCGAGACGACGAATCCGTTTGACAGCGCGGCCAGCGACGTCACGCGCGCCAGCCAGTTCATCCATCCAGTCTCGAAGCCGATGAAGTCGCCGAAGGCGGTTTTCGCGTAGAGATACGCGCCGCCCGGTTCGCTGAAGTGGCTCGCAGCCTCCGCGAAGCAGAGCACGAGGATGAACACCGGCAGCGCGAAGATCAGCGGCGCCCAGAGCGAGAACGGCCCAAGGAGTTTGTACGACTCGGTGGGCAGCAGAAACACGCCGCTGCCGACGACGGCGTTGATGCACATCGCCACGAGGCCCCAGAAGCCGACGGCGCGGATGAGCTTTTCGGAGCCGGTGTCTTCGTTCATGGCCACTCCTCGATGTACGCCTGGACCGTGTCATCCTGAGCCGCCGAAGGACGGTCGAAGGATCTCCGAATGCGAAGATCTTGTTGAGTCGGCGCGAGCGAATGTCATTGATCCCGCTCGCTCGCGCTGGGGCAACACGATTGACGAATTTTGAGATCCTTCGACCGTCCTTCGGCGGCTCAGGATGACACGATTGTCGTTGTCTGCTTGATTACTTCCGATACCCACGCCCGCGCAGCACATGTCCCGGCAGCGCATTCGTCATGGCGCCCTCGCGAAGGACAGTAACGCCGTTCACGATCACATCGAGGACTCCTTCGCTGAAGTGATGCGGATCTTCGTACGTCGACACGTCGCGAATACTATTCGCATCGAAGACCACGACATCCGCCTTCATCCCCGGGCGTAGCACGCCGCGGTCGGTTAGGTTCGTGCGGTCGGCTGCCTGCGACGTCGCTTTGCGCACCGCCTCCTCCAGCGTGAAGAGATGCTCGTCGCGCACGTAATGTCCCATCACACGCGGGAACGTTCCGTAGGCGCGCGGGTGTGAGCCGGCGGCCGTGGCGCGGGCGATGGGTGGGGGAGCGCCGGAGTCCGATCCGATCGACACGAACGGTTGCTTCAGCGCCGTCTGCACATCGTCTTCGTTCATCGAGAAGAAGATCACGCCGGGCGAGCCGTTCGTCTCCGCGAAGAGGCGCATCATGGCCTCCTCGGGTGGCACATTCATCATCGTCGCGATGTCCTCGACGAAATGCTTCTCGTACTGCGCGAGCGCGGGAGCTCCGATGCGCGTGATGTAGATTCCCTTCGGTCCACGCTTCGCGTACTGCGCTTTCAGCGCCTCGGCGATGCGAGCGCGCTGTGCGGGATCGGCGAGACGCTTCTTCAGCTCCGTGTAGCCGCCTTCGAGCGACCAGTCGGGAACGAGCGTGGACAGCGACGTCGACGACGCCGCGTACGGATAGACATTCGCGGCCACGTCCAGCCCCTCGGCGCGAGCAGCGTTGATGCGCTCGATCACGTGCGGCATCCGTCCCCAGTTCGCGCGTCCGCCGACTTTGAGGTGCCAGATGTTGACCGGAATCTTCGCCTCGCGGCCGATGCGGAACGCCTCATCGAGCGCGTTGTCGATGTGATCGCCCTCGTCGCGGATGTGGCTGAAGTAGACGCCGCCGTACTGCGCCGCCACCTTCGCCAGATTGATGATCTCCTCGGTGGTCGAGAACATCGCCGGCAGATAGATCAGCGATGTCGACAGTCCGATCGCGCCTTCGCGCATGGCCTGATCGACGATCCGCTCCATCTCGCGCATCTCGTCCGCCGTCGGCGCGCGGTTCACGGTGCCGATGACCATCTCGCGCGGATTGTCGGCGCCGACGAAGAGCGCGAAGTTGATCGCGGTGCCGCTCTTCTCGAGGACGGAGAACCATTCGCCGAGCGTGTGCCACTTCGGCCGGTTCATCGGGTTCGCTGCATCGATCTGCTTCTGATTGAGCGGACCGGGCGAGTGCCCTTCGCCGGTCACCTCGGTCGTCACGCCCTGGCGCACTTTGGCCTCGAGATGCGGGTCCTGAAACACGGAGCCCTGCGATTGTCCCAGGAGGTCGATGAAGCCGGGAGAGACGACGTTGTCGTGCGCGTCGATTGTCGTGTTCGCAGCAACATGCGAGAGATCGCCGATGGAGACGATCGTGTCGCCGCGCACGCCGACGTCGCCGCGGTACCACGGCGCGCCGGTGCCGTCGATGATCCGCCCGTTGATGATCTTCAAGTCGAGCGCGACGGGCTTCGGCTGCGTCGCGCAGCCAGCGACAAACAGCGCTACCGCTGCGATCGCACTCCTGATCACTGATCTCTGGCCGCTGATCACTGCTTTCATTGCATTCCTTTCACAAGGTCTTCGTACGTCTGCCGCTCGCGGATCAACCGTACGTCATCGCCGTCCACCATCACCTCGGGCGGAAGGAGCCGGGCGTTGTATAGCGACGCCATCGAGAAGCCGTACGCGCCGGCATCACAGAAAACGAGGAGATCGCCGATCTTCGTCCGATCGATTCGTCGCGTGAGGGTTTTGCCATGTTCATCGCGCGTGAAGACGTCGCCCGACTCGCAGAGATTGCCGGCGATGACGACGTCTTCGGCCATCGCCCCGAGATCGAATGTCTGTCGCAGCGAGGCCGGCGAGCCGCTCGTTGCGTTGACGATGTGGTGATACGCGCCGTACTTCGAAGGACGCACCAGGTGGTTGAAGCCGGTGTCGACGCCGATCCACCATTGCCCGCGGCTGATGCGCCGCGACGTGACCTGGGCGAGGAGCGTTCCTGACTCCGCGACGAGATAGCGTCCCGGTTCCAGAATCGCGGTCAGGTCGCGGGCGCGAAGCAAGCGGTCGGCGATGCGCGTCAGCTCCGCGCCGTAGTCGTCGATGGGAAACTCGGCTGTACCCGGCTCGTACGGCACGGAGATCCCGCCGCCGAAGTTCAACCAGCGCAAGTTCGGAAAGTCGGTTGATAGGTCAAGAAGCCGGCGCGCCGACTCGATGAGCGGTGCGATGTTGTCGATGCCGGAGCCGATGTGCGCGTGGAGTCCGACGACCTTCCGTCCGCTGTCTTCGGCGATCATGCGCGCCGACTCGATCTCCGCCAGGTCGATTCCGAACTTCACGCCGCCGCCTGCGGTCACGACATCGGCGTGATGCCCGGCGCCGATATCGGTGTTCACGCGCAGCGCGATCGGATTGCGAAGATCGAGTTCGAGAATCCGATCGATCTCCGACATCGAGTTGACGTTGACGACGATCCGCTCGTCGCCGATGGCGCGGAGGTCGTCGTCGGAAACGTTCGAGCAGGTAAACCAGATGTTGTCAGGCGTGAATCCGGCCTTGCGAGCGATGAAGATCTCACCGGGAGACACCGTGTCGCAGCCGAAACCAGCGCCGCGCATGAGGTCGAGGATGCCCAGAGCGCCGTTGGCCTTCATCGCGTAAAACGGGCGGAAGGGGAGAGCGGCAAATGCTCGCTTCACGCGCTCAATCTGCCGCCGGATGATCTCCGCGTCGTAGATGTAGAGCGGCGTTCCGAAGCGCTTGGCGAGGTCGATCGCGGAGACGTTGCCGATGTGGAGGGTGTGGTCGATGAATTCAAGCATACAAGCGCGCGGATTATAGGCGCGCTACAATTAGGAATGCGCCTATGGCTAGCCGCGGCCATCCTGTGTGCCGCCCTTCCCGCTGGCGCGGAGACGGTTGTTACCCGCTGCTCGACCGAAACGGTGCATCTTCCGGTGGACCTTCAAGGCGCGCCGGTCGATGTGCGCCGCATCGGTGTCTGTAGCGACGATCAGCCCGACGACGGGCTTTGGTTTCTCGACCGTCTCGATTCGATCGATGGCTCGCTGGACGGCCACTTCGACCGCACGGAGTCCGGAGCTGGCGCTCTCGTCTATGTGCTTGACACAGGTGTCGAGATCAACCACGACGAGTTCGCCGGCGGCAACGTCATCGCCGGTATCGATGTGCAGCACGAGCTTGGCGGCAAATCGTATTGCAACTCGCCAAACGGAGCCCTTCATCCATGTTTCGATTTGAGCTCCGTGTTCACCGTCCTCTTCCGGTCACATGGCACCGGGGTCGCCTCGCTCGTCGGAGGCAGGCGTGTCGGCGTTGCTCCGGGAGTGTCGATGATCAGCGTCACCACAATCCCCATACCACCAGACACCCCGGGCAGCGCGTCGGAGTTGGAGACCTGGCTCGCGGTATTCAATGCCGTCATTCGCACCGCCTGGGATCCGTCGACGCCGAACGTTCGGACCGCGATCATCAGCATGAGCGTACAGCTTTCAGGTAACGGCGCGCCGGCGGCGTACGCGCCTCTCGTGCAGAAGATCCGTGACATGGTCGGGGGTGTCGATCGCAACGGCAACCCCGACCCCAACGGCAAGCGGTTCCTCTTCGTCATCTTTGCCGGCAACACGGGCGACGCGCAGACGAGTGAGTGCGACGCGAACGGCAATGTGCGTCTTTTTCCCGCCACGCTAGGCCCATCGGTCGATGGGCTCATCACGGTCGGTGGAATCGGACGCGACAACCGGCTCTCGTCCATCTCGTGCAGAGGACCAGCGCTGGAACTGCTGGCGCCGTCTGACGACATCCTGCCAGCGATCAACAGCGGTCACGATCACTACCGCAAGACGCTATCGACCGGGACATCGTACGCAACGCCGATCGTGTCCGGTGCTGCCGCGCAGATCCTTGCCCGAGAGCCGGACCTTTCGCCTGCCGAGGTCGAGGAGCGGCTGGAAGCGACGCCATCGTTCATTATCGACGCTCCAGACGGCACCACCAGTAAGGTGGTTCACATCTTCTTTCCGTCCAGGCCGCGCCGGCGGGCGGTGCGATAATTCGCGGATGCAGCAATACCTCACGCTCGTCCGCCACATCCTCGATCACGGCGCGCCAAAAGCGGACCGCACCGGCACCGGCACTCTGAGCGTTTTCGGCTATCAGATGCGCTTCGACCTCAGCGCCGGATTTCCGCTGCTGACGACGAAGAAGTTGCATCTCCGCTCAATCATCTACGAGCTCCTGTGGTTCCTGCGCGGCGACACGAACATCCGCTTCCTCAACGAAAACAAAGTCACGATCTGGGACGAATGGGCCGACGCCAACGGCGAGCTGGGCCCCGTCTACGGATACCAGTGGCGCTCCTGGCCGGCACCGGACGGCCGGCACATCGACCAGATCAGCGCCGTCATCGATCAGATCAAGCGCAATCCCGACTCGCGGCGGCACATCGTCAGCGCGTGGAATGTCGCCGACATCGACCGCATGGCGCTCGCGCCGTGTCATGCGCTATTTCAATTTCACGTGGCCGAGGGGAAGCTGTCGTGCCAGTTGTACCAGCGCAGCGCGGACGTGTTTCTTGGGGTGCCGTTCAATCTAGCCTCGTATGCGCTGCTGACGATGATAGTGGCGCAGGTTTGTAATCTCGACGTGGGCGATTTCGTATTCACGCTTGGCGATGCCCACCTCTACGTCAATCACCTCGACCAGGCCCGCGAGCAACTGACGCGCGACCCGCGGCCGCTTCCGGCGATGCGGCTCAATCCAGGCGTGACGTCGATCTTCGATTTCAACTTCTCGGATTTCACTCTCGAGAACTACGACCCGCATCCGTCGATCAAAGCGCCGATCGCGGTGTGATTTGGAGGTAGCACAGACAGGAGTGTCTGTGCCACACCACTCCGCGATTCTGGGTACGAGCAGACCGATGCCGGATGCCAGAAGCTGCCTTGATGTGCACAGACAAGAGTGTCTGTGCCACACCACTCCGCGATTTTGGCACGAGCAGTACCGATGCCGAATGCCAGAAACTGCCGTGATGTGGCATAGACACCTCTTGTCTGTGCCAGCCTACGATCTTGGCACCGCTCCAGTACCAGAAGCAGCCTCAATGTGGCACAGACACTCTTGTCTGTGCTTCACACGATCTTGGCACCACTCCAGTACCAGAAACAGCCTCAATGTGGCACAGACACTCTTGTCTGTGCTCCTCAGCTATCATCCGCGCCAATGCGCATCTCCTTCCTCGCCGCTGTCGCCGCGAACCGGGTCATTGGCCGCGACAACAAGCTGCCGTGGCACCTGTCGAACGATCTCAAGCGCCTCAAAGCGCTGTCGATGGGGCATCACGTGATCATGGGGCGCAAGACCTTCGATGAGATCGGACGCAAGCCTCTGCCCGGACGGCCGCACATCATCGTCAGCGGCAGCGCTATCGAGCCGCAGCCGAACGTCGTCGGAGTGCCATCAGTCGAGGAAGCGCTGGCTGCGATTCCAGCTTCTGAGGACGAAGTCTTCATCCTCGGCGGCGGAGAGATCTTCAAGCAGTTGTTGCATCGCGCCGACCGCATGTACATCACCCAGGTGCACGCCGACGTCGCCGGCGACACGTACTTTCCCGACTTCGACGACGTCAACGAATGGCGGCTCACCGACCGCGAAGACTTCGAGTCCGACGCGAAGAACGACTACCCGTACTCGTTCCTGACCTACGACCGCATCGGCGGCGAAGAGCACGTCATCGCGGAAGACGGGTAAGAACAGCGTAGCGCCGACGGCTCGTCGGCTGGTCCGCCGCCGGCCCGGCGGCAGTACGATGCGCGCCGCATGTACTGGCGCCTTCTGCGCGACAACCGCGAGTTCCGATTGCTCTACGCCGGATCGCTCATCTCGCTCGGCGGCGACTGGTTCCTCACCGTCGCGCTGCTCGATCTCGTTCTGCAACTGACCGGCTCGGCCACGCTGGCGTCGCTGATGCTGCTCTGCCAGACCCTCCCCATTTTTCTCGTGACGCCGATCGCGGGGCGGGCCGTCGATCGGATGGACCGGCGCAAGCTGATGATCGCCGTCGATCTGATTCGCGCGGTGGCCTGCCTGCTCCCGCTTTTCGCGCGGACTTCCGCGATGCTTCCCGTAGCGTACGCCGGAGTCGTCATCATCTCCATCGGATCGGCCTACTTCGAGCCAGCCTCGCAGGCAGCACTGCCGAACATCGTCGCGCCGAAGGATCTCAGCGCGGCAAATGTGCTGATGGGATCGACGTGGGGGACGATGCTGGCCGTCGGCGCGGCGATCGGGGGAGCGGTGACGATGCGCTTCGGGCGCGATGTTTCCTTCGTTGCCGACGGCATCAGCTTCCTGGCCTCGGCGGCCATTCTCTGGCGCATGCGATCACGGTTCGCCGAGGAGCGGCATCACGATCATCCGCACCCGCCGCTGCTGGAGTCGATTCGCGAGACAATGCGCTACGCGCGCGGAAACCCGCGTGTTCTCGCGCTGCTCACCTCGAAGGGCGGCTACGGACTCGGCGCCGGCGTCATCGCCATGCTCAGCATCTTCGGCAAGGAGATCTTCCGCGCCGGCGCCTTCGGCATCGGCCTTCTCTTCGCCGCGCGGGGACTCGGTGCGCTGTTCGGGCCGTTCATCCTTCGCGCGGTGGGCGCGCGCCGCGACGATCTGCAATACCGGCTGATCGGATTCGCCGTACTCGTGTTCGGAGGCGGCTACATGGCCCTCGGCCTCTCCCGCTCGCTCCTCGTCGGTTCACTCGCCGTCTTCGCCGCGCACCTCGGCGGCGGCGCGCAGTGGCAAACATCGACATACGGCCTGCAGCGCGAGACACCCGACTGGATCCGCGGCCGCGTATTCGCCGCTGACTGGGGCTTCGTCACGCTGACGATGAGCATCTCCAGCCTGGCCGCAGGCATCGCCTCCGATCGCTTCGGTCCGATGATCGCCACGATTGGCGTGGCTTCTATGGCGATCCTCTGGGCTGTGGTGTGGGGGGCGGCGACGTGGCGTTTGTGGAAGTGACTACGCGGAGGCCTTTTCCGCGAGCATGGCGTCTTCGGCCTTCGTCCGTTTGACCCCCATGATCCAGGGCACGGCCGTCTTCGGGATGCAGATCAGAAAGTAGACCAGGCCCGCGTAACGCGCCCAGACCGTGTGCGCGAGGACGATGGAGATCAGTCCGAAGAGCCCCATGAAGAAGTCGTCGTAAACGCGCTCGAGCGTGTCGACGATCTCGACTGCGTTCAGGTCAAGCGCCGCGCGCTGCTGCCACGCGTGACCGTACATCGCCGCGAGCAGCCAGAAGACCGACATCACGCCGATGCCATAGATCGTGTAGAGGAAAGGACCTCCCGACGCCGGGATCTCGATCCTGTGCCCGAGGAGCTCTTCCGAGAAGAGAGTGAACATGTACTTCAGCGGGTAGACGTAGAAGAGGATGACGAAGAGCAGAAACGTATTCAGCGCCATCGTCGTCCGGTCCTGCAACGCATAGCGCTTGTAGAAATGATGATGCTCGAACCAGATGTCGATGAAGATCCAGAAGCAGATGGCGAACGGCAGAAAGCCGCGCAACATCTCCAGCATCTGCGCATACGTCTTCGGCGCTTCGAGCGAAACGACGAGCAGCGAGATGGCGAAGCCAAAGACGACGTCGCTGAACGCCTCGATGCGCGATACCTCATGCGCACGGTTGCGAAACGGGATTCGTTCGGGCATGAGTTGATTGTAAGGGAGTGAAAGGAAAAGCGTTTCACGCGGAGACGCGGAGGACGCGGAGAAAACCCTCCGTGCTCTCCGCGCCTCCGCGTGAAACGGTTTTGAGTTGGCCAGCGCGACGAACTGTTCCACCTGATAAAGTCCGACACCATGATTCTCCGCCCCTACGAAGGCAAATCCCCTCGCCTCGGTGCGCGCGTCTTCGTCGCTGAAAACGCCACGCTCATCGGCGACGTCGTCCTCGGCGATGACTGTTCGATCTGGTATGGCGCCGTCATTCGCGGCGACGTTCATTCGATCCGCATCGGCGCGCGGACGAACATTCAGGACAACTGCGTGCTGCACGTGACGAACGATACGCATCCGATCGAGATCGCCGAGGAGGTGACGATCGGGCATGGGGCAATCGTGCATGGGTGCGCGATCGGGCGCGGCGCGCTGATCGGCATGGGCTCGCGCGTGCTCGACGGCGCAAGCGTCGGCGAACTCGCGCTGATCGGCGCCGGCGCGCTGGTGAGCGAGGGGATGGAGATCCCTCCGCGCACACTCGCAGTGGGCGTTCCGGCGAAGGTGAAGCGGGACTTGCGCATGGATGAAATCGCCCGGCTCGAGCAGTCGTGGAGAAACTACGTGGACTACAAGGAGATCTATCTGTCATCCTGAGACTGCCGAAGGACACGAAGTGCCGGAGGACGTCGAACGACCCCCTGATTTCTGCCGGTGGGGAGGGCGCAAGAAAGAACACCGTACGAATCAGGGGGTCCTTCGACCGTCCTCCGCCGCCGATGTGTGGCAGGTGCGTGAGTAGTGAAACTTGCGGCGGCTCCGGCGGCTCAGGATGACAGCGATGGCAGCATCAACGATATGACCAGAACCTACGCAGGCACACTCGACAAACAACAGGCGAACCAATCGGTAACCATCGCTGGCTGGGTGCAGAAGCATCGCGACTTCGGCGAGCTGGTATTCATCGACGTTCGCGACCGCAGCGGCATCGTGCAGGTGGTCGTCGATCGATCCAAAGGGGCGAGCGAAGAGCTGCTCGCTGCCGCCAAAGAGCTGCGCTCGGAGTACGTCGTCCGCATTGCGGGCGAGGTGCGCGAACGCTCCGAGCAGACGAAGAATCCGAAGATGCCGACTGGCGATGTGGAGTTGATCGCCTCGTCGATCGAGCTTCTCAGCCGCTCCGAGACGCCGCCGTTTCCGATCGACGACGAGGTCGACGCGGCCGAAGATCTTCGCCTCAAGTACCGCTACCTCGACCTGCGGCGTCCGCTGCTGACGCGCAACCTGATCCTGCGCGACCGCATCGCGCACGGCGTCCGTGACTACATGCACCGGCAGGGCTTCCTCGAGATCGAGACACCCATCCTGACGAAGTCGACGCCGGAAGGGGCGCGCGACTACCTCGTGCCCAGCCGCGTCAGCAAAGGAAACTTCTACGCGCTGCCACAGTCTCCGCAGATCTTCAAGCAGTTGCTGATGGTCGGCGGTCTCGATCGTTACTACCAGATCGCCCGCTGCTTCCGCGACGAGGACCTTCGCCGCGACCGCCAGCCGGAGTTCACGCAGATCGACATCGAAGCCTCGTTCATCGACGAAGAGTTCGTCTTCGGGCTCATCGAAGGGATGTTCGCGGAAGTCTTCCCACTGGCAGGCATTCCGATCACGACGCCGTTCCCGCGCATGCGCTGGCAGGAAGCGATGGATCGTTTCGGGATCGACCGGCCGGACACGCGGTTCGGCATGGAGCTGATCGACATCACCGCGGCGGCGAAGCAGATCGAGTTCGCTGCGTTCCGCGACGCCGAGACCGTGCGCGCGATCGTCGTGCCCGGCGGGGCGGCTTTCTCACGCAAACGCATCGACGACCTCACCGACGAAGCGAAGAAACTTGGCGCCTCCGGCCTCGTCTGGATCAAGTTCGATGCGCAGCGTGGATCGTCGATCAAGAAGTTCCTCGACGATGCCGCCTTCGATTCCCTGCGCGGCGCACTGAAAGCGAACGAAGGCGACATAGTGCTGATCGTCGCCGGAAAGACGACGCGCGTCTGGGACGTCCTCGGCTCGCTGCGCCTTCGCGTCGCCAAAGAGCAGGGACTGATCCCCGCCGACCGCTGGGACTTTCTCTGGGTCATCGACTTCCCTCTGTTCGAGTGGGACGAGGAGAGCGGCCGCTTTTTCGCGCGTCACCATCCCTTCACCTCGCCGCGCCTGGCCGACGCGGACAAGGTCGAGAGCGATCCCGGCGACACGCTGGCGCGCGCGTACGACGTGGTCATGAACGGCCTGGAGCTTGGCGGCGGCTCGATCCGCATCAACACGCCCGAGCTCCAGTCACGCATGTTCCGCGCCCTCGGCATCACCGACGACGAAGCCCGCGAGCGTTTCGGCTTCCTCCTCGAAGCCTTCCGCTACGGCGCTCCTCCGCACGGTGGCGTCGCCCTCGGCTTCGACCGCATGGTCATGCTGATGGCCCGCGCCGAATCGCTGCGCGAAGTGATCGCCTTCCCGAAAACCGCGCGCGCGCAGGACCTCATGAGCGAGGCACCGGGGCGTGTGGATGAGAAGCAGTTGGGAGAGTTGGGGATTGCGTTAGCTCCCAGCAGGTCATCATGAAAAAGCGGTGTCATCCTGAGCCGCCGAAGCCGCCGCAAGATTTCGCACGCTCGCTCCCGGCAGGCATCGGCGGCGTAGGACGGTCGAAGGATCTCAAAATACGAGGCGTGGGCCATGTGCCGTACATTTTGAGATCCTTCGCCGTCCGTTGGCGGCTCAGGATGACACGATCGTGGCAGTTGCCGTTTGCGCGCGAGACATCCCTCGCATGACTCCCTTCATCACCATCCGCCAGGCCTCGGCCTCCTATCCCGTCTACGCCGGCCGCGATCTCCTCGGCGAGATCGCATCGCTCATCCATGCGCGCGGCCGGATCTTCGTCATTACGTCGGCGCCGCTGCGGGATCGATTCGGTGAGCGGATTGCTGCATCGCTCGATGCGGACGTGATCGAGATCGAGGAAGGGGAGTCGCACAAGAACCTCACCACCGTGAACGACATCGTCACGCAGCTTCTCGCCTGCGGAGCGAAGCGGGATTCGATGGCGGTGGTGGTGGGCGGGGGGATGGTGGGGGATACGGCGGGCTTTGCTGCGTCGATCTTCCTGCGCGGCATCGATCTCGTTCACATTCCGACCACGCTCCTCGCGCAAGTGGACAGCTCCCTCGGCGGGAAGGTCGCTGTCAATCACGCCAGCGGGAAGAACCTCATCGGCAGTTTCTTTCCGCCGCGGGCGGTCATCTCGGATTTGTCCACGCTCGACTCATTGCCGCGCCGCGAGATGCTCAGCGGCCTCTTCGAAGCGCTGAAAGGCGGCGTGATCGGCGATGCCTCACTCTTCGAGATGCTCGAATCGCCGCCTCGCATCGACGTCGACGAAGTGGTGCGCAAAGCGATTCAGGTGAAGGCCGAGATCGTCTCGGCCGATGAGCGCGAAGCCGATCTGCGGCGCCTGCTCAACTATGGTCATACGATCGGCCACGGAATCGAAGCCGCGCTCGACTACCGCCATCTCACCCACGGCGAAGCGGTGGCGTGGGGAATGATCGCTGCAAACGCGATCGCTGTGCAGCGCGGACTGCTCGCGCGGAACGTCGCCGGAAGGATCGACCGCGTCATCCGCGCCTGGAATCCGACGCCAATACCTGCCGACATCGATCGCGATGCCATCCTCGCAGCGGCCGAGCACGACAAGAAGAACACCGGAAGCCAGCGCGTCATGGTCTTCCCCCGCGCCATCGGTACGTGCGAGGTCTTCTCGGACATAACCGAAGCGGAGATCGCGTTCGGCGTCGACGCGATCCTCGGTGAAGTTCGGTAATCAGGTTTCACGCGAAGACGCGAAGTCGCGAATAGGGGAGTAACTTGCTGTTCTCCTGCTTCGCGCCTTCGCGCCTTCGCGTGAGGTCTCAGCCGGCGTCTGAGAGATTCTGCTCCTCGGAGAGAAAAGTTCTGGTCCTGCTATGAAAAATTTTTCTCCAAGAGGAAAAAGTTTTGCTCTGGGATTAAAAAGTTTTGATCCGGGACCCCAAAGTTTTACTCCGGGATTAAAAAGTTTTGCTCCGGGACCAAAAAGTTTTGATCGGGGAGAGAAAAGTTTTCCTCCGGGAGGAAAAGATTTCTCTCCGAGAGGAAAAAGTTTCTCTCCAAGAGGAAAAAGTTTTGATCCAGGATCAAAAAGTTTTACTCCCCGCAGAGAAAGTTTCAATCCAGGAGGAAAAAGTTTCTATCCAAGAGCAAAAAGTTTTGATCCAGGACCAAAAAGTTTTGATCCGGGAGGAAGAGATTTTGGTCCTGGTCAGAAAAGTGTGGCTCGGGGAAATCTCCTTCAGACCAGACGGTCGAGGACCTCACGTGGTACGCGCTCACGTAGTTGGGGATACGCTTCGATCAATCGTCCAATGTAAACAAGATCGATTTGACGCTTGGATCCTCGACGGGTGTCATCAAGAAATGCCCACAGCTTTCCCTGCAACACATCCTCAACGGTCGCAACTTGCAGAGTGACGCCGAGGACGTTCCGTGGTTGGGCGCGCGCTACGAAAGCTGCGTAGCGAGGATCAGTCTGGATTTGCACGCGGAGGGCCGATTCGTCCGCGCTTACGTTGATGCTGTGCTCGAAGTGCTCGACGTGAAAACGACCAGCGCGAAGAAGAGTTTCGATCCGTTCAAGGTCCTCCGCAGCGATGACCACCTCTAGATCAAGGCCGATCAGAGGCTCCACGTACGCGTTCGATTCGACGGCGCAGTATCGGACGGAGTGCTCGTCCAGAAGCGAAAAGAACGCATCGCGGAAGCCGGAGCGGTCGTCGACAGCTCTGGACCACAGCGTTGCAGCATCCATTACGCCGCCCGCTTCACCGGCAGCTTCAGGACCATGCTCGTGCCGACTCCTTCGACCGAGGCCACCGTCACTTCGCCGCCGTGCGCTTCGACCACCTGCTTGACGATGTAGAGTCCGAGGCCGGTGCCGCCGCCGCCGCGAAGCGACTTGTTGCCGCTCTGTTTGTACTTGTCCCAGATCTGCTGCAGTTCGGTGGCCTTGATGCCCATGCCGCTGTCGGTCACGGTGATCACGATTGCCTCGGCCACGTCGCCTTTGCGCAGGATCTGCGCGCCGACGGAGATCAGCCCCTTCTTTGGCGTGAACTTCAGGGAGTTGGAGATCAGGTTGATCACCGCCTGGGTCAGTTTCTCCACGCTGCCGATGATCTGCGGGATGTCGCGGCCGTGTGCGGAAAGGAGGAAGACTTCGTCGCGGGAGGCCACGCTTTGCAGACTGCGGACGGCGCGCTTGAGCAGACCGGCGACGCGCACCGGCTCCTGCTCGACGGCGAAGCTGCCGGACTGGATCTTGGAGAAATCCATGATCTCGTTGATCAGCCCCATCATCCGTTCGGACTCGCGCTTGGCCTCGGTCAGCAGATCCGAATTGAGCGGATCGAGCTTCGTTCCCTCTTGCGAAAGTACGAATTCGAGCGTGCCCTGAATGCCGGAGAGCGGACCGCGAAGATCGTGAACGATCTGGGCGGTGAAGTCCGACTTGGCCTGCTCGGCTTCGCGCTGACGCGTCACGTCCTCGAACCAGAGCGCGACGGACGGCGAGTCGTAGTCGTCGACATGCATGATCTTGTCGATGCGGTACGTGCGGCCTTCGATGTCGACGTCGATCGATCGAAGCTCATCGGCATCGAGGAAAAAGCCCTGCAGCCAGCCGCTTTCCCCGGCCACCGCCCGTGAGGCTTCGGTCAGCCAATTGCCCGCGTCGTCGCCGAACGTCGTTTCGAAGGCCGCGTTGCTCCATTCAACCGCGCCGCGCTCGTTGATGATCGCGATCGGCGTCTTGAGACGCTCGGAGATCGGGTACTTGCCGCTATTCGCGCTCATTGCGGCACCGTGATCGCGCGCTCGTGCTGGAGCTTGGCGAGATTGAACAACGTTGTGAAGTGATCGAACGGACTGAGAAGCAGCAGTTTCTGCAGGTCGAGCCGGCCATCGATGAGTGACACGAGATAGCCCTCCTGGGCAGTCAGATTGAAGCGGTCGAAGTTCGACAGGAACTCCGGCGTCAGCTTCGGCATGGCCTGCATGCCTTTCGGATGGTGGAGAAAGTCGCGCACGATCATGTTTCGCAGAATCTCCGTGTAGCCGAGGCGTGAGAGGTCATCGGGGTAGCGTCCACGTGCTTCCACCAGCTTCAGATACGTGTGCCACGGACCGTGCTGGACGATGGAATCGCCGACCAACCGGCTCCAGTCCGGAATCGGCGGAGCCTTGGGTGGAGAGAGGGTCGACATCGGCGCCATTCTACAGAGTCCGTTTGGGAACGAGGAAGGTGATCCGCTTTGTTACACTCTCACCGTGCCTGACGCTCTCGATCTTCCTCCCGCGGCGACCACGCGCCGCCGCCGCAAGTCGCGTCTGATCATCCTTTTGCTGGCGGTCGTCCTTGGAATCCCCGGCGGATTCCTCCTTGCCCACGCCATCAGCGTGCCTCTGGTCAAGTCGCTGGAGAACTATCAGCCGGCGATCATCACGCGAATCTACGACCGTAACGGCATCGGATTCGCGGAGTACTCCATTCAGAAGCGGATCGTCGTCGCCAAGCGCGATATGTCGCCTGCGGTCGTGCAGGCGATCATCGCCACCGAGGATGCCGACTTCTATCACCACGGCGGGATCAATCCGAAAGCGATCTTCCGGGCCGCGCTGAAGGACCTCATCGCCCGCAAGAAGGTGGAAGGTGCATCGACGCTGACGCAGCAGCTTGCCAAGCAGGTGTTTCTCACTCCGGCGAAGGATTTCCGCCGCAAGATCAACGAAGCCTTCCTGGCCGTCGACATCGAGAAAAACTTCACGAAGGATCAGATCTTCGAGCTTTACGCGAATCAGGTTTACCTCGGCCACGGCGCGTACGGCGTCGAAGCGGCGTCGCGGCTCTATTTCGGCAAGCACGCCAAAGATCTCTCGGTTCCCGAGGCGGCCATGATCGCGGGGCTGATCCGCTCGCCGATGTACTACAGCCCGATCACGCATCCCGATCACGCGCTTGCCCGGCGCAATCACGTGCTCCGGCGGATGTACGAGGAGCACTACATCCTGACGAAGGAGCTGTTCCAGCAGGCGGTGAGCTCGCCGGTCGTCCTCGGCACGTTCAAAGACGAAGCGCCGCGCATCGGCGCGTACTTCGCGGAAGAGATTCGTCAGCACATCGAGAAGAGCGATAAGTTCGGCGTCGAGAATCTCTACCAGCACGGCCTCAAGGTCTATTCAACGCTCGATCTGCGCATGCAGCAGGCCTCCGAAACGGCATTGCAACGCGGCCTGCGGCGATGGGACAGGCGGCGCGGATTTCGAAAGCCGGCGCGGAATCTGGTGACCGAGGGGATCGATCCGAATGCGTACAAAGACCCGAGCTGGAGCAACGATCCGTACGTCACCGACAAGCTTTATCCCGCGGTCGTCTCAACGATTGACAAGGCCGGAGTAGCGGTACGCGTCGGCAGAGACTCGATGACGCTGCCGCCCGCGTCCTTTGCATGGACCCAGCACAAGAGCATGGAAGGCGTCCTCTTGCGCGGCGACATCATCTACATCCGGCTCGATGAAGATTCGAAGACGCACGCGCGCAAATGGATGCTCGATCAGTTGCCGCAGGTGCAGGGCGCGGTGGTCATCATCGACGTGAAGACGGGCGAAGTACGCGCGCTCGTGGGCGGCTACGACTTCCAGATCTCGAAGTTCAATCGCGCCATCCAGTCGCGGCGGCAGACCGGTTCATCGTTCAAGCCGTTCGTCTACGGCGCGGCGTTCGAGAAGGGCATGACGCCGGCGGACACGATTTTCGACGAGCCGGTAGCGATTCCGGTCGGCAATCAGATCTATTCGCCGAAGAACTACTACGGCATGTACGCCGGCATCGTGACGATCCAGCGAGCGCTGGAGTTGTCGATCAATGTGCCCGCGGTGAAGACCTGGATGATGGTCGGCGCCGACCACGTGGTCGATTTTGCGAAGCGCTGCGGCATCACTTCCGATATCCCGCGCTATCCATCGACGGCCCTCGGCGCTGCGGGCGTCTCACCGATCGAGATGGTGGGCGCGTACAACGTCTTCGCCAATCAGGGCGTGTACGTGAAGCCGCGGCTCATCCAGCGGATCGTCGATCAGACCGACCGTCTCCTCGAGGAGCAGAATGCGGAGCTCTCCGAGGCCACGCAGGCGCAGGTGGCGTTCGAGCTGGGACACGTGATGCGCGGGACGATCGACCGCGGCACCGGCTACGAGGCGCACGGACTGCCGCCGCCGCTGGCCGGCAAGACCGGAACGACGAACTCCTATACCGATGCCTGGTTCATCGGTTTTTCGCCCGAGTACACGATCGGCGTATGGGTCGGTTACGACGATCCCAGCCGCTCCCTCGGCGGAGGAGGGACGGGTGCGGAAGTCGCGCTCCCCATCTGGATCGATATCGTCAAGCAGATCGATGTCTTGAAGCTGCGCACGTCACGTCCGGAGTTCGACATACCGCCGGGCATCGTGATGGCACCAATGGACCTGAAGAGCGGCCGCCGCGGCGTCGGTCCCTGCGAACGCGTCGTGATGGAAGCCTTCATCGCCGGCCAGGAGCCCGACAAAGATTGCAGCGGCGCGACAGTAGCCGTGAGCAAGCTCCCGTACTACCTCCAGAAACCGTTCTACCAGCCGAAAGAGCTCGAGCCCACACAAAGCGCGCAGGACGCCTCCGCCCGATCCGGCGAGAGCGCGGAGTCCCCCGCGCCGAATGTGGATGAGGGGCAGAAGGTGGTTCCGCCGCCAGCTACGACGACGGTGCCGCCGCCGCTTGAGTAGGGCATTGTAAGGTCGCCGGGCCTGAAGTCGTCTCCCAATCGCACAAGATTTGGCCGACCTACAACGCACCCAAGAAGCCTTTATCGCCCCGCGGGAGGTCGTGCCTCTGACGCGGTAAGGCGGCGGCCCGCATTGTGACTCAGTCGGACAGGCAGAGACTGATCAGCATTGGTTCCGTTTCTGATGGTAGGGAGTAGGGTCGGAAATGACACTCCCTATGTAGAACTTCGATCGTCTAGGAGGCACCGCATGAAGGGATTCGCGTCTTTTATGGCAACAGCATTTGCTGCCTTTCTGTTTGCATGTCCTCAAGCTGAAACACCTTCGATCACAACCACGTCAACGCAAGGATCGGTGGCCGCGCTACGAGATATCGGCACCTTTGATGCCGCGTTGAATCCCGTAGTTCCCGGCGGACTCCCGCCAGCATCTCAAGAAGCGGTTCGAACCGCTGGATGGCAACATGCGGTCACGACGAATCGTGCTGCCGACGTCTACATGGTATTCGCTTCACAGGATATCCCCGGCGGTTATTCAATGTGGAAAACGTCGGTATCGCCTGGGACAGAATACGTATTTAAGCCCGATACTGGCTACGCAGCGGTTGCGGCGTGCGGTAACCCAACGTGTTGGCGTTGGCTGGTAAACCGCCCGGAGACAGAGGTTCCCCCAATGCTCAACGAGGGCCAATTTGACGCCGCGACAGGCGGTTTGCTACCAAATGGAGTCACTTCCGAGCAACGGAAACAGTTGCTGCAATCGGGTTGGCGTATCGCAACCACGAACGATGTACGACGGAATGTCGAGATGGTCGGCAGGTCGACGGCGGGATTCCCGGGACCCGTCTTGTTGCGGAAATTCGATGTGGCGAAGGGTACGGAGTATTTCTACAACCCCAAAGATGGTCGAGCCGTAATTGCCTCGGGTGGAAATGCAACCGTTTGGCAGTGGCTTGCGGCGCAGCGCGTGGACTAGTCGGTCCCGAAATGCGCGCGGCATGGGCTACTCCAACTCCCCATCCAGGTCGCTGATCTGCACGAGGGTCCACCGTCCCGTGCTGTTCGTCACCTCGGCCTTGGCGTCGTGGCGCTTCGGGGTGGGCATCATCTCGGCGCCGATGGCGGTCGGCTTCCACTGCCAGGCGAAGGTGGTGTGGGCGGTGGTGGCATCGGAGTCGATTGCGGTCACCGAGATGAACTCGCGTTTTGCGACGGGAAAGGTCCAGGACGTGCCTTCGTCGACCAGACCATCGAGGTGGAGCAAGCCGTCGCGCGTGATCGAGACGGTGTTGTCAGGAGCGGTCTCCGCGTAGCCGAGTTTCTGCAGCGCGGCGAGCAGCAGTTGCTCACGGGGCAGGAGGACAAGCGCTGCTGCTTTGCGGACGCGGCCCATGTACGGCGTCGAGAACTGGCTATCGATCTCGACGACATAGCGAACGCGTTCCGCATCGAGGCCCGCAGGGTACGTGACTGGCTTCTGCGACGACTCGATGTGCAGTCCGCTTGCGGCCCGCGCTGCCTGCCGCTGCTTCGAAACTTCCAGTACCTTCGAGCACTCCTTCGGCACGACGTAGAGCAATGCGACCGCGATGACGAGCGGGATTCCCGCGGTTCGAAGGATGCGCGTGCCGTCGGTCATCGCGCGTAGCGTTTGATCATGTCCATCATCTTGTCGCGCGTGAGCGGCTTGCGCATCCAGGCGTTGGCACCGGAGCTCGGGAACATATCTTCGAGCGACTTCTCCGGAAGATCGGAGATCAGGATGATGGGGATGTCCTTCTTGTTCGACTGCGACTTCAGCACTTCGCTCAGCCGGTTGCCCTTGATGCTGGGGAGGTTGACGTCGAGGAAGATGATGTCGGGCGAATTGCTGGCAAGGACGTGATTGAACTCGATCCAGCTCACGGCGGTCAGCACGGTGCAGCCCTCGCGCTCGAGCAGCGCGCGGCCGAGCTTCAGCACGAGGGGATTGTCATCGAGGATCAGAACGCAGGCGTTCGAAGGGGAGGAAGACATTCGGGCGCATGATACATTTTCCGGCGGCGGTTACGAGGCCTCGAGACCCATTTGGACGACATCACACCGAACGAATTGCAAGCGCCTGATCCTGCGGTCGAGCCGCCGCCGGCTCCCGCACCCAATCCGCTCCCCTTTCAACGCCCGGCTGACTACTACGCAGATCCGGAGTCGCGCCTCAGGCCGCTGTTTCCAAGATGGGTGCCTCGCGGTTGCGGCTGGATCTCGCTCGTATTCGTGGTCCTTCTATTCGCCGCCGGCGCGTTCGCTCCTCGCTCAGGCGTCATCCTCGATTGGGGTTTTGGGAAACTCGAGGAGGATCTGACCCACAGTTTCTCCACCGACGTCACGGTCGTGCAGAGAATGGCCTTTGCCACGGAGATGCGGGCGATGCGTACAGCAGCTCGCAACGGCAAACTCAAGCTCGATAGCACGCAGAAGTTCCTGAAGCTGGCCACCGAGGTCGATGGGGACGACAAGATCGATCACGCGGAAGCGGACAAGCTGATCGGAGCGGTGCGTGAGGTGAATCGGGCATTGAAATGAGTTATTGGGTTGCTGAGTTGCTCGGTTGCTGAGTTGTCCCACGAAGCCCCGCGAATCCCCATGAACTTCAAACTCGTCTCCTCATTTACGCCGCAGGGCGATCAGCCCGAGGCGATCCGGCAGCTCACGGAGAGCGTCAAGGCCGGTACGCGCGATCAAGTCCTCCTCGGCGTCACCGGGTCCGGCAAGACCTTCACCGTCGCGAAGGTGATCGAGTCGGTCAACCGGCCGACTCTCGTCCTCAGCCATAACAAGACTCTGGCCGCCCAGCTCTACCAGGAGTTCAAGAACTTCTTTCCCGAGAACCGCGTCGAGTACTTCGTCTCATACTACGACTACTACCAGCCCGAGGCCTACATCCCGCAGAACGATCTCTACATCGAGAAGGAGATGACGAAGAACGATGAGATCGACAAGCTGCGGCTGGCGGCGACGAAGTCGTTGTTCGAGCGCCGCGACGTGATCATCGTCTCGTCCGTGTCGTGTATCTACGGCATCGGCGATCCCGATCTCTACCACTCCATGCTGGTCTTCTTTGAGCGCGGCATCGACAAACCGATGACGCAGTACCTCCGCAAGCTGACGGAGATGCAATACGAGCGGACGCCGTACGATCTTTCGCGCGGCACGTTCCGCGTGCGCGGCGACGTGCTCGAGCTCTGGCCCGCGTACGAGGACGACGCGGTGCGCGTGGAGTTCTTCGGCGACGAGATCGACAAGATGACCCGTATCGATCCGATCACCGGCCGCACCTCGGGGCAGGAGTACGACCGCCTGGCCGTCTATCCGCGAACGCACTACGTCACGCCCCGCGACCGTCTGATGGTGGCGATGGAGAACATCCGCGTCGAGCTCGACGAGCGGGTCGTGGAGCTGCGCGCCAACGAACGGCTGCTCGAAGCGCAGCGCTTGTCGCAGCGCACGATGTTCGATCTGGAGATGATCGCGGAGCTCGGCTACTGCAACGGCATCGAGAACTATTCGCGTCATCTCTCCGGCCGCTCGCCGGGCGAGCCGCCACCGACGCTGATCGACTACTTTCCGAAGGATCTGCTGCTCGTCGTCGATGAATCACACCAGACGATTCCGCAGGTTCGGGCGATGTGGGGCGGCGACCGCGCGCGCAAGCAGACGCTCGTCGAGTACGGGTTCCGTCTGCCGAGCGCCATCGACAACCGCCCGCTGTCGTTCGACGAGTTCGAAGGCAAGATCAACCAGACGCTCTATGTCTCCGCAACGCCCGGTCCGTTCGAGATGGAAAAGACAGGCGGGCTGTTCGCGGAGCAGGTCATCCGTCCGACGGGTTTGCTCGATCCGCAGATCAGCATCCGTCCGGTGAAGGGGCAGGTGGACGATCTGATCGGCGTGATCAAGGAGCGGATCGCCGCGGGCGAACGCGTGATGGTGACGACGCTAACGAAGAGGATGTCCGAGGATCTGACGCGCTACCTGCTGGAGCTCGGCATCAAGGTCAACTACCTGCACTCGGATGTCGAGACGCTCGAGCGCATCGCCATCATCCGCGACTTCCGCCTCGGTACGTACGATGTGCTCGTCGGGATCAACCTGCTGCGCGAAGGGCTCGACATTCCGGAGTGTTCGTGCGTGGCCATCCTCGACGCCGACAAAGAAGGGTTTCTCCGCTCGCAGACATCGCTGATCCAGACGATCGGCCGCTGCGCCCGCAATCTGAACAGCCTGGCCATTCTCTACGCGGACAAGATGACCGACTCGATCAAGTTTGCGGTCGCGGAGACGAAGCGGCGGCGCGAGATCCAGCAGACATACAACGAGGAAAACAACATCGAGCCGGCGTCGATCATCAAATCGATCGACAGCGACCTGGTGAAGATGGCCAACCTCGACTACTTCGAAGTCCCCGGCGGCCCAACATCAAAAGCCCGCCTCGACCTGACGGAAGGGGAGGACTTGGACAAGGCGATCGCCCGCCTGACGAAGGAGATGAAGGACGCGGCCAAGAACCTCGACTTCGAAAAGGCGACGGAGATAAGGGACAAGCTGAGGGAGTTGAAAGAGATTCGGATTTTCGTGTAAGCCGCATCCTTTCGCGAGTTTGATTCTAATCCGCAGATATCGCAGATGAACGCAGATTTGAGACTGCCCTATCTGCGTCTTATCTGCGACATCTGCGGATCGTCACTCCCCCGGCGGTTTTTGCGGCGTCACCGGCGGCGTGTACGGTTGCAAGGGTTGCACTGTCGATGGTCCGGCTGCTCCGACGGTGGACGTTCCGCCCGGTTCTATCGGTGTTGTCGATGACGTGCCTGGCCTGTCCATTTGCGCCTGGCCGGGTGTGTAGGGCTGCATCGTGCCGGGCGCGCCGACGGTTGCTACATCGGGACTCTTCGGGGCTGGTGGCGGCGGGGTCTGACGCTCCGGGAACTTCACTTCGGCGGGCATACGAAATGGTGTTGCGGTTTGGGCCGCAGCAGGCGATGAGGGGAGCGACGGGAATGACCAGTTGACGGTGCGCTTCGTTGACGCAGCGCCGGCCGGCGTTGTCTGCGCGGCGGTTGCTTCGACGGGATGGAGCGCCTTCGGTTGATACGCGGCCTTTCCGAGCGCACATGGATCGATCTTCGTCGTCGTGTCGAAGTATTCGTTGACGAGATCGGCCACGGCGCTGCCATCCAGCATGGTGATCCTGGCGGTTCCGACAGACGATGGTTGCACGCGCAGAACGCGGCCGGCGACGAGGCAGCGGAGGAAGGTCGCCGCGGCCGGATCGCCGGAGGGTTTGACTCCGGAGATCCGCAGGTGGGAATCGTGGCCGTCGATCTTGACGATGACCTCATTCGGAGAGGTTGCACCCACTCCGAGTGCAATGGTAGTGGCGTGCGAGACAGCAGCGAGTGACATCAACAGCACTGCGATCGCGATCGGCTTCATGACGGGTCTCCTTTAGAACGTCCATCGTACGCCCAACCGCGCGGAGAGCGCCGGTGTGCGCACGATCGGTTTGAGGTAATCGGCGTTTGCGGACTTCGCGAGAGAGTTATCGCTCTCCTGGAAACTGTAGCGCTGGTCGAGAAGCACGGGACGCTGGGTGTTCAGGAGAGTTGGAGGACAGTTTACGCGTAGCGCGCCAATACGTCTCGCACGCGCGCCAGGCCCGCTTCGATCTGGCGCGGCGAAACGGCGCCGACGCTGAGCCGCATCCAGCCGCTCTCCTGCGGAAGTCCGAAGGCTTGGAACGGCACGACAGCGAAGCCGGCGTCGTCCAGAAGGAGGCGGCGGATCTGGCTATTCGACGTGATCGCACCGCGCCCGATCAGATCGAATTGCACGGAAAGGTAGATCGCTCCCTGCGGCGCGATGGCACGCACCGGAATCCCTTCGCGCCGCATGGCCTCCAGCCCGTCATAGAGAAGATCCAGGCGCAGGCGCAGCTCGCGGATCATTCCTTCGTGATACTCGTTGATGTCGGCACGCCGGTCGAGGAACTTGGCGACGGCGATCTGTTCCGGGCGGGGAGCCCAGGCGCCGATGTGGCCGAGGATGTCGCGCATCCGGCCGGTGATCAGCGGCGGTGCGACGGTCCAGCCGACGCGTAGTCCGGTTGCAGCGAACGCTTTGGAAACGCCGTCCACGTAGATCGTGTAGGGCGTGGCCTCCGGGACGAGCTTGGTCGGCGTGTAGTGGTGGAATCCGCCGAACGTCAGCATCCAGTAGATCTGATCCCAGAGAAGGAGCAGTGCACGCTGCCCTGTGGCGGCGCGGCGTTCGTTCTCCTCGACGACGAGACGGGCGATCCGCTCCACCTCCTCGCGCGCCATCACCGTTCCGGTCGGATTGGCTGGCGTGCAGATGCAGATCAGGCGCGCGTCGCGAACGTGAGGGCGGATGAGGTCGGCGGTCGGAAGGAAGTTGGTCTCCGGGCCGACGGTGATCTCGACCGCTTCGCCGCGCATCAGGTAGGTGTAGTGGGTGTTGTTCCAGGAAGGGATCGGGAAGATGACTTTGTCGCCCGGGTCGACGATGGCAGAGTACGCCGCGAAGATGACCGGCCTCGCGCCACCGGCGATGATCGTCGATTCGAGTGGGTACTTCAGCCCAAGTACGTCGTCGTAGTATCGGATGACTGCCTGGCGCAGTTCTTTGGTGCCGTCGGACGGCGGATAGTTCGTCTCGCCGGCCGTGAACGCCTCGGAGATCAGCGTCTCGAGCACGCGCGGGATGCGGAACTCTTTCGGGGAGAAGTCGCCGACGGTGAGGTTGCAGATGTCGCGGCCGGCCTCGCTGAGTGCGCGGATCTCAGCGGAGATTCGGAGGATCTCGGAACCTGTCAGGCCGAGGGCGAGTTGCGAGAGGCTGCGGTCGTCGCAGACGGGCAATGTTGTCGTCATCGGTGGTGGATTGTAGATCAGTCGATGGGCAGAAACAGCCGACTTTGACGATGGCGCGCATGGTTCATTCGGAAGCAATCAGACGCTTATTGCGCGACTCGATCGTCAGCTCAGCCCGGTGACCACTATAATCGTCATGTGAGAAGCCTTCGTACTGCCTTCGCTCTCAGCCTGTTTCTTCTTGGCGCATGCTCGAAAGAGCAACCGTTGCCGCAGCAGCCGATCGCCGAGGATGACTCGACGCCGGTGGATGGCGGGACGGTGATCCGGCGACTGCAGGCGGACATCAACACGCTCAACCCCCTGCTCATCGCGAGCAAGTACGATCACTATGTCGCAGAGTATCTGTTCACACCTCTCCTGCAGCTGGACGCCAATCTGCTTCCCATTACGGCCGGTTCGCTGACCGACAAGTACGAGGTATCTCCGGACGGGAAGCTGTACACATTCCACCTCAATCCGAAGGCAACCTTCTCCGACGGCACGCCCGTACGAGCGAGCGACGCCGTCTTCTCGTTGAACAAGATCGTCGATCCGAAGTCAGAGTCCGCGGAGTTCGCCGGCTGGTTCGAGAAGCTGGATGCAGCCGGCACCAAAGCCGTGGATGACCACACACTTGTCGTGGCTTTCAAGGAAGCGCGCGCGCCGCAGCTCGTCTCCTTCAACGGCGTGCGCGTGATTCCCGAGCATGTGTACGCCAAAGGGGATTTCAAGTCCGCGTTCAGCATGAGCGCGGTGGGCTCGGGGCCGTACCGGCTGGTTCGCCGCATCCCGGGCAAGGAGATCCTCCTCGAGCGCCGCAGTGACTACTGGGGTGTACGCCCGCACATCCAGAACATCCTCTTCAAAATCATCGGCGACGAAAATACGGCGTGGAACGCGCTGAAACGGGGAGACATCGACGAGACCATCATCGGCTCCGACACCTGGATGAACGAGAGCCGCCGCCCGGAGTTGCAGAGAACGATCGACTTCCGCCGTTTCTACATGGCCAGCTACAACTTCATCGCCTGGAGCGAGCACGAGCCGTTGCTCACGGACAAGCGTGTCCGGCGCGCGCTGGCGATGTGCGTCGATATGCAGTCGGTCATCAACGGTCTCTATCGCGGCACGGCACGGGCGATGAACGGCCCGTTCACTCCCGACCAGTGGTCGTACAACCCGGAAGTACCGGTGATCCAGTTCAACCCCGAGGGGGCGCGGCAGATCCTCAACTCGATGGGATGGCTGGATACGGACGGCGACGGGATCCTCGACAAGAATGGTAAGCCATTCTCGGTGGAGATGATCATCGCCGGCGGAAGTTCGACATCGGTTGCCTTCACGCAGCTCTATCAGGCCGAGCTGAAAAAAGCGGGTATCGATCTAAAGATCTCGCCGCTCGACGGGGGCGCCTACATCCAGCGCTTAGTCAGCGGCAACTTCCAAGCCGCGTACGCGTCGTGGGATCTTGATCCGGACCCTGATCCCAACGCGATCTATCACTCGTCACAGTTCCCGCCCGGCGGCCAGAATTTTGTTTTCTATAAGAACCCTGCGGCCGACGCGCTCATCGATCAGGGGCGCCACGAGCTCGATCACGCCAAACGTGTTGCTATCTACCGCCAGCTCCACGCTCTGCTCGCCGACGACCAGCCGTACACATGGACGGTGCAGGTGTCGCTGAAATGGGCGCTCACGAAGCGGATCAGAAACGCGAAGGTGAGCCCAGACTGGGGCCTCTTCCTCTGGTACCCGGGCGAGCTCGATTGGTGGATTCCGAAGTCGCAGCAGACGAAGTAGGCTCGCTTTCTTGTTTCACGCGGAGACGCGGGATCGCGAAGTTTCGATTCTCCGCGACGCCGCGACTCCGCGTGAAACCGTCTAAACTCGCCGCATGCTCACCTACGTCGTCCGCCGCCTGCTGTATGGCGTTCTGACGTTCTTCGGCATCACCATCGCCATCTTCGTGCTCGTCCATAGCGTGCCGGGCGACCCAGTCTCGTTCTATATCGGGTCGCACGGAATGGGCTCGCTCTCCCACGCGGCGCTCGATGAAATCCGGCGCGAACATCACCTCGACCAGCCGATCCCGCAACAGTACGGATGGTGGCTGCGCGGCATCGTCACCTTCGACTTCGGCACGTCCTTCATCGATCACCGCCCTGTCACCGCGCTGATTGCCGAGAAGCTACCGAACACGTTCATCCTGAACCTCGTCGCCTTTCTGGTCGCTGCGCTCATCGGCGTGCCGATCGGACTCTGGAGCGCAACGCGTTCCGGACGGACCTCCGAACGCGCCTCGGGAGTTGCATTCTTTCTCCTCTATTCGCTGCCGAGCTTCTGGGTGGCGCTTCTGCTGATGCAGCTCTTCTCCGTGCACTTCCACATCCTGCCGCTCTTCGGAATGACCTCGGACAATTACCTCGACCTTGGCCTGACGTCGAAGCTTGCTGACCGCGCACTGCATCTCATCCTGCCGGTCGTCACGCTCGCATACGCCCAGATGGCGATCTATGCGCGCTTCTCAAAGTCGGCGCTGACCGAAGTGATCCGCCAGGACTTCATCACGACCGCGCGCGCCAAGGGCGCAACCTCGGCAGCCGTGCTCTGGCATCACGCGCTCCGCAACGCGCTCATTCCACTGATCACACTCCTCGGGCTCACGCTGCCGTATCTCGTTTCCGGCAGCGTCATCGTCGAAGAGATTTTTCAGTGGGACGGGATCGGACGCCTTTACTTCGACGCGATCTCCACGCGCGACTATCCGACCGTCCTCGGACTCTCCGTCGCCACCGCGGTAGCGACGCTCATGGCCAGCCTGCTGGCCGACATCCTCTACGCCGTGGCCGACCCGCGCATCCGCCTGGAGGGGAGATAGCGTATGTGGCGGATCACGTGGCGGCGCTTCTGCCGTAGCAAACTGGCACTCGTGGCGCTCGCGTACGTCGGCGTCGTGGCGCTGGTCGCTGTGAGCGCACCATTTCTTGCGGCGTCAAAGTCGTCGCCGATTCCGTTCGGACCGAACGAGATCGATGTCGCCAATCGCCTTCACCCGCCCGACGCGTACCATCGCCTCGGCACCGACGAACTTGGACGCGACGTGCTGGCTCGTATGATTCACGGCGCGCGGGTCTCGCTCACCGTCGGCCTCATCGCAACCGCGATGGCCGCGATCGTCGGCTCGTTCCTCGGCGCGCTGGCAGGTTTCTACGGCGGTGCGGCCGACTGGATCGTGTCGCGTCTGATCGAGATCGTTCTTTGTTTCCCGTTTCTCTTCCTGGTCCTGGCCATCGTGGCGTTTCTTGGGCCGTCGATCTGGACGATCATGCTGGCTCTTGCCATCACCAACTGGACGAGCGAAGCGCGTTACGTGCGCGGCGAAGTGATGCGCCTGCGGGAGATGGAGTTCGCGCACGCGGCGCGCGCGAGCGGAGCGCGCGACTACCGCATCATCTTCCGCCACCTCCTGCCCAACGCGCTCGCTCCCGTCCTGGTGTCGGCAAGCTTCGGTGTGGCCTACGCGATCGTCACCGAGTCCGCCCTCTCCTTCCTCGGCCTGGGCGTTCCGCTCCCGACCGCTACCTGGGGAAGCATCCTCTCGTCCGCGAAGGAGTTCGTCGAGTACGCGTGGTGGTTGATCGTCTTTCCGGGCATGGCCATTTTCATGACCGTCGCCGCCTTCAACATCATCGGCGACCGATTCCGCGATGCGCTCGATCCGCGGAGTGACTGACGCAAGATCCCGATCACCACAGAGACGCAGAGGACAGAGAGAAAACCTCTGTGCTCTCGGTGCCTCTTTGGTTCATTGCTGTCCCGCGGTGACCGGCAAGCGCGCTTTGAGCGATGCGAGAACCGTCGGCGGAACGAGCCGGCCGACGTCGCCGCCGAGGCGGAAGACTTCTTTGACGAGGCGCGAGGAGACGTAGGTGTACTCGACCGCGGGGAGCATGAAGATCGTCTCCGACTGCGGGTGGAGCTCGCGATTCATCAGCGCCATCTGCAGCTCGTACTCGTAATCCGAAACCGCCCGGATGCCGCGCACGACGACGTTGGCATCGACGCGGCGCATGAAGTCGACCAGCAGTCCCGAGAACGAGTGCACCTCGACGTTCGGGATATCCGAGGTGCAGCGCGCGATCAGCTCCTTGCGCTCGGCGACGGAGAAGAGGGGAGACTTCCCTTCATTCTCGAGTACCGCGACCAGGAAGCGGTCGAAGAGCTGCGCCCCACGACGGATGATGTCGAGATGGCCGTTGGTCAACGGATCGAACGAGCCCGGGTAGATGGCGTTGCGCATTGCGGAAGATGGTAGCTGAAATCGGGGGTCAGGAGATCGGGGGTCGGTAGTCGGAGATTGATTCTGTGCCTCTCCGACTCCCGACCCCCGAACCGCGACACCGGCGTCAATAGTCAACCTCTTGACGATCGCCCGATCCGAAACTAAGATGATGATCAATTCGAGTGAAACAGATTACGGGAGGGTGTGAGTGATGCGACAGCGGCTGGAGATCAAGCGCTCGAATTCCAATCACGACAATCGTCTTCTGTCGGCGATTCGCAACTACCTGCCGGGTGCCTGGATCGCGCCGAAGAACAACGAGCTGATCACGCTCTACCGGCTCCGCTACAAAATGGCGCTCGATGAGCGGAAGTACGACGCAGCGCTCATCTTCCTGAACAAGATCCTCGAGCTCGATCCGCTCAACGCCGAGGCCAAGCTCTGCAAGGGCGAGATCTACCATCGATGCCTGCAGGACTACGCCAAGGCGGTCGAGCAGTACAACAAAGTCCTGCGCATCACGGGCGGCCGGGACAACGAGAATATCCAGTCGCGCGCCCGCGCAGGCATGGCCGAGATCATGAAACTGCTCTCGTAGGGATCAATCGGCGAGCGGGTGCCGTCGACTCAAACGATGAAACCGCCGAAGTCAGCCTTCGCCACATCGGGATCGGTGCTTGCGTCGAAGTCCGCCAGTTGGCGCATGTTCCAGCCGGTGAACGACGACGTCCCGTGGAAGACCGTGGATTGCGATAACCAGGAATGCGTCACGCTCTTGTCAGCGAGCAGCGTCTTGCAAACGAGGCCTGATCCGTAAACTCCCGCGGTATGCGCGGGGCTGAGAATTGAGGACACCTTGCGGAAGTAGGGTACCAGCGCCTCAGTGACGTCGGCGGGCTCCGCGTCGTAGTCGACGCCGAAGTAGATTGGTGTGCCGGGGGGCTGACCTACGGCATCCGCGCAGACGAGTGCTCGATCAGCATCCCGCGAGGCGTTTTCGAGAGTGAAGGATCCTCGCGTGCGGGCATCGAACTGATAGACCGTCACGCAAAGCAAGCCGCCGGAGGAGATGTTCTGCGCCTCGGCGCGGGTGAGCGTCACCTTGTTCTTCGCCTGCGGAAGCGAGTAGTAGCGGATCGCGAATGTGTATCCTCGGGTCTTGAAATCGGCGATGCGCGCCGTTGTCAGCATCGGTGAGGAGTCGAAACCCTTCGTCAGATTCACACCGAGCGCTGCGCTCAACGCCTTCCGTTCCGCCTCGACAGTCGCATCATCACTCTTCATACCGAATTAGACGGACCCGGGGAGCGTTTTCCTGTGCTTTCCGACTTCAGTCCGTGATCATGTGCACTGCGACGATGGCCAGGATGCCTCCCGCCACGAGAGTCGCCCCAGCAATGAGCAGCGTCGCCAGGTGCGCACGAATCGCGGCGAGCATCGCGAGTGCCGCGCGCCGCATCTCCGCGTCACGGGACCAGCCGCGCACGAGCGCGCCGCAACCGACCACGAACGCGGCAAGTGGCAGAGCGATGAGGAAGACGTCGAGGCCGAGGTGCGGGCGAACGCTGAACCAGTCGACCAGACGCTGGGCGGTGTGTGCCGGTTCAAACTGTCTCGGCTGAAGGCTGCGCACGACGAGCGCGGTCATGAAGAGGGCGCCGGGGAAGACGAGGAACAGCTCCGTTGCAGCGATCGTTCGTTTGATTGTGCTCATGAGTACTTTCTATGATAAAGTACTCACCATGTCAAGCCGGATGACGCCGACTCGCTCAGCGGTCCCGCTCGATCACGAAGTCGAGCACCATCTCCAGTGCTTCACGGGCGGGCGAGCCGGCAAACGGTTCCAGCGCCGTACGCGCGCGGTTCGCATAGTCGCGGGCGATGGCGCGCGTCTCGTCCAGCGTCTCGTACTTGCGCACCAGCGCCAGCATCTCGGCGGGATCGACCCCTTCGAACGATTTCATCGTGGCGATGAGTGCGATCTTTTCGCGCTCCGCCGGCGTGGCCCGCGGCATGGCCAGGATCAGTGGCAGGGTCAGCTTGCCTTCCTTGAGATCGGAGAGCGCCGGCTTGCCGAGGACCTCTGTGCTCGAGGTGAAGTCGAGGATGTCGTCGATGAGCTGAAAACAGATCCCGAGGTTGACACCGTACGAAAAGAGCGACTGGCCGATCGCTTCCGGCTGATCGACGAGATAGGCAGGGATGCGGCAGCAGGCGCCAAACAGCAGCGCCGTCTTCCGCTCGACGATCTTGAAGTAGTCGTCGACCGAGACATCGGCGCGTCCGTTGTGCTCGAGCGCGAGGATTTCCCCTTCGATCATTTTGATGGTCGTGGTCGAGAGCAGGCGCAACACGTCGAGGTTGCCGTCGACCAGCGCCATCGACATCGAGTGCATGAAGATGTAGTCGCCAACCAGGACAGTGAGGTTGTTGCCCCATCGATAGTTGATCGACGTCCGCCCGCGCCGCACTTCGGCCTCGTCGATGATGTCGTCATGAACGAGCGTGGCGTTGTGAATGAATTCGACAACAGCGCCGTACGTGACGTCTTGATGGCCCTCGTAGCGAAGCATTTTCGCGACGAGCAGCAGCAGGGCGGGCCGTAACCGCTTGCCGCCGCCGGCGAGAATGTGCTCGCCGACGTCGTGAAGAGTCTTGATGCCCGACTCGAAGTTGCGCTTCAACTCGAGCTCGACGAGCTGCAGCTTCGGCGCGACAAGGTCGAGGAGCCGGTCAGCGCGCGAGAACTGATCGACCGACACGCTGCTGGTTGGGGGAGGCGTCACAGGGGACAGAATAAACGAATTGGTCAGGAAGCCTCAACCGCGGTAGTTGGTGAACTGCAGCGGGATCCCGAAATCCTTTCCCTTCACGAGGGCGATGGCCTTCTGCAGATCGTCTTTGGTGCGCCCGGTGACGCGAACCTGATCGCTCTGAATCGAGGCCTGAACCTTGAGCTTGGCCTCTTTGATCGCCTTTACGATGGCCTTCGCTTTCTCGATCTCGATTCCCTGAACGATCTTCGCGCGCTGCCGCACCGTGCCGCCCATGGCCTGCTCGAGCACGGCATAGTCCATCGCTTTGAGCGACACGCCGCGCTTCACGAGTTTCGATTCGAGGATGTCCTTGACGCTGCGCAGCTTGCCCTCGTCATCACTGACGAGCACGATTTCTTCGGCAGCAAGCTCGATCGAGCTCTTGCTCCCCTTGAAATCGAATCGCTGGGCCAGCTCCTTCTGCGCCTGCTGCACCGCGTTCGACACTTCCTGCATGTCGGTCTTGGAAACGACGTCGAATGAGAATTCCTGAGCCAAGGGGCCTCCTGGGTGGGGTGTGGGGTGTCGGGGGTGGGGTGTGGGAGAAAAGGCCGGTTGGCAGCTATCTACGCGTCAAGCCGGTTGTTCTCTCCCACCCCCCACACCCAACTCCCACCCCCCTCAATATTCAACCACTACCACTCCGGCCGGCGGCGTGAAGTGGAAAAAGTCGGGTGCTACGCTGCGTTTCGTGAAGCCGGAGAAATCGAACGTCGTTTCATTGCCTTCGCGGTCCGAGTAGGCCACGCGCTCGATGGTATGCGTAGCCGCGGCGATCGTGATCGTGACGTTGCGGATCATCCCCGAGAAGGCACGTGGCTGAAGTGTGACCACGACCGAGGTACCGCGACTTGTTTCGCTAACGACGAAGTGACGGTCGCGAGCGACCGGATCTCCGATCAGGAGAAACGGCAGCTCGCTGCGCTGCCTCTCGTCAAGAGTTGTTACGGTCACTTGCTTCTCAGAGGCGATATAAAGCCATGAGCGATTTCCATCGAATACAAAGACTTTTTGCTCTGGATGGAGGTAGCTCCAACGCATCATCGGCAACGGGCCGAAAGTAACCGTCCCGCTCTCGATCTGACCGTTCTTGAATCCTTTCGGCGTGAATCGCTGACTGAACTGCGCCTCGGTGCCTGGCAGCGAAGCGGCTGCGCGATCGAGCTCGGCCCCGGACGCAGCAACGGTGATTGCGAGGGTGAAGAGAAGAGTGGCGATTTTCATGGTTGAGCTACCTTGCAACCCAGCAACCAAGGCAACCGCGACTCACAACTTTTCGACTTCGATCGAAACGATTGCTGAATTGACGACGAAGATGCGGCCGTTCTTGCTGCGATCGAGAGGGAAAAGGAAGAAGCCGTTGCGCTCGGGATTGTATTGAGCGACTCCGCGAATGGTCTCGCCGTCCGCAAATTCGACCGCGATCGTGCTGCCGGCCGACTCTTCCAGCGTGCTTTCCGTCGAATTGCGCGGAAAGAAGAGTGCCTTCAATGTCGAGAACGGCACGTCTTCCGCGCTTCCATCTTCGCGGGTCACGCGAACGATCTGCGTGTCGATGTCGGTCTCGACGAGCTTAGCGCGCTCCGTCCGCCCGTCGCGATAACGCAGTACCACTGTGATCGAAGAATCCATCAGAAGAGCTCCAGACCCCAGAGGTCGTGGAGGTGAATGATACCTTCGACGCGGCTGGACGCGTCGGCAATGAAGATCGACGTAATCTTCCGTTGTTCCATCATCTCCAGCGCCGCGGACGCCAGCTCCTTCCCCTCGATCGTCACAGGATTGGGCTTCATGCAGTCAGCCGCAGTCTTCTTCAGCACATCGGTGTCGCGCTGCAGAAGGCGGCGAAGATCACCGTCCGAGATCGCTCCGGCCAGGACGCCCTGATCATCGACGACCGCGGTAATGCCGAAGCCTTTGTCGGACATCTCGTAGATGACGTCGTGCATCGGCGTGTTCAGCGGTACGGCCGGAACCTGCTTGCCGGCGTGCATCAGATCGCTGACGCGCAGGAAACGCTTGCCAAGCTTGCCGCCCGGATGAAGGAATGCGAAGTCCTCTTCCTTGAACCCTTTGCGCAGCAGAAGGGCCATGGCCAGCGCGTCGCCGAGAGCGAGTGTTGCGGTGGTCGAGGCTGTCGGCGCGAGGCCGAGCGGACAGGCCTCCTTCGATATGGCCGCGGAGAGGTGGAAGTCGGCGGCACGCGCCAGCGACGACTGCGGGTTACCGGTGATGGCGACGATCTCCGCCCCGATGCGCTTGATGCTCGGAAGCAGCCGCACCAGCTCCTCGGTCTCGCCAGAGTTGGAGATCGCCAGGACGACGTCCCCTCTCACGATCATCCCGAGGTCACCATGAATGGCCTCGGCAGGGTGAAGGAAGAACGAGGGCGTTCCCGTCGACGCCAGCGTGGCACTGATCTTCTTGCAGATGATGCCCGACTTGCCGAGCCCCATCGACACGACCCGGCCGCTGGTGGCGTTGATGGTTTCGACGACGTCGACAAACGTCTGATCGAGATGGTCGATCAGCCCGAGGATTGCCGCCGCTTCGACTTCCAGCACGCGCCTCGCCTCGGCGAGCGCAGGGTGGACGTTGGAATCGCGAATTGCCGCAGTCTTCGGAGGTTTGGACATCCGTGGAGATGGTATGCGACCGAAGGCGCGCTGTCACCCAAATGACTGTCATCCTGAGGCGCCGCAGGACACGAAGTGCCGGAGGACGCTCGAAGGACCCCCTGATTCCGTGCGGGGTTCTTTTCGCACGGCACGTGAAGAAATCAGGGGGTCCTTCGACCGTCCTCCGCCGCCGATGCTGTCCGGGGGCAAGTGCTGCGAATATTGCGGCGGCTCGACGGCTCAGGATGACAGCGGTGAATGGCAGCGCTCGCGCGCGGCGTCACCTTGATGCCAGCTCCTGGGGCAGTAGCAACGCGAGCAACGTTTCGCACACGGGCGTCGGTACGCTAGCGGCGAGTCCGAGGCGGACGACGGCGCCGAGTTGGGCATCGAGCTCGGAGCGGCGGCCTTCCATCAGGTCTCGCTGCAACGACGAGGTTGCGTCCGGCGGGAGGCCGTCGAATCGAGCCAGCGTGCGGTCGACCGCAGCCTCGCCGCCGAGGTCGACGCCGTGGGCCATGGCGACACTGACGATCTCGCGGATGGCGTTCGCGGCGAGTGCGCGAGTCTCCAGCATCGAACGCCAGACACCGACCGGCACTCGCGTCGCCGCGCCGATACCGCTCATCGGCGCGATGAAGACGAACTTCGACCAGAGCGCGTGATGAATGTCCGGCGGGATGTCTGCCTGCACGCCGGCGTGGAGGCAGGCGTCGCGGAGACGTTCTGCGCGCTTGCTGATCCGGTTATCCAGCTCGCCGAACATGACGAAGGGTTCCGCACCGACATGGCGTATGTGGCCCGGCGCGGCGATGAAGCTGACGATGCCGCACAAGCCGCCGAGCACGTGCTCGCGGCCGACGACACTGGCCAGTTGATCGGGCGCATCGATGCCGTTCTCCAGCGGGACGACGATCGTATCGGCGCCGATCATCGGACGGATCGCCTCCGCCGCGGCCGGCACCTGCCAGGTCTTGACGGTGACGAAGATCGCATCGGCGTGACCGGCGGTCGTCGGATCGTCAGTAGCGGCTGGGTGCTCGATGACGAAGTCGCCCTTGATGCTGTCGACTCGAAGTCCGGTCGTGCGCAAGGCATCGAGCGTTGCGCCGCGGGCGATGAAAACGACTTCCTCGCCGCCCTGAGCGAGTTTGCCTCCGAAATAGCCGCCTACGCCACCGGCACCAACGATCGCGATTCGCATGATCAGACCAACTTGAAAATTTCGCGGTGGCCGCCTTCGACGAGGTCCATGTAGCCGGCCATCGCTTCGCGAACGTCGGCACGTGCGGAGTATTCGGCCATGTGATGCTCGAAGTCGGCTAGAGAGGAGAACTCGGCTTCGAGCACGACCGTCCAGTAGCTGGCGACGGCATCGACCATGACGCGGCAGTTACTGAAGCGGTCCTCGCTTTCCATCGACGGAATGGTCCGCTTGAATTTGGCGGCAAGCTCGCCGGCTTTCCCGGGTTTGCATCGAAAAACATCGCGAACGAGGTACATACTCTTGCCTCCTGCAGTGGCCGGGCGCATTCTATGTTTTCGTGTAAAATCCCGCACCTTCGCGGGGACGCGCGCCGGCCTTCGCGGCGCTATTCTTGCGTCGAAACAGCATCACATTCTGATCCGTCGAGAGGACGACTCATGACCGAAATCCTGACGCTTCCCGTTGAGCCGAAGTCTGTGGTGTCGAATCCGTCGCCCGATGAGCTTCGGCGCTACACGGAAGAGATGCCGAACTGCCGGAAGACCGAGTTCGATAACGTCAATGTGGCCACCCGCGTGGTGTCGCGCTCGAAGGGCTCGACATTCGTGGCCACCGACACTCCCGAGAATCACTCCGATCAGACGATCAGCCGCGCGGAGTACGACCGCATGGCCAAGATCCAGAACGACTACATCCGAGCGCGAGAGATGCTCGTGGTCGACGGTTTCATCGGCAACGATCCCGAGTTCCGCGTGCCGGCGCGGCTGATCATCGAGAAGGCCAACGCGAACATCGCCGCGATGCAGCAGCATCTCTACTATCCCGCCACGCCGGCGGAGCTCGACGGTTTCGAGCCTGCCGTGACGGTGATCTACACGCCGAATCTGAAGGCTGAGGGTTATCCGGAAGAGAGGCTCATCGCCGTCGACCTCGATCACTACATCACCCGGGTCTTCAACTCCGACTACTTCGGGGAGTCGAAGAAGGGCGGACTGCGGATGTGGAACAAGATCGTCTACGAGCGCGGCGGTTTGGCGCTTCACGCGGGATGCAAAGTCATTCCGGTCGATGGCGAGAACAAAGTCGGCCTCATCGTAGGACTTTCCGGCACCGGGAAAACGACCACGACCTTCACGAAGCAGAACAACTCGCAGCCGGTGCAGGATGACTTCTGCGCGCTGATGCCGGGCGGAAAGGTTTACGCGACCGAGAATGGCTGTTTCGCCAAGACGTTCGGGCTCAATCCGAAGGACGAGCCGACGATCTTTCACGCCTGCGCGTCGCCGCATGCCTATCTCGAGAACGTGTCGCAGGACGACGGCGGCAAGATCGACTACTTCGACACGTCGTACACGCCGAATGGCCGCGCGGTCATCCGTATGGGCGACGTGGCCGGCGCCTTCGATGCGCGCGAGGTGAAGAAGGTCGACTTCCTGCTGATCCTCAACCGCAACGAGAACATCATTCCCGCGGTGGTCAAGCTGGAAGGCCCGCTGGCCGCGGCGTACTTCATGCTCGGCGAGACGAAGGGGACGAGCGCCGGCGGCGCCGCGGAAGCGGGCAAGTCGCTTCGCGTACCCGGAACGAATCCCTTCTTCCCGTTACTGCACGCGTTCCAGGGAAACCGGATGATGGAGCTGATGAACGAGAGTCCGATGGACGTCTATCTCATGAACACGGGCCGCATCGGCGGCGACGAGAAAGACGAGCGCTCGAAGAAGGTGAAGATTCAGCACTCTTCCGCGGTCGTCAAGTCGATCGCCGAGGGAACGATCAAGTGGCAGAAGGACCCCGACTTCGGCTACCTCGTGGCGTCAGAGGTCCCTGGAATCGATGACGCCGACTACCTCCAGCCAAAGTCGATGTACGAACGGCAGGGGAGGCTCGATGAGTACAACCAGCTCGTCGAGAAGTACAACACGGACCGCCGCGCGTACCTCCGCAAGTGGAAGGGGTTGAACGAGGAGATTGTGAAGGCGATCTGAGGGTCAGAAAACCTTCTCACGCGGAGACGCGGAGGTGCGGAGTTGGTTTTCTCCGTGTCTCCGCGCCTCCGCGTGAGCCGCTTTTGAGTCTCGCTCGAAGCAAATCAGTTGTAGCTCCGACCCCCGACTCCCGACCCGCGCTCGCCCCAAAACTCAGGGTTGGAGGGGGGTGAAAGGGGAGTTTCGGAGCAATCCAAAGTTGCTACGGATCAATCCAAAGTTGCTACGGAGGAAAGAAAAGACCCTCCGTAGGGGAAAAAAGATTCTCCATAGGAAAGAAAAGTTGCTACGGAGCATCAAAAAGATTCTCCGTAGGGGGAAAAAAGTTGCTACGGAGCATCAAAAAGATCCTCCGTAGGAAAGAAAAGATGCTACGGAGGAATCCAAAGATGCTACGGAGGAAAGAAAAGATGCTCCGTAGCAATAAAAAGTTTCTACGGAGGAAAAAAAAAGATCCTCCGTAGGAAAGAAAAGTTGCTCCGTAGCAATCCAAAGATGCTCCGTAGCAAAGAAAAGATGGTCGGAATCAGCCGTTCCGGGCGGCAGAGGGTCAGGCCTTCGTTTTCCTGTCAGTTGTAACCCATTGATAGTCAGTTACTTGCGCGCCGGAGCGCTGAGGTCTCGCCGCCGAGGCACCGGCGAGTGTTCGGAGTCTTGCGAGGACGCCACGGTGTTCCGGGCCGGTGGTAACCTTCGAATCCGACCAAACCCACACCCCACTCCCAACTCCCCACAACCCACCCCCCAAACTCGACATCCACCCGTTCTCACGGTACCCTGTCACTGTTCTGGCACATCGGAGGACGTGGGATGCGATTCGGGGCGCTTGTTCCGGCAATGATCCTGGTCAGTGCGTTCGCGGCAGCGTCGCGAGCTGATCACTCGTCGGCTGTCCCGACGAACCCGCCCGCCGATAACCCCGCCCTCGAGCATCGTGCCGCCGCCGGAAGGTTGCGCGTCCATGCGCCGCGGGGGCTACGGCACTCGGTGTCCGATCTCGATTCGCGGGTCCTGGCCTCACTGCTTGCGCTTCAATCGCGTGGCGATTTCGATTTCGAAGTGCGAGCCGGCGATGCTTCCTGTGACGGCCGTACCTGCACGGTGTCGCTGGCCGTGAAGCTGCCGGAGGCGCTGCCGCCGATGCGTCTGGCGATCGCTGTAGCCAACGCGAAGGGCGAGCTGTCCGAGGTGAAACACGCCGACTGCCTGACCTCGAACTGCACGGTCCACCTCGTGCTCGAACGGGGTCGGAACACGATCTCGGTCGGTGCTGCCGACGGTTTGCTCCAGACTGCCGGCTTCGTGCTGACGACCGTCGTGGCCTCGCCCAACCTGGAAGCGAGCGCGCGCGGACGCAGCGAGTGGTTCTGAGGGGCGATCAAAAGCTATTCACGCGAAGGCGCGAAGACGCGAAGTAGATTTGCTTCGCGCCTTCGCGTGAAACGCCTCACGTCTCCACGTGCAAGAACAGGTACACCGCGGCGATCGCAAACAATATGTTCGCGCTCCAGGCGGACAGTAGCGCCGGCAGGTTTCCGACTTCGCCGAACTTCGTGAAGACGGCAAAGATCATCCAATAGACGATGCCGAGAACCAGGCCAACGCCAACGCCGTAGAGTGCGCCGCGTTTTCCGATGCGGAAGGCGAACGGCAGCGCGATCAGGGCCATCACCAGGCTGATGAACGGCCACGACGTCTTCGTGTAGAGCTTCACCGACAGCTCTTCCGCGGCGTACCCCGATTTCCGGATCGTCTCGATGTAGCGCCGCAACTGCCCGAACGTCATCTGATCCGGAGCGCGCGCCTCGGTGGCGAAGTCCTCGGGACGCTCGCTGTAGTAGAGCCGGAGTGGCCGCGTGATCGGAGCATATGTCGACTTGCCGTTGTCGCCGAACGAGCGCATCCAGCCGTTCGAGAACACCCAGCCGACGCCGTCCCATCGCGCGTGCTCGGCGTACACGCGCCGCGTCAGGCGGAACTTGGTCGGGTGAAACTCGAACACCTGGACCTGCGAGAGCTCTTTCTCGTTGCGGTCGTAGGCGAGGAAATTGATGAGGTAACGCCCCTTGCCGAGAAACCAGAGCTTCTGCTGGTGAATCGTCGAGATAGCCGTTACGGCGGTCCGCTTCGCTTTGATCTTGTTCCGCAGCTCCTCGACGCGCTGATTCGAGTAGGGAAGAACGTAGTCGAGCTGAAGGTAGACCAGGAAGCTGATGGCGATGGCGATTCCGACGATCGGCAGCGCGGCGCGATAGAGCGACATCCCGCTCGATTTGAAGGCGGTGACCTCGTTGTTCTTCGAGAACAGGCCGAAAGTGACGAGGGTGGCCACGAGGACCGAGATCGGAATCGTGTAGTTGAGGATTCCGAAGACACCGAACCGGTAGTACGAAAGGACGGTCTGAAAGGGAATGTGATTCGCGCGGATGTCGCCGCTCAGATCGGTGTAGTCGAAGATGATGAAGAGCGCCGCCGTCGAGACCAGCACCAGCCCCAGGATCTTGAGGAACTCGCGGATGATGTAACGATCGAGCGTGTTGGGAAACGTGATGTCGAACCGGCTGAGAATTGCCAGCTCGTCGCCGGCGACGACCGGTCCCTTGCTTTTTCGCGACTTGATTGCCTGCACGATCCGTTTGATGATTCCGACGTCCGAACGTCGCGCGCCGGAGTCGCGGTTGGCGCGAATGAGCAGGTAGACCCCGAGCGCCAGAAGGATGACGTTCGGCGTCCACATCGCTAAAGCCGGACCGACCTTGCCGGTGTCGGCGAGATGCTCACCGTTGTTGATCATCACGTAGTAGATGAGAATGATCGCGATACTTAAAGAGAATCCTGAGCTTCTGCCTCCTCGGCGGTTCGTGATTCCGAGCGGAAGTCCGAGAATGCCGAAGACGATGCAGGCGAACGGAATCGCGAACATCTTGTTCATCTCGACCTTCGCCGCCAGGTAGGTCTCGCGTGCGTCCGCATCGTGCGAGTACTGGGCCCATCGTGCCTGCTCCATCAGCTCGCGGAAGGTCATCTCACGCAGCGATCGCTGGTAGCCGCCGTTCGAGTCGGAGTACTTGTCGGGCAGCCGCATCCGCTGGCTGACGTTGCTGTTGAGATCGTAGCGGTCGGGTTTCTTCGGATCCCACAAGTGGCTCTCCGCCGTCTTGAGGTTGAGCCACACCTGATTGCTCGGTTTCATCACCGAGAGGTTGCCGCTCTCAGCAACGATGATTTTGTTGCTCGAGCGCTGTGGCAGAATCGTCTGTGGCGCCGCCGCCTCTTTATGCGCCGTCTGGATCTGCTGCGCGATCGTCACGGGGCCGCTGCTCGTGCCGGTGCGCGTCTCCTCAGCCGTCCGGCTGTCGGCCACGAAGACGCCTTTCCATTGCAGCGTCTTCGGGTCGACATCGTTCACGTAGATTGTGAGGTTTTCGTACTCGTCATAGAAAACGCGAGGCTTCAGCTCCTTTTCGATCTGCGAGGTGAAGATGTCCGATCGGAGTGCCTGCAGCTCGGAGTTGCCGCTCGGCAAAACGAAGTTCATCAGATAGAGATTGAGGAAGAAAACCAGGACGCTGAAGAGGAAGACCGGCCGGTAGATGGTGCGCGTCGAGATGCCGAGGGCGCGCATGGCGATGATCTCGGAGTCGGATGAGAGGCGTCCGATGGCGATCAGGATTCCGAACAGCAGCGACATCGGCACCGTCAACACGACGATGTGAGGGAGCGAGAGGTAGAGCAGACGCGCCACAGTCGACGCCGGGAGCGACCGCTTGATGATCATGCCCGCGAAGTCGAAGAGGTTCTTCATCAGGATGATGAAGGTATAGAAGGAGAAGCCGAGCGCGGTCGGCCCGAGCATCTCCTTGAAGATGTAGCGCGTGAGGATCTTCATCAGCGGCGAGGATTGTATCGTCGTAAGCGCGTGAGACGTTCCCAGATTTCAGAATGCCGCCCTCGGGCGTAGTGCCCATCGCCGCGCGAGGACCGCCGGCCCCGGACGGCGATGCCGCCCCGAGACACATCGGTTGTCTTGCAGTCGAGGCAATACGGCCAGAAACTGCTCCCAGTCGTCTAAGGCGTTGGAAGCAGGAGCACTGTGGCCGTCCCACCGGGCTTGCCGTCGAGGGTGACGGTCAATGTATTGTTGGCGGCCAGGGCGACGGGCAGACGTATCACGCCCGCCTTCTGATTGAAGCTACTGGGGCCCACCACCGGCTGACCATTCAGAACGATCTGTGCGCTGGATACGCGTGCACTGCCATCGTGCTCTCCATTAATCACAATCAACTGCCGCGCCGCCGTGGGGTCGCTTAGACTGAAGGTCTTCGTCTCTGCTCTGGGTGCTCCGCTACCGCGCATGAATTGCTCGAAGCAGTCGAGCCGACCCGAGAGCTTCAAGTCGCCATTTTGCACTCGGAACAGCCTGAACTGTTGATAGTTCTCACAATCATCACAGGGGCGGCCCCCGACATGATGATCCACGACGGCGAGAGTCCCGTCCCCATCAATATCGAGAAAGGTTGTATCGGCTAAGTCACTGAACGCATCGCCTCCTTTCTGGCGCGTAGGTCCCATCAGACGCAATTCAGCCCCTGTCCATTTGTAGATCCAAACCCCAGGCAGTCCGCGGTGTTGATCCCTGGTAACTACAATCTCCGGTCGTCCATCGCGATCCAGGTCAAGCAGCTGCAGTTCGCCACTCCTGCCCACCATGTCCTTGGGGACAATACTAGCGACTACACTGCCATCCCCGACGGGCGACAGGACACTAACGGCGCCAAAATAGTTGTTCCAGTAGACGACAACGATAAGCTGGGAACCGTCGTGATTCAGATCACCGCTGACGAAGGCAGAGTGTCGACCCTCAATAGGCACGGTCTTGCCTTGGCGATCGACCGCTAGTGCCGGTGGGAAAAACCGACCCACGATGTTCTGAATGGTCGCGGCTGTCGCCCCGCCATGAACCAGCATCGAAAGAGAAACCACGAGCGGGAAAACCATACGTTTCATTGGCCTCTCCATCCTCACGGGAACGCCACAGGCGGCAGAGCAGGCGCGGCGTTCCGGCTATACCTGACCACCCTATCCCCGTAATCTTCGCCGCCTTCATTCCATGTAGAATTGTACTCGACCATCATTTCGTTTATTGCCATCTCAAACGCTTCGAACGTCGAGAACTTGTCAACGGACCCACCAGTCCAATTCTGAACATCCAAGTTCGCACCAATCTGCATCGAACCGCCACCGATATTCACATAATCGCGTCGGTCGAAGACATACTTCGGATGTTTAGAAGGTGGTTGCCCGTTTGCGGTGAGAACGCCGGTCCAGAGGTCGTCGTTGATGGCCTCGTCCCACATCACCTGCATTAGACCGGAACTCGTACCTGTTGGTGTTTGAGCGAGAAAGTCCAGTACGGAGCTCCCACGGGCATTGATTGCATTGAGAACGCTCCGTCTACAACCTGTGTCAAAATTCATGCGTATATGACCATTGCCCGTGACGGTGTTGTTATCGTCCCAGATTTCGCGAGCGGTCACATTTGTGTCGTTATCATTGATTCGCCGATCGACAATCGTGCCCGTTATGGGGTCTGCCCTCCGGACGAAGAAGACGTTACGGGGGTCAAGCTCATCGCGAATGCCCGGGTGTAACGTAACTCCGATCGCGTCGTCGAGGCGAAAGGGCATAAACTGCGAATTGGTGTACGCTTTCCGCGCGCCTCCAGACACGTACGACAGATCGGCGCCACACGGTTCGTAACGCCAGTTGTCAGCCCGGACCTCACCGATATACTCCTCCTGATGTACTTGTCCCTTTAGATACTGCGGCGGGATCCCCGTGTTGTGAGCGACATTGCTGACGTAATCATCGAGGTCAAGGTCGTTGCTTCCATCGCTGAAGCTGTGCTCGCTGGTGCCCAGGTCGGTTGGGAGGATGACCTCAACGTTGATCTGTCTCTGCGGATCGTCTGCCGATGTGAACGGTGTCATCGTGATCGGCGTTGTTCCGAGGTGCACCGCAACGAAGCGTTTGGTCGCCGACAGGTCATCGTTGTCGACCTGGACCAGAGCGTGGTCTGCGAAGAGCGTTTGCACGACTGGCATGACGGTCGCGGTAGGCATCAGCCGAACAGCAGGCTGCACGGCACTGACACCGGCCCCGAAGATCGCGTTGAGCGGGGTCGGTGTGGGAGCGAGAGCAGTCGTCTTTTCCAGGCCCACCGTGAACACCGTTCCGAGCGCAACCTGCAGGGTGAGCGGGGCGCTCGTTGTCACCTTTGTAAAGCGCGCTGGCGCTTCGCCAGGCGTCTCAAATTCCACTTGAACAAAGTATTTCGGTGCGGCATCGGTGTACAAAATGGAGAGGTCCACGCGATACAGCCGCATGTTATTCGCCGCGCTGCCGTCACCGGATAGCTCGAGCGTGTTAGTGTCACCGGGATGGTAGTTCTTGCCGGAGTAGTTCACGAACGAGCCGGTGATATCGTCACAGGCACAGTGCTCACCATCGTCATGAGCCACCGCCGGGGTGTCGCCGTTTTCGCCGTCGAGTCGTGTGGCGAAGGACGCGTGTGTTGTGAAATGGTCGCCGCAGTATTGCGCCCACGGTGTGGCCTGGATCGCAAGGATGTTTGAGGCCTCCGGCAGCGGATCGGTGTAGGTGCAGGTCGTCGACCAGGGCGTGTTCAGATTGATCGTGGAGAAGTTCCATTCTGACGGATCAAGGGGGGCGTTGTTACAGAACTGCGGGACCGTGTTTGCCCAGCAGTCGACCGTTACCGTCCGGAAATGGATAGGCGGTGACTGGGCGCTTGTGTCGGACGCAAAACACGCTGCGGCGAACGATATGACACAAAGTGCATGGCGCATCCAGTGCAACTCCTTGATTTTGAAGAACGCCTTCCGTAAGGACTGAGAGTCAGTCGATATTCCAAGGCGGGCCTGCCCTTGACCTTCCCCGTAGGCGCGCCTAAGTTTCCACAGAGTCTAGTAAGATAGATTATGTTAATACGCGCGCGCGGCTCCGCTGAGCGAGACCGACCACATCGGCCAGCACGGCAGCAGCCGTCGGCAGCGATCCGGCTCCTTTCCCCTGAAACATAATCTCCCCGATAGCCCTCCCACGCACCACGACCGCGTTGGTCTCGTCGCGCACCGCGGCCAGCGGATGACTCTCCGGCAGTTCGCGGCGCTCGACGCGCAGCTCGACTCCGCCCGCCACGCGCCGCGCCGCCGCCACGTGGCGCACGACGCAGCGCCGGCTGCGCGCCTGTTCGATCTCATCGCGCGTGACGTCGCCGATTCCGTACATGCGCAGCCGCATCGTCATCGGTCCGAACGCCAGTTCGCTCAGGATGCGCAGTTTCTGCGCGGCATCGACGCCGCTGATGTCGAGCGACGGATCAGCCTCCGCAAACCCGTGCGCCTGAGCCTGCGCGAGCGCGTCCGCGAGCTCGAGGTCATCCTGCTCCATCCTCGTCAGAATGTAGTTGCAGGTTCCGTTGAGGATTCCGGTGATCGAATCGATCCGGTCGCCGGCCAGGCCGCGCTGCAACGCTCCGATGATCGGAATGCCGCCGCAGACGCTGGCCTCGAATCCGATGCGTGCGTCATGCGTCCGTGCGGTTGCGAACAATTCGCGGCCGGAGTCAGCGAGCAGCGCCTTGTTCGCTGTGACGACGTCATGTCCATTCCGCAGCGCGCGCCGGACGAACGCGCCAGCCGCATGCACGCCGCCGACGAGCTCGACGATGATGTCGCAACCAACGTCGAGGACCTCGATCGCAGAAGTCGTGAATAATGCTGGATTGATTCCGGCGCGCTGTTTGGCTGCGTCGCGCACCAGGATGCGACGGATGGCGACATTGACGTCGTGGCGCGCGCGGATACGCTCGCGCTCGCGCCCGAGAAGCTCGACGAAGCCGCGTCCTACTGTCCCGCACCCGAGCAGCCCGACGTTCACCCGCCGCATGCCACCCTCCTCGGCGCAACCACCTCCGCCAGCGCCTGATCGAGATCATCGATCAGGTCGCGCACGTCTTCGAGACCAATCGACAGCCGAATGAGTCCGTCCGCAATCCCGACCTTCCGCCTCACCTCGGGCTCGACCGAAGCGTGCGTCATCGTCGGCGGATGACAGAAAAGACTCTTCACGCTGCCGAGGCTCTCGGCGAGCGTCCAGAGCCGGAGGCGCTTCGTGAATGCGATGGTCTCGGCGACGTGTGCGTCGAGCTCGAATGAGACGATGGCACCGAATCCCGGATAGTGAATGCGCGCGATCTGTTCCTGCGCACGCAGATACTCGACCACTCCCGCAGCGTTCTGACAATGCCGGGCCATCCGCAGTCCGAGAGTCTTCACACCGCGCAGGATGAGGAAACAATCCTGCGGCCCCGGCACCGCGCCAATCGCGTTCTGGAAGAATTTCAGGTCATTGAAAAGCCCCTCATCGTCGGTGATCACTGCCCCGCCGAGCGCGTCGCTGTGACCGTTGATGTACTTCGTCGTCGAGTGAAGAACGATGTCCGCGCCGAGCGCGATCGGCTGCTGCAGCACCGGCGTGGCGAAGGTGTTGTCGACGACGGTGCGGATCCCGGCGCGGCGCGCGATGGCGCTGCATGCCGCAACGTCAGTGACCTTCAACAAAGGATTCGACGGCGTCTCCAGCCAGAGAAGTCTCGTCTCGGGCCGTATGGCCGCTTCGACCGCAGCGAGGTCGCTGCTGTCGACGAAGGTGAAGTCGATCCCGAACTTTGCGAAGTACTTCGTGAAGATGCGCCAGGCGCCGCCATAGAGATCCTGCGTCGAGACGACATGGTCGCCGCTGCGCAGCAACGACAGGACGTTGTGAATTGCCGCCATGCCGCTGGCAAACGCGAGCCCGTATCGCGCGCCCTCGAGCGAGGCAAGACATTCTTCGAGCGCGCGCCGTGTCGGATGCTCGGTGCGCGCGTAGCCGAAGCCGCGGTGAACGCCGGGCTCGAGCTGGCCAAAGGTTGAGGTCTGATAGATCGGAACAGTGACAGCGCCGGTGGCGGCGTCATTGGGCTGCCCGGCGTGGATTGCAAGCGTATCGAAGCGGTACATGTCGTTCCCCTCCTGCCGCACGAATGGCGGCGGATGTTCGCTGCTGACTTGTCGGGGAGAAAAGCTGTAGGAGGGACCCGGGTCGGGGAAGCAGTCAGTCTACGCGTCCGCGCCCGGGCGGCGCATCACCATTCGGCGCATCGACATCATGGTGTGGCGAGACATGTTGGGGCGGGAGGATAGTTTCTGTGTGATGCGAATGTCAACTGGATCCAAGGGAGCACAGACAAGAGTGTCTGTGCCACAAGACCTGCTTCATGTGGCACAGACACTCTTGTCTGTGCTCCTGCCAACTAATCGAACACTCGCTTCATCGACACCTTCGTGTAGACCAGCTCGAATCCACGCCGGAGAACATTGCGATGCGATGCGCTCCCTGGCAGCGTCGAGACGAACGCGAGCTCGCATCCCTCCCCGCTTGCTTCTGCCAGCCGTCGCGCGACGAGCGCGTTCTGCACGCCGCGGCCGCGAAACTCGGGCAGCGTGGCCGCACCGAAGAGTCCCACGACGCCGAGGTTGCGGACGCTCACCGATGCCGCCGCGCCGCAGGGGATTCCATCGATCGAGGCGAGATAGCAGCGGCCGCCTTCCGCGGCCGTGAACGCTTCGCCAATCTCGCGAAGAGCCTCTTCGTCAATTCCTTCAGTGGCAAATCCAGCCGCGCAGACGCGTGCCCAGGTCGAAGCTTCGTCGCGCTCAATGAGGTGGACTTCGATCGCGGGATCGGTGGGATTCGAGGCAATCGCATCGATTCGTTGCACGAAGACATTCTCGAACTCGAAGAATTGGTAACGGCGTGACGACAACTCCGCGAGCAAGGCCGGATCGCTCCACGGCGTAATGTGAATCGAGCACGCGGCACCGCGCGAACGAAAGAAAGCCTCGATGCGATCGACGTCATCGGCCGTCACCGGCTCGCCGATTCCCACGCCGATTGCCTGCGTGATCGGCGAGTCGGGCGTGAAGAAGACCGCCTTCCCGCCGGCAACATCGAGAACCTCGCCGCCGGCTCTGGCGAATGCGTTTACCGCGCCGACGCGCGCCTGAAATGCTTCGAGCCGCCGCGCCAGCGCCGCGTCGCCAACGATCATTCGTTCTCGATCCGGCGCAGCAGTTCCCGCAGTGCTTCCGCGATCTCGCTCTTGTCCACATTCGCCTTGCGGAAGCTGAGGTTGACGCTGAACGGGAGCGACTTGTCCTTCACCTGCCAGGTGAAGTTCTTCGGACGGCCTGCCTTCTTCGGCTCGGGTTTCGCGGTCTGTTTGCGGACATCGTCGCGCGTCAACTCGCCGACGCCGAAACGGCGGACGACATCCTCCATCGCCTGCTCGTCGCCGGCGCGGGCGATCTGCACGAGGATGGACTTGTTGGAGATGCCGGCCTCGCGGCACATCGCACGGATACGGTCGGGGATCTCGTTGATCGACAGCGTTTCGGTGATGGTCGTGCGCGACTTGCCGATGACGTGCGAGATCTTCTCGTGCGTGTAGCCGAACTTCTGTTGCAGAGCGAGAAAGCCTTCCGCCTCTTCAAACGCGGTCAGATCCTTACGTTGAATGTTTTCGATCAGCGCGATCTCGAGCTGCTCCTTGTCGTCGACATCGAGCTCGATGGCAGGGATTTCGTCGAGTCCGGCCAGTGAGGCAGCGCGGAAACGCCGCTCGCCGGAGATGATCTGGTAGCGATTGGGGCCGGCGTTGCGGACGAGAATCGGTTCGAGCACGCCTTTTTCTTTGATCGACGCCGCCAGCTCTTCGATGTTGCCGAGTTGCGTGCGCGGCTGCTCGGCATTCGGCTCGATGAGCTCAAGAGGGATCATCGATCCGATGTGACGCCCGGAGCGGCGCGTCAGCTCTTCGACGAAATGTGCGTCGTGGCGCATGGAGGAACGCTCGGGCAGGCCGCGTTTCATGGACATACGGTTTCCTCGGGGGTTACCTCAGACACGGGACAGGATCTCCTCACTCAGCGAGTAGTACTCCATCGCTCCGCTGGAGCGAGGAGCAAACGTAAAGATCGATTCCTTGTAGGCCGGACTCTCCTCGAGCCGGATCGATTTCGTGATCACGGTGTTGAAGAGGCGCTCGCCGAAGACCTGGCCAATCTGCTCGTGGATGTCGCGCGCCAGCGTGGTGCGCTTGTCGTGCATCGTGATCACGACGCCGAGGAGCTGGAGGTTGGGATTCGGGCGCGCTTTGATCTTCTCGATCGTCTCGAGCAGATCGTCGGTGCCTTCGAGGGCGAAGTACGACGACTGGATCGGCACCAGGACGTGGCTGGACGCCACCATCGCGTTGACGGTGATCATGCCCAGCGTCGGCGGCGTGTCGATGAAGATGTAGTCGTACTCGGTCGACGCTGCCACCATCTTGTCTTTGAGCCGGAACGGTCCGTCGAGCTCGCCGATCAGTTTCGATTCGAGCTTAGCCAGTGCGATTTTCGATGGCGCGAGAAAGAGATTCGGCAACGGCGTCGGGACGATGACGTCGTTGAGGCCAAGCTCCTCGCTGACGAGCACGTCGAACATGGACCGCGAAATGCTTCGCGGATCGACGTAGCTCATGGTGCTGTTGGCCTGCGGATCGAGGTCGATCAACAGCGTTTTGAAGCCCTTGTTGGCGACGGCGGCGGCCAGATTGATGGTGGTGGTCGTTTTGCCGACCCCGCCTTTTTGGTTGGCGACAGTGATGATCATGTGGACTGGTGGGATTGTAATGGACGGGAGTCGCTTAACGGGGGTCGGGAGTCGGAGAAACGGTAATTTTCGTTGAGCAAGATCTCAGAATCTCAAAAAGCGGTCACGCGGAGGCGCGGAGATGCGGAGTTGCTCTTCTCCGCGTCTCCGCGTGAAACGGTTTTTTGCCTTTCGACCTCCGACTCCCCCGCCCTCACATCTTGTACTTGCCCAGCTCCTCGCTGTCCAACTGCTCGAACCACGTTTTCGCCTGTTCGTCCTGGTCCTCGTCATCCGGCGTGATGGTCTGGGCCTGGTCGAGAACGGATTGGGCAACGTAGATCGGTGCTTCGGTACGCAGCGCGAGTGCGATGGCGTCGCTCGGGCGGGCGTCGAGTTCCAGGGTGCGATCCTCGCCGGAGCGGTTCACGATCACGCGGATCTGTGCGAAGAACGTCGAATCGCGAAGGTCGTTGATGACGATGCGCGTCACACGCGCGCCCAGCTCACCGATGGCCGTGCGCAGCAGATCGTGAGTCATCGGACGCGGCGTCTCCACGTTCTCGAGCTGCAGAGCGATGGCGTTCGCCTCGAAGATGCCCACCCAGATCGGGAGAAAGAACTTCTCCTCCTCATCTTTCAAGACGACGATCGGCGAGTTGGATACGGGGTCGAGCATCAGACCCTTGATCGACATCGGTACGAGCTCACTCATGCGACGGCCTCCCCACGTAACGTGTGATGCTGCGCTTGCTCGATGCGCACACCAAGCATACTCCCCGGACGCGTCGATGGGTCACCGCTGAAGTTGACGACCCAGTTGTCGTCGGTGCGGCCCGTGAGCATGGAAGGATCGTGTTTGCTCGGCCCTTCGACGAGCACTGGCAGGATGCGGCCGCGATACGAGCCAAGGTGTTCGCGTTTGAACTGCTCGTGAAGGTCGAAAAGACGGTTGAGCCGCTCCGAGGCGACATCGTCGTCGACCGGCGCTCCGAGCTTCAGCGCGGGCGTGCCCGGGCGCGGCGAGTACTTGAACGCGAACAGCGATCCGTAGCCGACTTCGGTCATCAGCGAAATCGTCTGCTCGAAATCCTCCTCGGTCTCGCCGGGGAAACCCACGATGACATCGGTCGAAAACTGAATTTCCGGGATGGCAGCGCGGATGCGTGCGATCGTGTCGAGATAGTGCTCGCGCGTGTAAAGGCGCTTCATCCTTCGAAGGACTCTCGATGATCCCGATTGCACCGGCAGGTGGAGATAGCGCGAGATGTTTTCGTGATTCCGCATTGCCGCGATCATCGAGTCGCTGACCTCAGCAGGATGCGAGGTCATGAAGCGCAACCGCACCACGCGATCGACCTCCGCGATCGCACGCAGCAACGTGCCGAAGTCCCGCCCGCTGATCGGGCATCGATAGGCGTTGACGGTCTGGCCAAGCAGTTCGATCTCGACGCGGCCGCTATCGACTGCGGCGCGAACTTCGCGGAGCAGATCGTCGAACGGACGAGAGACCTCGCGGCCGCGCGTCGTCGGCACGATGCAGAACGTGCAGTTCTTGTTGCAGCCTTCGATGATCGTTACCTGGGCTTTGGTGGCCGAGGGACGATCGACGGTTAGGTAGTCGTAGTTGCGATCCTCGGGAAAGTCGATAGCCACGCGCCGCTCCCCGGCCAGGATCTGATCGATGTGGCCGACGTTACCAGGTCCCATCACGAAATCGACCCACGGCGCGCGATGCAGGATGGCCTCCCCTTCCTGCTGCGCGACACAGCCGCAGACGCCGATGCGGAGATCTTCCCGCGCCGCTTTCATCTCGCGAAGCCGGCCGAGATGCGAGAACACTTTCTGCTCGGACTTATCGCGAATCGAACAGGTATTGAGCAGGATGAGATCCGCCGCGCTCTCACTCTCCACGCGCTGATAACCGCGCAGTTTGAGGCTGCCGGAGAGCCGCTGGCTGTCGAGATCGTTCATCTGACAGCCCCAGGTTTCGATGAAGAAGGTTTTGGTCATGTGTTTGTTAGTGAGACTCTTTGCGCAACCTGCGCCGCCCAACCCCGTTGTGTCATCCTGAGCCGCCAACGGACGGCGAAGGATCTCAAACTACGATGCTCAAGCCACATGCCGCGCAACTTGAGTTCCTTCGCCGTCCGTTGGCGGCTCAGGATGACACTAATGCGATTGGGCGGCCGATGGTTGCAGTTTCTCCAACGCGTCCCGTGCGTCTGCTAGTTCCTTCCTCGCAGTTTCCAATTGCAACTTCGTCTGATCGAACCGCGCGGCGATCGTCTTGTCGCGATAGTTCGGATCGTTCTCCGCGTAATACGACTGCTCCAGCCGATCGAGTTCTTTGTCGAGCTCGCTGACCTTGATCTGCGCGTCGCCGGCACGCTTCTGCGCGTCCGCGCGGGCATGGACCAACTTGCTCTGATCGGCGATGGCAGGAGGCATCGGTACGGCCGGCGTCTCCGGTTTCGGAGGTGCCTTCGCGCCGGTCGCAGGCGCCGAGCTTTTCACCGCCGATTTCTTCACGTCGGCGTTGGTGATCGCTTTCTTCGTCGTTTTCTTCTTCGGTCCGCCGTTGTCTTTCGCCGCCTTGACGAGCGGCGAGTCCTCTGCGAGGCCGGCGATGGCTATGAGAAGAACGGCGAGAGCGAGAAGCTTTTTCATGGGGCTGAGGTGCCGGCGCGGCCGTATCGATCTTCGAGGCGGACGACGTCGTCGAGCTCGGGCGTCGAGACCTCTGCGAGGTCGGTATCTTCCAACGCTTCCATCCGATGAATCATCCGCGGCGGAATGTGAAACGCCTCGCCGCCGCGAAGCATGATGTCGCGGCGGTCGCCATCGACTTCGATCGTCAGCTTCAGATCGCCAGCCACAACAAAGAGCGTCTCTTCTTTGATTTCGTGGTACTGCAAACTGAGACTCTCGCCGCGGTTGATGTGCAGGATCTTGCCGACGTAACGGTCCGTCTTCGCGAAGATCAATTCATATCCCCACGGTTTGGAAACGCGTTTGACTGGCAGATGTTCGAAGAGCTGATCGTTCATTGTCAGGGTGTCTTGTTGATGAGTCCTTCGGGGAAACGCATGGCCACGCTTTCGATGACGAACTCCTCGATCTCCTGCGCGGTCTTCTTCGTGAGCGCGACCTCGGCGATACGCTTGCAATCGCGGTAGCGAACCGAGCGCACGATGTTCTTGATCACGGGGATCGAAGACGGATTCATCGAGAAGATCTCCAGGCCGAGGCCGAGGAGCACGATGGCGAAGAGAGGATCGGAGCCCATTTCGCCGCAAAGGGAAACCGGGATGTTGGCCTTATGCCCGGCGTCGATGACCATCTTCAGCAATCGCAACAACGCCGGATGCAGAGGCTCGTACAGATAGCTCACGTTTTCGTTGGAGCGGTCGATGGCCAGCGAGTACTGGATGAGATCGTTCGTGCCGATGGCAAAGAAGTCCGCCTCGGTCGCCAGAATGTCGGCGATGATCGCGGCAGACGGCACCTCGATCATGATGCCGATCGGCAGCTCGGGATCGTGCACGATTCCCTCGGCGTCGAGCTCGGCGCGAAGCTCGCGGACCAGCGTCTTCACCTGCCGCAATTCCTGCACGCTGGTGACGACGGGAAACATGATCTTGATCTTGCCGAACGCCGAGGCGCGCAGCAGAGCGCGCAACTGCGTGCGAAACATGTCGCGATGCTTCATGCAGAGGCGCAGCCCGCGCAATCCAAGCACCGGATTGTTTTCCTTGCTGCCGATGACTTCCTTTGCGAGCTTGCGGCCGCCGAGGTCGAAGGTTCGGATCACGCACCACTGTGGTGCAGTGGCCTCGGCCAGCGCACGGTAGAGCTGGAAATGCTCCTCTTCGTTCGGAAGCAACGGGCTCTTCGAAATATAGAGAAACTCCGAACGATAGAGGCCGATCCCCTCAGCGCCGAAGCGAATCGCGTCTTTCAGCTCTTCGACCAGCTCGATGTTCGCCTGCAGCGTGATGCGCCGGTCGTCTTTGGTCAGCGCGACGAGATCGCGATTCTCCAGCAGCCGCCGCTCCGCCTCTTCGTGCCGGATCACGCGCGACTGGTACTCGGCGATCATCGCCTGCGTCGGATTGACGAGCACGAGGCCTTCGTACCCGTCGAGGATCACCATCTCGTCGTCGTCGACGATCTTGGTCAGGCGCGGAACGCCGATGACGGCCGGCATAAAGAGCGACTTGGCGATGATCGATGTATGCGACGTTCGCCCACCTGCCTCGGTCGCGAACCCGACGATCGGCCGGCGATTGAAATGAATCGTGTCGGACGGCGTGAGGTCGTCGGCGATGATGATTACGTCGTGCGCGATCTCGGAAACATCGTGGTGGGAAACGCCCTGCAGATTCTTCTGCACGCGATCGGCAACATCCTTCACATCGGCGACGCGCTCGCGAAGGTAGACGTCGTCGAAGCTACGGAAGCGCGCCTGCAGTTCTTCCTGCACCTCGGCCAGCGCCCACTCCGCATTCACCTGCTCGGCCTCGATCTTCTGCACGACTTTGTCCGCGAATGACGGATCGCTGACCATCATCGCGTGCGCCTCGAAGATCGACGCATATTCGTCGCCCATCGAGCGCTTGACCTTTTGTTTGAGGTCGAGAAGCTGGCTCTGCGTCTTCTCGATGGCTTCGAGAAAGCGGTTGACCTCTGAGGGCACTTCGTCGTCGCGGATCGGCACGCGATACACCGCTGCCTCGAGCCGCTCGACGATCACCGCGCGTCCGATGGCGATGCCGGGAGAGACGCCGATCCCTTTGTAGGTTCGGATGCTGGTGCGGCTGGGTGATGTCGTGGTGGGCATGTGAACTCTTAGCTCTCAGCGTTTAGCTCTTAGGACCGCCCGCCCTGCTGGTGATTCCCAAGAGCTAACAGCTAAGAGCTAAGAGCTAAGAGCTACCCGCTCATTCTACTTCATCGAATTTCGCGTTGATGAGCGCTTCGATCGCATTGACGGCATCACCCTCGTCCTCACCATTCGTTTTGAGGGTGATCATCGTTCCGCGGCCGGCCGCGAGCAGCAGGATGCCGAGGATGGACTTGCCATCGACTTCCTCATCACCTTTACGAATCTTGATGTCGCACTTGAAGCGGGCCGCGACATGGACAAGCTTCGCGGCAGCGCGGGCGTGAAGGCCGAGCTTGTTCTTGATCTCGATCTCGTGCTCGATCACGAAGGCGCTCCGGGGCGGCGGTCTGACGCGAGCAGATCCGAGGCCACGCGGATCGACTTTGCACCGCGCTCGCTGATGGCATGCGCGAGAGCCGTGAGGTCGGTGCCATCCTGATGAAGCGTCGCGAATTTGACGATCATCGGCAGGTTCACTCCCGTGATGATCTCGATCCGGTCTTTTTCGAGGAACGAGAGGCTGATGTTGCTCGGTGTACCGCCGAACATATCGGTGAAGATGATGACGGAATCCGTGCCCACGCGCCCGAGCGCCAGGCGGATCTTCTCGCGGGCCTCATCCACCGAGTCGGTCCATTCGAGCGGCACAGCCTCGATCACGCCCAGGTTCGCCTCAATCTTCTGGGCAGCACTGAGCAGTTCGTTCGCGAGATTCCCGTGAGTCACGATGAGAGCAGCAATCAAACAAGTCTCCTCTTGCAGCGGGCGAATGATAGGTGGGCGCGCCGCGCGGAGCAAATGAGACGAGCGGTCATCCTGTCTTTCTTGCGCGAACCCCGTTCACGATCACGTTCACCACTGCCGGGATATCGAGGTCGGACGTATCGACGACCGTGTACGAATCGTCGTACCGGAGCGGCGAATCGGCGCGATTCGAATCCTGGTCGTCGCGCGCCACCGTCGCCGCAAGGATCGAGTCGTAGTCGACATCCTCCCCTTTCGCTGCCAATTCATCGTGCCGCCGTTGCGCGCGAACCTCGGGCCTGGCTGTCAGGAAAAACTTGAACGGCGTTTCGGGGAACACTTTCGTGCCGATGTCGCGCCCTTCGAGCACGCCTCCGCTGCGGCGGCCGAGCTCCTGCTGCAGCCTGACGAGAACGCGCCGCACAGCCGGGACCGCGGAGACATTGCTCGCCGCCATGCTCATCTCCGGCGTGCGGATTAGCGACGTTACATCCTCATCATTGAGGAGAACGCGCGGAGGCTCGCCGGCGATGAAATCGATGCGAACGCGTTGCGCCAACTCCTCGAGCGCAGCGCTGTCATGCGTGTCGATTCCTTCGCGAGTCGCGACCAGCGCAAGCGCGCGGTACATCGCGCCCGTGTCGATGTGCGGAATGCCGAGCTCGCGGGCCACCATGCGGCTCGTCGTCGTCTTGCCGACGCCGGAAGGTCCGTCGATGGCGATGATCAGCGGCGCGGGCATGTGCCTTGATATTTGTATTGATCAGCCGCGGCGCGCACTGCTTCGCGGCGGACGAGCGGGCGCACGGCGAGCCGGCGCTTTCTTGCTGCCGGCCGTTTTCTTGCCTGCCGCACTCTTCGGGCGAGGCGTTGCCGGACGCGGTGATGGTGTTCTGCGCGTCGAGCTGCGCGTCTCGGAACGCGAAGCGCTCGCGCGCGATGCCGCCGGCCGCGCTTTCGGGCGCGCCGCGGAGCGCTTCGCGCCGGCTGCTGCCGGTTTCTTGCGTAAGACCGGCCGCGCGGTCGTGCGCCGCGCCTTGACCGGCTTCTTCAGCTCTTTCATCGTCTCCAGCATCTTTACTTCCTGCTTCGTCAGCTCGCGCCATACACCCGGCGTGAGCTTCGGATCGGAAATCGGGCCGATGGCGACGCGGCGCAGTTTGGAGACGGGATGGCCGATGGCCTGGAACATCTTGCGGATCTGCTGCGTGCGCCCTTCGCGCAGCTTCACTTCGAACCAACTGTTGCCTTCGTCGTCGCGCTTGCTGGTGGTGCGCATGCGCTCGATGTCGCAAGGCAACGTGCGCTTTCCGTCGAGAGTGATGCCGCGGCGAAGTTTGTCGATCAACCGCTCGTCGGGCACGCCGCGCACTTTGACGCTGTAGGTCTTCACCGATCCGTGTGTCGGATGCGACACCTTGAACGCAAGCTCGCCGTCGTTCGTGAGCAACACCAATCCCTCGGAATGAAAATCGAGGCGGCCCACCGGATAGATGCGCTCGCGAATCCCGCGCACCAAGTCGATGACGGTGCGGCGGCCCTGCGGATCCTCCACCGTCGTCATCACTTCCCTCGGCTTGTAAAGGAGGATGTAGCGATGGGGCTCGGCTTTGGTGATCAGCTTGCCGTCGACCTTGATGTGATCGCGGTCAGGGTCGGCGCGCGTTCCGAGCTCGGTGACGACACGCCCGTTGAGCGTGACGCGTCCCTCCCGGATCATCGCTTCGGCTTCACGTCGAGACGAGACGCCGGCGTGGGCGATGATCTTCTGCAAGCGCTCTTGTTGCATCAGTCCCGTTTGTCGTTGACGACTTCGGATTGTACCTCGTTCGTTGAAGACTGCGCGTCGTCATCAGCATGCGACTCAGCGTGAGTTTCGTGCAACGGCACATTCTCATCGCTCGCGCTCAACTCCGCGTTGACCGCGTCGTCGATCTGCTCGCCCTGTTCGAGAGGTACTTCGACGCCTTCCGCGAAATGGGTCGACTCGATGGCCAGGACGAGATCATCGTTGATCTGTTCGCCGATGAGGTCTCCGAATTCTTCGAGGCGCGGCATGTCGCGAATGTCGTTGAGTCCGAAGTGGACGAGGAACTCGCGCGTGGTGCGATAGAGAAACGGACTGCCGACGACGTTCTTCCGTCCGGCCACGCGGATCATGCGCCGCTCGAGCAGCGTGCGAATGGTCTGGTTCGAGTTCACGCCGCGAATCTCCGATACTTCCGGAGCGGTGATGGGCTGACGATACGCGACGATGGCAAGCGTCTCGAGCGCGGCGATGGAGAGGCGGTTCTCGCCCTTCTTCGCAAAATACTTCTTGAGGATCGGGTCATGCTCGGCGCGCGTCGCGAAGCGCCAGCCGCCCGCGGTCTGCTCGAGCATGAAACCGCCGAGGCTCGCGTCGAGGGCGCGTTTGATCTCTTCGAGCTGCTCGATCACCGCTTCCCTCCCCTCGCCCGCAAACGCCTCGGCAAGCTCGTCGAGCTTCACCGGCTCATTGCTGACGAAGAGGATGGCCTCGAGGGCCGCACGTAATTCTGTTGGTTCCATTGCCATAGAAAGTCATTACCCCTGCGTGTCATCCTGAGCCGCCAACGGACGGCGAAGGATCTCAAGTTACGACGCTCAAGTCATGTGCCCCGTAGTTTGAGTTCCTTCGCCGCGCTTCGCCGGCTCAGGATGACACGACTGTCATCTTACGAGTTGTCGAACATCTCGAATACCGACTCTTCGAGCGTCTTGTCGGTTCCCGCGATGAGGATCTCGCCGAAATTCTCGCTCTGCTTCAGCGAGATGCCGCCGAGCCGTACCAGCTCCAGCGTGCCGAGGAAGATCGCGATCAGTTCGTTGCGGTCGCGTCCTTCCAGGAACCACTGCAGGCGGATCGGCGATTCTTCCTGAAGCTTCGTGTACAGCTCGCGCATCTTGTCGCTGATCTTGTGAACCGTGCGTCGCAGCTCGATCGCCTGAGGGTGATTCTGTTTGTAGCGATTGAGCGCGGATCGGAAAGCATCGATCAGGTCGAAGAGACCGACCTCGCTCATGTCGATCTCGGTGGCGTCGATGCCCGGCACCGGCGTTGCCGGCCGCGGCCAGACTCCCATCCGAAGGACGTCGAGCTCGGCGAATGACTCTGCAACGGCTTTGAAGCGCTGATACTCCAGCAGACGATCGACGAGCTCCTGCCGCGGATCTTCGGCCTCGCCCTCGGTCTCATCGTGCGGCAACAGCATCTTCGACTTGATGTGGATGAGCAGCGCCGCCATGTAGATGTAGTCGGCGGCGACGTCGAGGCTCAGCTCTTCCATCGCATCGAGGTAGCCGGTGTACTGCTCGGTGATCAGGGCGATGGGGATGTCGTAAATGTCGATCTTGTGCTGCTTGATGAGATGCAGCAGCAGATCGAGCGGACCGTGAAACGACGGCAGCGTGACCTTGAGCGCGCCGCCACTCTCCTCCTGCTCATCCGGAGGACGGTCGTCAGCCGGCTGTGAAACGGCCGGCAGCTCCTTCTCCTGGTCCGTCATCGTGGTCATCGCAACTGGGAGTAGTTCAGTTTGATTGCATCGCGCACCAGCTCCATCGTCTGCTGGGCGCGCTCGCGCGCTTTGCGGTTGCCTTCGCGCAGCACGTCCCAGACGATCGACGGATCGCGATCGATCACTTCGCGCTTCTCGCGGATCGGACGCAGCGACTCGATGATGATCTCCGCGAGCAGCTTCTTGTCGTCGACGCAGCCGATCTGCGCCGTGCGGCACTCGTGATCGACGCGCGCGATCGTCTCCTCGTTCGAGAAGAGCTTGTGGAACTGGAAGAGATTGCAGACGTCTGGCCTGCCCGGATCCTTGCGGCGGATCCGCTCCGGGTCGGTGAACATTGTCATCACCAGGGCGCGAATCTCGTCGGCACTCGCCGTCAGTCCGATAGTGTTGCCATACGACTTCGACATCTTCCGGCCATCGAGACCCGGAACCTTCGGCGTCTCCGTGAGAAGCACCTGCGGCTCCGGGAAAACGTTGCCGTAGAAATTGTTGAAGCGGCGCACGATCTCGCGCGAGATCTCGAGATGGGAAGCCTGGTCCTCACCTACCGGAACGAAGTTCGCCCGATAGATAATGACGTCGGCGGTCTGCAGCAGCGGGTACCCGAGGAAGCCGTAGGTGTTGAGATCCTTGTCTTCGATCTGCGCCTGCTGATCCTTGAACGTCGGCACGCGCTCCAGCCACGGCAGCGGCGTCACCATCGACAAAAGCAAGTGCAGCTCGGCGTGTTCCTTCACCTCGGACTGGATGAAGATCGTCGCCTTCGCCGGATCGAGCCCGGCGGCGAGCCAGTCGGCGACGGCATCGAACGTCGACTGCGTGATCTTCGACGTGTCGGCGTAGTCGGACGTCAGCGCGTGCCAGTCGGCGACGAAGTAGTAGCAGTCAAAAAGATCCTGGAGACGGACCCAGTTTCTGACCGCGCCGAAGTAGTTGCCGAGGTGGACGCGGCCCGTAGGACGGAGGCCGCTGAGGACGTACTGGGGTGTTTGGCTCAATGCTGACTCGTGGCTCGATCGGAGGTCTGCTGCGACTTACCTCGCATCGCAGTACGCGCTCCGGAATTTGGAGGCGGAGTGTAGCAGAAGCGAAAGGGGTCAGGTCGAAACCGAAACTGACGACATGTCACGCGGGACGGTTAGACGAAGCGTCGTCAGTTTCGGTTTCGACCTGACCCCTTCCGCCGCTTGACTGTCGATACAGAAACTTGTATCTGGAGATTGGACGACAGAGATTCCGCGCCTTGGTGCAAATGAGGCAACATGAAAAGAAGAGGAACCGTTAGCGTCACACCGTCGAGCGGCAACGTTTTCCGAGATATTGGGTTCTCACGAAAGGAAGCAGAGCGTCTTTCCGTCCGCGCGGATTTGCTCATCCAACTCCAGAAGGTGATCGACTCCCGAGGTCTCACGCAGGCGGAGATCGCGAAGATCCTCCACGTGACGCAGCCCCGGGTCAGCGATCTCCTGCGCGGGCGAATCGATTTGTTCAGCACCGATGCGCTCCTCGACATGCTGGCGAGCCTTGGCGTAACAGTGCGACTGGTCGTGAAGGCGCCTCGCAAGATGGCATGACAAAGGACGATCCCTGCCCGCTGCAGCCCTGTAACGTCTGACGACCATGAGCCGCATTACACGCATGGGAGTTGAAGAGGCGCAGAATCAGATGCCGGCCCTGCTCGAAGCGGCCGAAAAGGGTACGACCACCATCATCACGAGGCACGGTCATCCCGTTGCGGCTCTCGTTCCGCTCGAGCAGTTCTCTTCTGGAGGGCAGCAGAAGGCGTTTCTCCCGCTGAAAGGAAGCGGGCGCGGGCTATGGGGGAAATCGAGCATGCGAGCGATGCGCGCCCTGCGTGACGAATGGAACCGATAGACTCTTCCACGCAGAACGTTGCCATTGTGCGGCACGTTGTGCGACGATTGGCACATGGCAACCAACCTGGCGATCGATCCGGATCTCCTCGATCGGGCCGTCGCGGTTAGCGGTGAACGCACGAAGACAGCAGCCGTGAAGCGGGCTCTTGAGGAGTTTATTGCCCGGCGACAGCAGAGCAAGATCGTCGATCTTTTCGGCACGCTCGAGTGGGATCCGAAATACGACTACAAAGCGGCACGGTCCCGGGATTGAAGCTCCTCGTTGATACCAGTGTCTGGTCGCTTGCCATGCGCCGTGATCAGAGTGAGGGTCATCCCAGCGTGGACTTCCTGGCCGACGCTCTTCGGCACGAAGGCTCGATCTTCACCACAGGTTTGATTCTTCAGGAGATCCTGCAAGGATTCAACGGTCCGAAAGCGCGAAAGCAGATCCTTGATCGATTCACTCCTTTGCCGCTGATCGTGCCCCAACGCGAAGATCACACCGCCGCGGCAGACCTTCGCAACGACTGTCGTCGTCGCGGCCGTCAGATCGGCACGATTGATGCCCTCCTCGCCCGACTCTGCATCCGGTACGAGCTCGTCATGTTGAGCACTGACAGGGATTTCGAGTACCTCGCCACGATCGCACCTCTCCGCCTCTGGGCGAGCCAGCCTCCACATGAGTGAGGGAATCGCCGAACGGTTCACCAACGCGACAAGTGCCCATATCGACTGTCAGATCGGATGAGTCATTGGGGGTCAGGTCTAAAGTCTAAAGTGCCGAAGACGATTGTCGCTAAAGCGATCAGGCCAATTCGGCACTTTAGACTTTAGACCTGACCCCCAAGCCACACAGACATGCCAGGTATGCAACGGCTGGTCTAGCGGAACGGTGGGATCGAACGCGGGGAGCTATGAGGGGATTCTACGAGCTGTAGAGGAAACTCCCGAATCCTCCAGAGAAGCTTGCGTCAGGCTACTAATTGTGAGGCAATGGACCACTCAGGAATACTCCCCCATGTTTCCCTCCAGAAAACTCAACTTCTTCATCAGCAGTACGGGCGACCTACAAACCGAGCGTATTTCAGTCCAGCAATCACTGCGACTCTTCGAGATCGACGGTCTAAGGTTTGAAGAATGGCCGTCGATGCCGAATGACCCGATGGAGGTTTGCCTCGAAGGCGTCCGGAGTTCTGATGCTGTCGTGCTGCTCCTCGGCCCTTCGTATGGAACACCGGGCAAGAACGGACTGTCCGGAACGCATGAGGAGTTCCGTCACGCGCAGAAGATCAACCGCCCGATCTTTGCCTTCCTCCTTACGGCGGAGGTACGCGATCCGCGGCAGGCCGCCTTCATCGTCGAAGTGCAAAAGGCTCTATTCCGCTGTTCTGAGATCGGATCGATTGAAGACCTTACGCAGAGCCTTCGCATAAGCGTCGCGGCCGAGTTCTCCCGCCGCTGGAAGCACTTCGACAGGCACCCAGCCGAGTCACCTTCGCCGTGGGGCGAACCGCCCGCCGCCGAGCCAATCACCGTTCTGTCGGATCGGGACGACATGCTCGCCGAGCTTAACAAACGATACGCAGCAGGAGAGGATGGCGCGATTTCCGCGGCGGCGGACGCGGTAATAGCCCGATATCCGAAAGATCAAGAACTGCTCAACGTGATCTGCCAGGCAGAGGTGAACGTGGGCATCGGAAATCGGCCGGTGAACCGCGCTCGCATTGAAGCTGCCGTCGCTTTGTGGCAAAACGACAGGCCTGTCGAGCCCGCGCGTAGAGCTGGGAGGCTCTACAATCTCGGCAACGCCCTTCATGTTCTGAAACGATATGACGAGGCGATCGCCAAGTATCGGGAGTCGTTGAGAAGCAACCCCGAATTTGGGGAGTGCTGGAAAAACCTCGGTAGTGCGTATCACGATCGCGGTGATCACGAGGAAGCGCGATCGGCATACCAAGAAGCGCTCAAGATCGAGCCACGAAAGTTTGAGGCTCTCTACAGCCTGTCGACGCTGCTGATCAAACGCCTTAGCGATCCCGCTGCTGCACTCGTACACCTAGAAGCGATCGACACATCGTCGCTTGGCTCCCATCGTCTGGCCTCCGTGATCGCTTGGCGTGCGGAAGCAAAGCTGCGACTTGGCCTACTCGCCGATGCTGCGGCTGATGCCGAGGAAGCGATCCACCTGCAGGCCGAATCGGAGTGGACGTGGGCCGTCGGGGCTCGCGTGTACGCGCAGGCCCGCCATTCCGAGCAGTCCCTCAATGTTGCTGCACTGCGCTTCTGGGAACGTTTCGTTGTCCGCTTCCCGAAAGCGACCGAAGCATGGCGCGAGATGGCGTTCCTGTTGTTCAGACTTCGTGAAAACCGCGACCGAAAAGAATTCTCGCGGCGCGCACTGATCGCCTACGACAAAGCGATCGCCCTCGGCCTCGATGATCCATTGGTTTGGGATCGGACGGGACACCTGCTTCAGGAGGCAGGCCGATGGGAGGAAGCGGCGAAGCGATACGCGAAAGCGGCGGCGGGCGACGCTGCGAGTCACGGCTACTGCTACGCGTTCGCGCTTCGTCAACTGGAGCGGTACGAGGAGTCTTTGCCATATGCGCTCGCCGCCGCGCAGACACATCATCCCGACGGAATGAGCTGGGTGCTCGTGGCCGATTGCAGAGCGAAGCTGCAGGATTACGAAGGGGCCGTCGAAGCATACCGGGCTGCCATGAGCGTTGACCCGGAGTACGAGAAGGCATGGTTCGATTTGGGAGGTCTTTTGTGGAACCTGCGTCAGCCTGAGGAAGCGTTTGCAGTCTGGCAGACGGCTCTCACAAAGTTTCCCGAATCAAAGGAGGCTGTCCGACTCCTCGCATTCCTAGATGACCTGGCAGCGGCGATGGAGTCTCCCGTCGCCGGCTGAGCCTCCTCGGGGCGTTCTCTCAGGTCTCAAGTCTAAAGTGGATTCAAGGGTGTCGCCACGGCGACACGACCGCGTCGGCACTTTACACTTTAGACCCCACTTGCCCGTTCCGTCATAAAATCCGACCCGCGGTTTGTGGCCGCGGGTCGGGCACTGCTCGACTCGTAACTACGGGTCGTGTGAGGAGCCGGGGGGGTGATCGCCAATCACAGCCTCCTCCGCCCCCTCGCTTACTTCTGCTGCGTTGAATCAGACGGCTTGGGCGTTACCGCCGGCGTAGTCGCCGGCGGCTCTGCTGGCGCCGTCTTCTTCTTGTTCGCGCGCGGCCGCTGCAATGTGCGCTTCATCTCCTCGACGTGGGGCGTCACGACATGCCCCAGGTCGGTGGTCACGTAGCTCTTGGCCACGCGATAGA